>Ga0210398_10000047_pt1 | contig 146728 bp, 140 predicted proteins | sample IncBWC4OmetaG_FD_161047 | JGI IMG/M metagenome (GOLD analysis project Ga0210398, IMG submission 161047) | Forest soil microbial communities from Barre Woods Harvard Forest LTER site, Petersham, Massachusetts, United States - Inc-BW-C-4-O | ecosystem: Environmental > Terrestrial > Soil >... | reverse complement strand
CCGAGCACGTCGCGCGCGAAAGATGTGACGCCATAGAGCCGTGACTCCGCGACTTCGCGGTCGGTGCGCTTGCGCAGATTTTCCATCTCGGCGAGCGTGCGTAGAAGGCGATCCTTCATCTCCGCATGCTCGCGCTCGAGCGCAGTCGACGGCGTGGGCGCTGCGGCCTGCGATGGCGCAGCCGCTTCGTCCTCAGCCCGAGCGGTCTGGTCCGTCATGTCTCAATCCCATCGTCTTTAAGCGTCTGCGACCCGCATATCAGGGCTTAACGGCTAAAAATCAAGCGCCGCGTCTGAACAAGATGAGCGCGCTTACGATTTTTCAGGCCAAAACTCAGCCGCCAAGCAGCTTACTGACGATCTTGGCCGTGTAGTCCACCATCGGCACGATCCGGGCGTAATTCAGCCGCGTCGGCCCGATGACGCCGAGCACGCCGACGATATGGCCGGAGGCGTCGTGATAGGGCGCGACGATGGTCGAAGAACCCGACAGTGAGAATAGCTTGTTCTCCGAGCCGATAAAGACGCGGACGCCTTCGGCCTGTTCGGCGCGGCCCAGAAGATCGATCACCTCGCGCCGGGTTTCCAGATCGTCGAATAGCAGCCTGACCCGCTCGAGATCGGCGAGCGCCTTGAGATCGTCGAGGAGATGCGCTTGACCGCGCACAATCAGCTTGCGCTCATCGCTCTCGCCGCCCGACCAGCTCGCCAAGCCGTCGGCGACGATTTTCTGGGTGAGCTGATCGAGTTCCGCCCTGCTCTCTCGCATCGTGCGTTCGATCTCGACCTTGACCTCATCGAGGGTGTGGCCGCGGATTCGGGCATTGAGAAAATTTGAAGCTTCTATCAGCGCCGAAGTCGGCAGGCCGACAGGGACATTAAGAACGCGGTTTTCGACCTGACCATCCTCGCCGACGAGGATGACCAGCGCCCGTTCCGGCTCGAGCCGGACGAACTCAACGTGCTTGAGGCGAGGGTTTGCCTTCGCCGTCAGCACCACGCCGGCGGCGCGGCTTAGACCCGAGAGCAGGCCCGAGGCTTCGGTCAGGACCCCCTCGACCGATTTCGATTGTCCGGACGCTGCCACCTGGGCCTCGATCGCCTTGCGGTCGCGCTCGGTGAGATCGCCGATCTGCATCAGCGCATCGACGAAGAAGCGCAGCCCCATTTCGGTCGGCAGCCGCCCGGCCGAAGTGTGCGGCGCATAGACCAGCCCGAGCTGTTCGAGATCGGACATGACATTGCGCACCGAAGCGGGCGACAAAGTCATCGGCAGGATGCGCGACAGGTTGCGCGAACCGACCGGTTCGCCGGTCGCGAGATAGCTCTCGACGATCAGGCGAAAAATCTCGCGCGACCGCTCATTGAGCTGGGCCAGGCCCTGCTGGTTGACGCTGAGGGGAAAGTCGTGACTTGCCAAGTGCGAAAACCCCCGTTACCGCGCGAGCCTATCACTCCGCCGCCGCCATCGCACGGGGAGCGGCGTTGTTACGCAGCAACGCCATGAGTTTGCTTATCGAACCGAAATCCTCTAGCCGGTCGATCGCGTTCACAACCGCCGCCGCATCGGCATCGGAGATAACGCCCCCGGCATAGGTACGGAATTTCTGCTCGATCTGCGCCCGCGAGAGCGGATTTTCAAAAGAGCCGAGCGGATTTTCACAACTTGCCGACAGCATCGTGCCGCCGTCCATCGCGATATCGACCTTGGCGCCCGAGCCCTTGATCGCCGGATCGGCATAGATCTCGATCTTCTGCGCAGCGAATCTGCGGAGCTTCGCATCGTCATACCGATTGGGCTCGAACTGCGCCAAGGTCAGCGCGTGGTCGTGCAGAATGATGGCTGCGGTGTAATGCGCCGACAACAGCGCCTCGAACTTCGCCTTATAGGTGCTAAAGCCGCCGTGCAGATCGAAGGCCGTCTGGCTGACGCCGATGCGGACCTGGCGCACATGCGCAGCATCAATCTTATGCTTCGCGATGAGTTCGAAAATGGCGGTGGCCAATCCCTGAATGACCGTCGCCGACGGCCAGAGCCGCAGCGCGATCTGTTCAAGCTCGAAGCGCTTGCCGAGGTCGGCAGTGGCAACATCCGGCAGCCCGCCATTGACATAGGCGTGGTAGAGGCCGCCGTCCTTGGCGGTGAGGAATTCGCGCGTCGCAACAAAATTCTGCTGCGCCAGCAGCGCCGCCATCAGGCCCGACAGCGCACCGCGGCATTGATGGAACTTCACCGTCGGCGTGCCCCAGGCGGCGTAAGTGCCTGCAGCCTGGCTACCGGCAAGGCCGAAGGCGCGCGCCATGGTGTCCGGATCGAAGCGTAACAGCGAGCCGACGGCGGCCGCCGCGCCGAACGGGCCGATAATGCCCGGCCCATGCCAGCCACGGGCGCGGAACGCCGGATAATCCAGTCCGATGCCGATCCGTGTCGTCACTTCTGCGCCGGCCGCGATGGCGACCATCAGATCGCGACCGGATAGGCCGTCGCGTTCCGCGATCATCAGCGCCGGCGGCACGATCTCCGGCGTGATGTGGGTCATGGTCGCGCGGTGCACGTCGCACATCGTGGTCGCGGTGACGAGATAGGCGTTGAGCAGCGTCGCGCCGGCCAGCGACAAATGCCCGCCGCCGATCACGCTCGATTCGCGGCCCTGCGCCAGCGCTGTGGCAAAGGCCGCGACCTGACCGGTTTCCTCGCCCCGATTGCCGGCGATGGCACAGGCGAGCGCATCGAGCAGGAGGTTTTTGCAATGCTCGCGAACCCGAGGCGGCAGACCGTCATAGGTCAGCGTTGCGGCGAATTTTGCGAGTATTTGTGTGGTTTCCGCCTGCTTCGTCGTTTCTTGTGTTCTTTCTTGCATCGCGACCTCCCCTGCATGCCGGACGGCCGGGAGGGTAGCGGCTCCGCGCAACTCAAGGCAATCGTCATGCGGCGTCAGGTCCGGGAGGCTACATTCCGCCCCGCCATTGCGCTTGTGACGGCGGAACACGTAAAAGACGCTTCGGCCAAAACGGCGTCGAATTGGGAACCGGGAGACCTGCATGCGGCCGAGCCGCCGACAACCTGACGAACTGCGCGCCATTTCGCTCGAGCGCGGCGTGGTGAAATACGCGGAAGGCTCGTGTTTCGTGAAATTTGGCGAAACCCATGTGCTGGTCACGGCGACGCTCGAAGACCGCTTGCCGCCCTGGCTCAAGGGCCAGGGACGCGGCTGGGTCACCGCCGAATACGGCATGCTGCCGCGCGCGACGCTGGAGCGGACTCGCCGCGAAGCTTCAGCCGGCAAGCAGAATGGCCGCACCGTTGAAATCCAGCGCCTGATTGGACGGAGCCTGCGTTCCGTCGTCGATCTCAAAGCGATGGGCGAGCGGCAGATTACAATCGATTGCGACGTGATCCAGGCTGATGGCGGCACGCGAACGGCCTCGATCACCGGCGCCTGGATCGCGCTGCACGATTGCTTCGCCTGGATGAAGGCGCGTCAGATGTTTGAAGGCGATCCGCTGCGTGATCACATCGCGGCGATTTCCTGCGGTGTGTGCTCGGGCGCGGCAGTGCTCGACCTCGATTATGCTGAGGATTCGCAGGCCGATACCGACGCCAATTTCGTGCTGACCGGCTCCGGCAATATCGTTGAGATTCAAGCGACGGCGGAGAAAACACCGTTCTCGGAAGATCAGTTTTCCGCGCTTCTGGCGCTCGCCCGCAAAGGCGTCGCCAAGCTCGTCGACCTGCAGAAGATGGCGGTGATGTGAGCGGAGAAAAACATCGCCACATCGCGGGCCGGTTGGTGATCGCGACGCACAATTCGGGAAAGCTCGCCGAAATGCGTGAACTGCTGGCGCCCTATGGCATCGATGCCATATCGGCGGGTGAGTTGGGGCTCAGCGAGCCCAACGAAACTGGAATGACGTTTGGCGACAACGCGCGCATCAAAGCGCAAGCCGCGGCGAACGTGGTAAAACTGCCGGCTTTTGCCGACGATTCCGGCATCGTTGTCGACGCACTTGACGGCGAGCCCGGGATCTATTCGGCACGCTGGGCCGGCCCCAACAAGGACTTTGCCGCCGCCATGGCCACAATCGAACAGAAGCTCAACGAGCGCGGCGCCACCGTGGCGAGCCAACGTCGCGCCCATTTCGTCTCGGCTCTGTGCGTCGCCTGGCCGGACGGACATCTGGAAGAATTCGAGGCGCGGGTCGACGGCATTCTGGTCTGGCCGCCGCGCGGCAAACAAGGCTTCGGTTATGATCCGATGTTTTTGCCCGATGGCCAACCTGACGACCATGCGCGGACCTTCGGCGAAATGTCGAGCGACGAGAAACACGGACTGCCGCCGCGCGGTAAGGGTCTATCGCATCGCGCCCGCGCCTTCCTAAAACTCGCGGAGGCATGTCTTGAATGATGTCTTGAACAACGATTCGGACAACGAACAGGCCTTTGGCGTTTATGTGCACTGGCCGTTCTGCCTGTCGAAATGTCCTTACTGCGACTTCAATAGCCACGTCCGCCACGCCGCCATTGACGAGCAGCGATTTCTCCGCGCCTTTCACACCGAGATTGGAAAGACCGCCGAACGCATGCGCGGCCGCACCGTGTCGTCGATCTTTTTCGGCGGCGGCACGCCGTCTTTGATGCAGCCTTCGACCATCGCCGGCGTGCTCAATTCCATCGCGCGGCAGTGGCGCGTCGCCCCCGATGCCGAGATCACCATGGAGGCCAACCCGACGAGCGTCGAGGCGGAGCGCTTTCGCGGCTATCGCGCAGCCGGCGTCAACCGCGTGTCGCTCGGCGTGCAGGCGCTCGACGATCGTGTGCTGGCCGAACTCGGCCGGCTGCACACCGCGCGCGAAGCACTTGAGGCAGTCGATGTCGCTCGCCAAGTGTTTGGCCGCTATTCGTTCGACCTGATCTATGCGCGGCCGGGGCAGCAGCCGAAGGAATGGGCGGCCGAACTCAAGACCGCGCTGGCCGAAGCCGGCGAGCACATTTCGCTCTACCAATTGACCATTGAGCCGGAAACGCCGTTTGCGACGCTGCATGAAGCGGGCAAATTGCGGCTACCCGACGAAGACACCGCGCGCGCACTTTACGACACGACCCAGGACATCTGCGCGGCCCAGGGTCTGCCGGCTTACGAAATCTCCAATCACGCCCGGCTTGGCGGCGAGTGCCGGCACAATCTCGTCTATTGGCGATCCCACGAATATGCCGGCATTGGCCCCGGCGCTCACGGGCGGCTCGATATTGACGGCGAGCGGCACGCCACCGCGACTGAAAAGCGTCCGGAGACCTGGCTCAGTCTGGTGGAATCGCAAGGCCATGGCGTTATTACTGACGAGGTGCTGACGCGCGAGGAGCGCTCCGACGAATTCTTGCTGATGGGGCTTCGGCTCGCCGAGGGCATCGATGTCGCACGTTACGAGGCTATTTCGGGCCGCAAGCTCGATCCGGCGCGGGTCGCGACGTTGCTTGAGCATGGCTTGGTCGAAACCACGGCCGACGGCTGTCTGCGGGTGACGCTGCCGGGCTTCCCGGTACTGGACGCCGTCGTGGCCGATCTCGCGGCCTGATAGGCGGTGAATTATTTACAAGCTAGCTTATTATCATGGCGGCGGAAGTAAGAAGTTTGCGGAAGGCCAATCGCCTTACTTAAACGGGCGCTTTTGTAGCTCTGTCTGCGCACTTAAGGCCACTCACCAAAGATAGCTAACCTGCAGGTGACACGCCGAAGCTCTTAGGCGCGGGCGAAATGACCTGTGGCCCGCCCGATGTGACGCGGAGCACGGCGAGGCCCCGGTCATTGGTGCCGTCCGACCGAAAACGGAAAAGACCGTCGATCCCGGAAAACCCCGATGGATTAGTCAAAGTCTCTTGGGAAAACCGCGCGGAGCCCTGAGTTTTGACCAAAGCCGCTATCAGCGCCACCGCATCATAAGCTAGCGTAGCAGTTCTGACGGGGTCTTGCTTGTAGCGCGCGCGATAGCGCTGGCTGAAATTCCGATAGCCGACGCCGTCCGGCGCAGCGAACCAGCCGCCGTCAAGCGCCGGCGTCGCATAGATGCGCGGATCGTCCCAAAGCCCGGTGCCGAGGAGCTGCAGCCTTTTGGTATTGACCCCCCGGGCGGCGAGCGCCGCGACAACCCCTGGCACGGCGTCGCCACCGTCCGGAATAAACAGAGCATCGGCGCGGGTCGACGCCTGAGCGATGTTGCCGACGGGGCCGGCCATGCCGGCCTGATCATGCGGATAGCGCTCAAGCCCGACGACCTGACCGTTCCGCCGCGCCACCACCTGCTTAAAGGCGGCTTCGACCACCGTGCCGTAGGGATTGTCAGGAATGAGCGCCGCGAACGAGTGTTTTCCCGTCGAGACCGAATATTGCACGATCCGATCGACGTCCGACTCGGGGAGGAAACTCAGGAGATAGACGCCGCTCGCGGCGACATTGGTGTCGGTGGAAAAGGCGATGACCGGAATGTTGCGGGCCCGCGCCACCTGGCCGACATAGGTGACCGACTGGGCGAACAGCGGCCCCAAAATGATCTCGGCGCCTTGGTCGAGCGATTGCTGCGCCCCGATCCGGGCCGCCTCGGCGGTGCCGCCGTCGTCTTTCACCAAGAGCTGGACGTCGGGCGCATTGAACTCGGCAATCGCCATTTCCGCGGCATTGCGCATCGCCTGGCCGGCGACGCCGGCATTGCCGGGCGCAGATAGCGGCAGAATGAGCCCGGCTTTGACTTGCCCGGCGCCGATGGTCGCACCCTGCGGGGCCTGCGAGCTCTCGGGCGCCGTCGCCGGCGACAGGTATTGTGAATTCTGGGTACAGCCGGCCGCGAACAGGCCGGCCGTCGCCAACAGCCCCGCAATCGAGCGGCGCCGGGTCGGCAAAATCACAGGCGTGATCGCCGACGGCTCTGGCTTCGACTGCGACGACAAGCGGTTCTCCTCACGGCGCGAAAATTGAGGCACCGGCGCCGGGCACATAGGGCATCGCCAATCTGACATATTGGCGGCGATTGGTTAACCAAAGGCAAGAATTAAGGAATCCGGGCTGCTAAGTGGGCACTTATCGCGATCCCCTGGCGCTGTCACTTGCCGTAATCATTTGCCGCAGTCATGACGCCGCGGCGCGGCAAAGCTAGATTGACGGCGATGAGCAAGCCGCACCGAGATCCTTCCCCCGCCGCCGGCGCAGCGCGGCATTACAGCCTCGCCGACCGGCAGATCGGAGCGGCGAAACTTAAAGCCGGTCTGCATATCGTTGCCACCCCCATCGGCAATCTCGGCGATATCACGTTGCGCGCGCTGGACACGCTGTCCGGCGCCGACCTGATCGCCTGCGAAGACACCCGCGTCACCCGGAAGCTCCTCGAACGCTACGTGATTGCGACCCCCCTTACGCCGTATCACGAGCACAATGCGGCGCAGGCAAGGCCGCTGTTGCTGCAGCGGATCGCCGAAGGTGCGGCCGTGGCGCTGGTGTCCGACGCTGGAACGCCGCTCGTTTCCGATCCGGGTTTCAAGCTCGTCCGTGCGGTTCAGGACGCAGGATTTGCCGTGACGACGCTGCCCGGCGCGTCGTCGCTGCTTGCGGCTTTGACGCTTGCCGGATTGCCGACCGATCAGTTCTTGTTCGCCGGATTTTTGCCGCCGAAGGAAAGCGCGCGCCGCGCCCGTATTGCCGAATTGAGCCGCATTCCGGCGACGCTCGTTCTGTTCGAGACCGGGCCGCGCGCGGCCGCGGCGCTGGCCGACCTCGCAGATGGGCTCGGCGGGAACCGGCAAGCCGCTTTGTGCCGCGAACTGACCAAACTTCACGAGGAGGTCGCGCGCGGCAGCCTAGACCTGCTCGCACAGGCATACACGGATCACGAGCCGCGCGGCGAGATCGTTCTGGTCATCGCGCCACCGCCGGAAGCTGAGCCGATGAGCACTGAGGAAACCGATGATCTGCTGCGCCAGGCGCTGGCGCGTGTGTCGGTCAAAGATGCAGTCGGTGAAGTCGCCGATGCCACCGGCCTGCCGCGACGCGAGGTCTATCAGCGAGCGCTCGCGCTGGCCAAAGCCGACAGCGAGGACGGAAACAAACAATGACGCGCCGCGCTGAACCGCTGTGGCCGCCCGAAGCGAGGTCGCAAAAGGCCAACCCGACCAAGGCTACGCCGCGCCCCGAGCGTGTGGCGGCCTTTAAGCTCGGATTATCCGCGGAAAGCCGCGCCGCGATGTTTCTGACCGCCAAAGCCTATCGCATCCTGGCACGGCGCTGGAAAACGCCGTTCGGCGAGATCGATATCATCGCCCGCCGCCGCCATACGCTGGTATTTGTCGAGGTGAAGGCCCGCGCCACACTCGAAGAGGCCGTGGAAGCGGTGACCGAGCGCAGCAAGCAACGCATCGTAAATGCCGCCGAGCTTTGGCTGGCGCACCGTCCAAACGACGGCAAGGGCGATATCCGTTTCGACGTCGTCGTAGTGACGCCTGGCAAAATCCCCCACCACATCCCAAATGCTTTTGACGCGAACTAGTCCCCTTGCTGCCCCCATGCCCCTTTGCTGCCGCCATGGCGGACCCCGATAAAATCGCGTAGAGACTCTCTCACCCCGCCGGACCCGACCCCAAACATGGCCCTCAACGTCGCCGTCCAAATGGACCCGATCGACCGCATCAATATCCGCGGCGATTCGACGTTCGCTTTGCTCTTGGAAGCGCAGGCGCGCTCCCATCCGCTGTCCTATTACACGCCCGACAAGCTTTCGCTGCGCGACGGCAAAGTGTCGGCGAGCGTTCGCCCGCTTGTCGTCCGCGACACGCCGGGCGACCATTTCGCGCTCGGCGAAGCGCGCCATGTGGAGCTGTCGTCATTCGACGTGATTTTGCTGCGGCAGGATCCGCCATTCGATCTCGCTTACATCACCTCGACGCATATGCTCGAGCGCGTGCATCCGAAGACGCTGGTGGTCAACGATCCGGCGCATGTGCGCAACGCGCCGGAAAAGGTTTTCGTCACCGAATTTCCCGACCTGATGCCGCCCACTTTGGTGACGCGCGACCTCGACGCCATCAAGACGTTCCGCGCCGAGCACGGCGACATCGTCATGAAACCGCTCTACGGCAAAGGCGGCGAAGCGGTGTTTCTGTTGTCGCGCGAGGACCTCAATTTCGGCTCGCTCTACGACATGTTCTCGGCGACGTTTCGAGAGCCTTGGGTGATTCAGAAATTCCTGCCGGCGGTGAAAGACGGCGACAAGCGCATCATCCTGGTCGACGGTGAATTTGCCGGCGCCGTCAATCGCGTGCCGGCGCCGGACGATCTGCGCTCCAATATGGTGCGCGGCGGCACGGCGAAGGCGACCGATCTCACCGACCGCGAGCGCGAAATCTGCGCCCGGCTCGGGCCGGCTTTGCGCGAGCGCGGGCTTCTCTTTGTCGGCATCGATGTGATCGGCGGCTATCTCACCGAGATCAATGTCACCTCGCCGACCGGCATCCGCGCCGTGAAAAATCTCGGCGGCGCAGATATCGCGGCGCTGATCTGGGACAAGATCGCAGAAAAGCGCCGCTGAATTTTTCTCAGGCCCGCGCCGGAGCAGGCGCCGCGGCGCCAACGCCGGTGCGCGACGATTTCCGCACCATGAGCACCAGCGCGGCTGCGATGATGCACAGCGCGCCGGCAACGAAGAACGCCGGCAGGTAGGTCGAGTATTCGGTGCGAACGAGGCCGGCGCCGAACGCAGCACTGGCGGCGCCGATCTGATGACCGGCGAAGACCCAACCAAACACCATGCCGGCGCGTTCCGGGCCGAAGCGATCGGCCGTGAGCTTCACCGTCGGCGGCACTGTCGCGATCCAATCGAGCCCGTAGAACACCGCGAACAGCGACAGGCCGTAGAACGTGAAATCGGTGAACGGCAGATAGAGCAGCGACAGGCCACGCAAGCCGTAATACCAGAACAACAGCCAGCGATTGTCGAAGCGGTCGGACAGCCAGCCCGACCCGATCGTGCCGAAGAAATCGAAAATGCCCATCATCGCCAGAACGCTCGCCGCGGTAACGGCCGGCAGGCCGTAATCGTGGCACAGCGTCACGAAATGGGTCTGGATCAGGCCGTTGGTGCTGCAGCCGCAGACGAAAAAGGTTGCGAACAGCACCCAGAAGATCGGCACCCGCACGGCGTCTTTGAGAACGTTGATCGGCGACATCAGCAAAGACACAAGCCCGACGCCTTGCGCCGGCGGCGGCGTGATCTTGCTCTCGCCATAGACCGGCAAATTCAGATCGCTCGGCCGGTCGCGCATGAAGAGCGCCGCGAAGAATGCGACGACGCCCAGCATGCAGGCGACAAAAACCAGCGCCATGCGCCAGCCGTAGTCCGTCGTGAGGTGTGCGATCAGCGGCAGGAACACCAATTGTCCGGTGGCGTTGCTCGCCGCCAGCATGCCCATGACCAGGCCGCGGCGGTGATTGAACCAGCGCGTGGCGATCGTCGCCGCCAGCACCATCGCGGTAAGACCGGTACCGACACCGACAACGATGCCCCACAGCAAGACGAGCTGCCACACCTGCGTCATCGCGAGCGACGACAGGAGCCCGCCGGCGATCAGCACCATGGCCACCATGATGACGCGGCGCACGCCGTAACGATTCATGAAGGCGGCGGCGAATGGGCCAAACAAGCCGAACAGCATTATGCGCAGCGCCAGCGCCGAGGAAATCTGCGCATCGCTCCAGCCGAATTCCTGCTCGAGCGGCACGATCAGTACGCCGGGCGTCCCCATCGCGGCCGCGGTGACGAGGAGCGTCAAAAAGGTGACGGCAACGACGACCCAGCCGTAATGGACGTTGCGGCGGGCGAGAGTCGCAGCGAGCGCGGTAGACGCCATGGTGTCTTTCCAAATCTGCCGAATTCGGACCGGCGGGATTATATGATGAGCATCATCGAAGCTTGCCTATTGATGATGATCGTCATATTATTTGTCAAGGTCGTGACCAAACGCGGCGACGCGAGCGCATAGCTGAGGCGCGTAATGAGAGTGAGCCGGCAGAAAGCCGCCGAAAATCGCGAGCGGATTATCGAGGCCGCGGGAGCGCTGCTGCGCGCCAACGGCTTTTCCGGCATCGGCGTGGCCGATATCATGAAAGCGGCCGACCTCACCCATGGCGGTTTCTACGGACACTTCAATTCGAAAGACGATCTGGTGGCGCAGGCCTGCCGCAAAGTGACGGCGCAGGCGGCGGACAATTGGCAAAGGACCGCGGCGAAATCTTCCGGCGATGCTTATGCCGCTTTGCTCACGCGCTATCTGCAGCCGCGCCATCGCGACGAGCCCGGGCAAGGATGCGTGTTCGCGTCGCTCGGCGCCGATGCGGCGCGGAGCGGCACGGTGGTGCAGGACGCTTTCGCTGACGGGCTCGAGCCGCTGATCGACCTGCTGGCCAAATCGGCACCCGGCGCGACCAAAGCCGAGCGCCGCCGCCGCGGCGTCGCCGCGATGGCTGGCCTCGTCGGCGCGCTGCTTCTCGCCCGCGCCGTCGGCACCAAGGGCAACAAGGATTTCTCCGACGAGATTCTCGAGGCGACGCGGCGCGAGCTCCTGGCCGCCGGCAACCGCTGAAAGTGAAGTCCAAAAACGCTTAAGGTTGTTCGAGCTTGATCCCGGCGCGGTCGATCACGTCCTTCCACCGGGTGAGTTCTTCGTCGAAAAAGGCCTCCGCGCGGGCTGAGCCCTCGCCGACCGGCTCGACACCGAGCGCCAACATCTTTTCGCGGATTTCGTGATCGTTGCGAATCGCATCGACCAGCGTGCGGCTGAGCAGATCGCGCACGTCGTCGGGGAGCCCGCGCGGGCCGAACAGCTCGTTCCAGCTGGTGACGTGAAAGCCCGGAAGGCCGCTTTCACTCAGCGTCGGCACGTCCGGAAGCTGCGACAGCCGATTGCTGCTGGTGACCGCGAGCGCGCGGACCTGACCCGACTTCACCAGACCGAGCACCGCCGGCAATTGCGGAAACATCACCTGGGTGGTGCCCGCCATCATGTCGCTCAGCGCGACGCCGCCGCCCTTGTAGGGCACGTCGACCATCTTGGTGCCGGTTTGCTGCATGAACATTTCAGCAGCAAGGCGATCGGATGTCGCGCGCCCGGACGAGCCGAAATTCACCGCGCCGGGCCGCGCCTTGAGATAGGCGATCAGATCCTGCACCGAATTGATCGGCAGCGACTTGTCGACCACGAGCACGTTGCCGAATTCGGCCGTCAGCGCGATCTTGACGAGGTCACGGCGCACGTCGAATGGAAAGTCGTCGCGCATCAGCGGCGGAACGATCTGGCCGCCGAAGCCGCCGACCAGAAGCGTATAGCCGTCCGGCGTAGCGCGCACGACGTCGCCCATGCCGATGAGACCATCGCCGCCGGGCCTGTTTTCGACCACCACGCTCTGATTGAGCCGCGGCTGCAGCGCTTCCGCCACCAGCCGTCCCATCACGTCGGCGACCCCGCCCGGCGCGAATGCAACAATGAGTCTGATCGGGCGGGACGGATAAGTGTCGTCAGCTTGCGCGCCGGCGAAGGCCACGAGGAGGAACGCAAGCACACTCAAAGCTAAACGCTTCATTCCTTCAGCCGGCCTCCTTGACGAACGAGTCGACCAGCAGCAGCCGCAGATTGGAATTGCCCTGGCGCAACGCTTTGGCCGCCTGATATTCCGGCGACGCGTACCAGCGCCGCGCGTCGTCCGGCGAGGCGAACTCGATGATGAGAATGTTGTGCGCGGGGTCGCCTTCGAGGACCTCGGGCCGCGAACCGCGCGCCAGATAGCGCCCGCCGTACTTTTCGACCGAGGCCATGACCATCCGGCCATAGCCCGCCATCGCGCTCGGATTGAAAACGTGCGCCTCGCCGATCACATAGGCCGGCATTTCAACTTCCTGTTCAAGTTCCTGCCTGGGCCGCGTCGGCGACTTTCACTTGACCCGGCATGATCTTCGCCGTGCTCTGCGCCTTGAACTCGCCGTAGACGAACGGCCGATCGCGCGGCATCGACGTGTGCAGGTCTTCCGGCGCAACATTCGTCGGATCGGGATTCATCAAGAGCGGCCGGATCAGGGCGTCGTAGCTTGGATACATGAAGAACGGAATCGAATAGCGCTCGCGGCCAGAGCGATTGATGACGCGATGCAACGTGGAGGAAAAGATACCGTCGGTCCACACTTTCAGCACCTCACCGACATTGACAACGAAGGTGCCTTCGATCGGCGGCACGGCGACCCATTCGTTCTCACGATTGCGGATTTCAAGGCCGCCACTATTGTCCTGCGCGAGGATCGTAAACGCGTTGGTGTCAGTATGTGCGCGCGCGCCGAGATGCTCGCCGTCATCCTCCGGCCGTTGCGGCGGATAGTGCAGGATGCGCAGCGAATTCATGTCTTTCTTGAAATACTGCTTGAGCGTGCCGTCCGGGAGATCGAGCGCCAGTTCGAACAGCCTGAGCATCTCGTAGCCCAGCGCGTCGACCTTGTCGTAATACGCCATCATCCTTGCCTTCAGATCGGGCATCGCTTTCGGCCATGGAATGCGGCCGTGCAGCGGCTTGCCGGCCAGGAGGTCGGGATCGTCATCGTTAAGCGGACGGCGAAACTGAAAAGCCTCTTGCAGATTCTCGGAAAGATTCTTGGCGTTGCCCTTGGTCATGCCGTGGAGGTAGCCCTGGCCCTGCGCATCGGCGTTGCGCGCCATCGCTGATTCCATCTTGGTATCGAGCGGCAGGTTGTGGAAGTCGGCGGCGGTCTTGAAGATCGCCGCGATGTCCGCGTCGGCGATCCCGTGATTTCTGATGTACATGAAACCGACACGGCCGCAGACCTCGGCGATTTCGTCGGCCAGCGCTCGCCGCTTGGCGGGATCACCTGACCAGGCTGCGGTGAGATCGACAACCGGAACGTCGGAGAAGGCAAGCTTGCGAGCGGTCGGCAACATGAGTGACTCCTGGCGGATCTCGACGGCTTCTGCCGGATCAAAACGGCTTAACGGCAATTTTGTCCAGATCGGAGCGCGTGGAAAGGGCAGCAACGCCTAGCGCCCCGTTCACTGGATGAAATGTGCCTCCCGGGGGCGCGGGAACTCTGTTCATGTATTGTTCTTGACGTATTTTGGCGTTACGCTACTCTGGCGTTCAAGGGTGGGCGAACATGGTCCAGCGCGTCTCCACGGTTGCGTTCGAAGGTATCGAGATTCGCCCGGTCGACGTGCAGGTGCAGGTCGCGCCCGGTATGCCGGCCTTCACCATTGTCGGCCTGCCCGACAAGGCCGTGTCGGAGGCGCGCGAGCGGGTGCGCTCGGCGCTGATCGCGTCGGGGCTAGCGCTGCCGGCGCGGCGGATCACTATCAATCTCGCGCCCGCCGACTTGCCCAAGGAAGGCAGCCACTACGATTTGCCGATCGCGCTTGGGCTGATGGCAGCGATCGGAGCCATTCCCCACGATGCGCTGTCGGGCTTCACCGTGTTGGGCGAGCTTGGGCTCGACGGTTCGATCGCCCCGGTCGCGGGCGTCCTTCCCGCCGCCATCGGCGCCAATGCGCGCGGCGAAGGCCTGATGTGCCCGACGGCTTGCGGACCGGAAGCGGCCTGGGCCAGCCCAGATATCGAAATCATCGCCGCCGCCTCACTCATTCAGCTCGCCAATCATTTCAAAGGCACGCAGGTTCTGTCGCGGCCGCAGCCGAAAATTCTGGACGTGGCCGGCCCGATGCTCGACCTTGCCGACATCAAGGGCCAGGAAAGCGCCAAGCGCGCGCTCGAAGTGGCGGCGGCCGGCGGCCACAATCTGCTGATGGTCGGGCCGCCGGGCGCCGGCAAATCCATGCTTGCGGCGCGCCTGCCGTCGATCCTGCCGCCGCTTGCACCGGCCGAATTGCTTGAAGTCTCGATGGTTGCCTCCATTGCCGGCGAGATCAAAGGCGGCGCTCTCACCAACCGCCGGCCGTTCCGCGCGCCGCATCATTCGGCGAGCATGCCGGCTCTGGTCGGCGGCGGGATTCATGCGCGGCCGGGCGAAATTTCGCTCGCGCATCATGGCGTGCTGTTTCTCGACGAACTGCCTGAATTCCAGCCGCATGCGCTCGACTCCCTGCGCCAGCCGCTCGAAACCGGCGAAGTCTCCATCGCGCGCGCCAATCATCGCGTCACTTACCCGGCGCGCTTCATGTTGGTCGCGGCGATGAATCCCTGCCGCTGCGGCCACGCCAGCGAGCCCGGCTTCTCCTGCCGCCGGGGCGCGGCGACGCGTTGCAGTGCTGATTATCAGGCGCGGCTGTCCGGCCCGCTGCTCGACCGCATCGATCTGCATATCGAAGTCCCGGCAGTGACGGCCGCGGATCTCATACTGCCGCCGCCAACTGAAGGCAGCCGCGAAGTTGCCGAGCGCGTAGCGCTTGCCCGCGAACGCCAGGTCGCGCGCTATGCCGGAATTGGCTTGCCGCACATCCGCAGTAATGCCGCGGTGTCGGGCGCCGTCCTGGAAGACGTGGCAAAGCCGGACGCGAGCGGCATGACGTTATTGCGCGAAGCCGCTGATGCCATGCGTCTGTCGGCCCGCGGCTACCACCGTGTGCTACGTGTCGCCCGCACGCTCGCCGATCTCGACGGCGTCGACAAAGTCGGCCGCCTGCATCTGGCCGAGGCCCTGTCCTACCGGGCGCTGGCCGACGAGGTGCGGCGCGCGGCCTAGAGCCATTAGCGACGCGCCAAAACCCGGCGAATCACGTAAAACTGCGGCTTGCGTGTGATGCAGCGCGTCCATCCGCCGGCTGCGGCGTCCTCCAATCGGGCATGCCATCCGTGACAAAACCAGAGCGCCCCCTCGCCTTCATCCTCGCATCGACCGACCACGGCACCTTGATCCTGAACCGGTTCGACGAATGTAACGGACCGGGCGGCCGCTTCGGCGCCGGCTATCAGCTTCTCGCCCGAGCATCTTATGACCCGATAGAGGTCGACTTGATGCTGCACCTCCTCGAGCTGCGTCGCAAACATCACGGCGACGGAATTCTCGCGGTCGACTGCGGCGCCAATCTCGGGGTGCACACCATCGAATGGGCCAAATACATGACCGGCTGGGGTGTCGTGATCGCTTTCGAAGCGCAGGAGCGCATCTATTATGCGCTCGCCGGCAATATCGCTATCAACAATTGCTTCAATGTCCGCGCCATCAATGCCGCGGTGTCGAACCGCTCCGGCTGGATGAAAATACCGCAGCCGAATTATCTGGCCAATGCGAGTTTCGGCAGTCTTGAACTGAAAAAGATGGACAGGACGGAATTCATCGGTCAATCGATCGACTATTCTGAAGACAAGATGGTCAATGTGCCGATGGTCCATCTCGATTCATTCAGCTTTCCTCGTCTCGATATCCTGAAAATCGACGTCGAGGGCATGGAGCTGGAGGTGATCGAAGGCGCGGCAAATTGCATCGGCAAGAATCGTCCGATCATGCTCGTCGAAGCCTTGAAGACCGATCCGGCCGCATTGCAAGTGCGGCTCGAAAGCCTCGGTTATTCGGTTTTTCCGGTCGGAAATAATTTCGTCGCCGTCCACAAACAAGACAGATGCATGGAAGGGGTCAAGTTCTCACCCGCTAAAGCGGCGTCGGCCGCGTAGCGCCTATCACGCACCGTTGCCGTGGATGGCGCCGCGCATGCCGATCGCGGACAAAAACTCCTGACGTGTCTCGGCATTGTCGCGGAACACCCCCACCATCCGGCTCGTCACCATGGTGACGCCGGGCTTGTGCACACCGCGTGTTGTCATGCATTGATGGGTGCCTTCGGTCACGACGGCGACGCCATGGGGCTTGAGCACGGCATCGAGACAGGACGCGATCTCAGCCGTCATCTTTTCCTGGATCTGCAAGCGGCGGGCATAAACCTCGACCAGCCGCGCCAGCTTTGAAATGCCGACGACGCGGTTGCGCGGCAAATAGCCGATATGCACGCGGCCGATGACCGGAGCGAGGTGATGCTCGCAATGCGACTCGAAGCGGATGTCGCGCAGCACCACGACTTCGTCGTAACCGCCGGTCTCCTCGAAAGTGCGTTTGAGGTATTCGCGCGGATCGTCGTTGTAGCCGGAAAACCATTCCTCATAGGCGCGCACCACGCGCGCCGGCGTGGCGCGCAGGCCTTCGCGATCGGGATCGTCGCCGGCCCACTGGATGAGCGTGCGGACGGCGGCCTCCGCCTGCTGGCGCGAAGGACGGCCGCCTTTCGCCGGTTCAGCAACCTTGAGCCGCGCACTCTTGGGGCGCGCACCCTTGGAACTCACCGCTTTGTCCATTTTGACTTCTCCGGCAGCCGTTGCATCGAACGAACCAAATTAGATCAGCCAATCCGACGTTAATAAAGCATCAACCGTCCCCCAAATGTGCGGGTTGGGGTCCCGCTGATCGCAAGCAATGCGCAAGACTCGTGGGCCAAAATGGCACCTGATACCGCATCAATAAACCGCGTCCGGACGTAGTGCCCCAAAGCCGCCGCCAAATGGCGCAGGGACCAAGTGGCACAGGGACCAAGCGGGACAGGATCAGCTCCGACCATGCGGCCTCGCACAGCGCTCCGAAAACCGGCCATTGTCACCCGCCGCGTGATCTCGGCGATCGTACGCGCTACAGCCGTGACCACGATGTCGTTCGGCGTCGCCTTCGGCTTCCTGTCGGCAACGACGTCACCGGGCGCGCATTACGATCCGCATCTCTTCGCCATCGGCGTCGCTGCCCTGTTCGGCGCGGCCTGCGGCGGCATGGGCATCATGCTGTCGCGCATCCGGCAGATGAAAGGCGAGCTCCGTGAGTTGGAAGGCCGCCTCGACGAAGCCGAAGATCGGCATTGGGAATTCAAGGAAGCTCAGGAGCGCGCCAAGAGCTTCTTCGAAGCGCAAGGCGACGTCATCGTGCGCCGTGATGGCAAGGGCATCATCACCTATGCCAACGATACGTTCTGTAAGCTCGCCAGGCGCAACCGCATCGAGTTGATCGGCACGAGCTTCGCTTTCGCAATCGAAGAACAGGGCGAAACTACAGCGCTCCTCGACGGCACGCGTCTTCACGATCAGAAAATCGCGACCGCCGATGGTGCACGCTGGATCGCGTGGCGCGAAGTCACGGTCCGCACCGACGGCGACAGCGAGGTGCAGAGCGTCGGCCGCGATGTAACGGATCGCGTCAGCGCCGAGCATGCGCTTGGCGAAGCGCGCGACGAGGCGGAAGCCGCAAGCCGCGCCAAATCGCGCTTCCTCACCATGGTCTCGCACGAGATCCGCACGCCGCTCAACGGCATTCTCGGCATGGCCGATCTTCTCGGTGACACGCCGCTCACGCCGGAACAGGCGACCTATCTCGCGGCGATGAAAACATCCGGCCACACGCTGGTGTCGTTCGTCGAGGACATGCTCGATCTTGCCAAAATCGAAGCCGGCCGGCTCGACTTGACGCCGCATCCGTTCGGTCTGTCGGGCTTTGTCGAAGATGCCGTGGAATTGCTTGGGCCGCGCGCCCAGGCCAAAGGGCTTGAAATTTGCGCTTATGTCGACGAGCGTTTGCCGACACGGGTCATCGGCGATGCCGCGCGTTTGCGCCAGGTGCTGTTCAATCTCGTGGGCAACGCCATCAAATTCACCGAGGCCGGTGGCATCTCGATCATCATCGAGCCGGATGAAATGCATGAGCATGTCGTCATTGCCGTGCGCGACACCGGCATCGGCATCGCGCCCGAGGATCAGGCTCGTATTTTTCAGGAATTCGAGCAGGCCGATGTCGGATCGACGCGACGATTTGACGGTATCGGCCTCGGCCTCACCATTTCGAAGCGCATTGTCGAGCGCATGTCCGGCGCGATCGCGATCGAGAGCACGCCGGGCAAGGGCTCGACCTTCCGTGTCACCGTCCCGTTACCACGCGATGGCGACAGCGATGAGCCGTCCTTCGCGGCGCCTGATCTTTCAAGTCACGATATTCTCATCGTCGCGCCCTTAGCCGTCGAAGCGTCCTTGCTGGCGCGACGGTTGCAGCGCTGGGGCGCGCACACGACCATCGTCCCCGACGACAAAGTGGCCGCGGCGCTGCTGCCGGAACATTCCTGGAGCGCGGTGCTGGTCGATCATGCGCTCGGTACCGAGGCGAGCATTGCCTTGGCGAACCAGTCCGCGACCTTCGCGCGCCGGGTCGTGCTGGTCACGCCGGCCATGCGGCATGAGCTCGCCGCGCTCAAAGACGCGGGTTTTACCGGCTATCTGATCAAGCCGGTCCGCGCCGCCTCGCTTGCCGCGCGCTTTGCCGACGACGACGCTTTCGATCATGGGCAGACCTCTGAACTGTTCGCTGAGCCGTTCTCCGACTCCATCGAAACGCCGAGCATCGCGCCCGATAGCGGTGGCCTCTCGATCCTGGTGGCCGAGGACAATGAGATCAACGCGCTCTTGGCACGCGCGCTATTGGAAAAGCTCGGCCATCGTGCGGTCGTAGTGGAGAGCGGCGGCGCGGCGATCGCCTGCTGGCAGGCCGCGCGCGACGCCGGCGCGCCGTTCGATCGCGTGCTGATGGATCTGCACATGCCGGGCATGGACGGACTGGAAGCCGCGCGCCGCATCCGCGCTATCGAAGCCGACGACGAAATCGTTCGCACGCCGATCATTGCGCTCACGGCAAACGCGTCCGCCGAGGATCGGCAGGCCTGCCGTGCCGCCGGCATGGACGGCTTTGTCGTCAAGCCGCTCGATCGCGAGCACCTCGCCGCGGCGCTCGCCGCATCGGGCGAGCCCGTTTTCGCCGCGTAAGGGTCACAACCTTCGCAGCGCGACTTCTTCGATCTGATGGTTTTCGCTCTTTTTCAGAATCAGATCGGCGCGCTGCCGCGTCGGCAAAATATTTTCGCGCAGATTGACCAGATTGATGCGATTCCAAATAGACGTCGCCGTTTCAGTCGCCTCTTCATCCGACAGCCGCGCATAGCGATGAAAGTAGGATTTCGGATCGGCGAATGCCGTGCTGCGCAAAGTCAGGAAGCGATTGACGTACCAGTCCAGCAGCACATCCTCGTCGGCATCGAGATAGATCGAGAAGTCGAAAAAGTCCGAAACAAACGGCACCGCCTTGCCGTCGCGCGGCAAGCGGCCAGTCTGCAGCACATTGAGACCTTCGACGATCAGAATCTCCGGTCGCTCGATCTCGATCCATTGATTGGGGATGACGTCGTAGATCAGGTGTGAATAGACCGGCGCCCGCACCGGATGCAGGCCGGCTTTGATGTCGGAAAGAAAGCGCAACAGCGACGGCAGATCGTAGCTTTCCGGAAAGCCCTTCTTTTCCATCAGGCCTTCGCGCTCGAGCACCGCGTTCGGATATAGAAAACCGTCGGTGGTGATGAGACCGACCTTGGGAACGTTCGGCCAGCGGCCGAGCAGCGCTTCCAGCACACGCGCGGTGGTCGATTTGCCGACCGCGACCGAGCCGCCGACGCCGATAATGTAAGGCATTTTGGCGTCTTCGGTGCCAAGGAAACCCTGTTGCGCGCGGAACAGCCGTTGCGTTCCCGCGACATAAAGCGAGAGTAGCCGCGACAGCGGCAGATAAATCTCCTCAATTTCCGACATATCGAGGCGCTCGTGCATCGAGCGCAGCCGGGTGACCTCCGCCGGCTTGAGCGTCATCGGCGTGTCTTGGCGCAACGTCGCCCACTCCGCGCGCGAGAACACGCGATAGGGCGAAACGTCCTGCTGGGTGCGTTGCTCCATAGCCTTCAGCTCGGCTCTCGGCGCTCAGCCGCTTTTGCGCGCCGCCTTTTCGTCAAGGCCCGATTGACGCGTACGCGCACCGAGCTCGGCCTCGACCTCGTCGAGCGTGATGCCGCGGGCATGGAGTAGGACGATGAGGTGATAAAGCACATCGGCGGCTTCCCCGATCACGCGCTCGCGCTCTTCGCTGATGGCGGCGATTACCGCCTCGACGGCTTCCTCGCCGAGCTTCTTGGCGCATTGCGCCACCCCGCGGTCGAGGAGCCTCCTGGTATAGGATACGTCCGCGCTCTCTTGCGCGCGCATCTCGACCCTTTTCTCCAGGTCGTGGAGGGTAAAATTGCTCATTGGCCTTCCTTAGCATCTCTCAAGACGGCCGGGGAGAGTGCGATTGCCGCTTAGATAGCGGCATTTCGCCGGGCTCGCTTCCTATTTAGGATTGCATTCATGAATTTGCCGACCCTCGATTTTTGGTTCGATTTCGCCTCGACCTATTCTTATCCGGCCGCCTTGCGCATCCGGGCGCTGGCCGACGAAGCCCAAGTTGCGGTCAGTTTTCGGCCCTTTCTGCTCGGCCCCATTTTCAAGACGCAAGGCTTCGACACCTCGCCGTTCAATCTCTTTCCGGCAAAGGGCGGCTATATGTGGCGCGACCTTGAACGGATCTGCGCCGACCTGACGCTGCCGTTTCTGCGGCCTGATACATTTCCACAGAACAGCCTGCTCGCGGCGCGCGTTGCACTGGTCGCTCTGAACGAGCCTTGGGGTGAAGAATTTTGCCTCGAAGTGTTTCGCAGCCAATTCGGCGAGGGCTGGCGTATCGACGATGCAACGGCGATTACAAAAATCCTCGCGCGACTGGAAATTACTCCGGAATCTGTCTTGGCCGCAGCTCAAAGCGACCACAACAAAATGCGTTTGCGAAACCAAACCGAGGAGGCCGAACGGCGCGGAATTTTTGGCGCGCCGACCTTCATCACCGCCGACAGTGAATTGTTTTGGGGTAACGATCGGCTCGAGCGCGCGCTCGCTTGGGCAAAAAAGAAAGGTCTCAATTGCGCATGATCTTTTCCGAAAACCGGTTCCCACTTTTCGGGATCATGCGCTAAGGATCAAGCCGCATCGGCAAGCCGGCATGCGCCATGTAATTTTTTGCTTCGCGCACCGAGTGTTCGCCGAAATGAAAGATCGAGGCGGCGAGCACTGCGCTGGCATGGCCTTCACGGACGCCGGCGACGAGATGATCGAGATTGCCGACGCCGCCCGAGGCGATGACCGGCACTGAAACTGCGTCCGAGACGGCGCGCGTCAGTGCGATATCAAAGCCCTGCCGGGTGCCGTCGCGATCCATCGACGTTAGCAGAATTTCGCCCGCGCCAAGTTCGACCACTTCACGCGCGTAATCGATCGCATCGATACCGGTCGGATTACGGCCGCCATGCGTAAAAATCTCCCAACGTGGCGGCTCGCCGGGCTTTGCCACGCTCTTCGCGTCGACCGCAACCACGACACATTGATCGCCGAATTTTTCCGCGGCTTCCTTGACGAATTCGCGCCGTGTCACCGCTGCCGTATTGATCGAAACCTTGTCGGCGCCCGAAGCCAGCAACACGCGGATGTCATCGATGGTGCGTACGCCGCCGCCAACGGTGAGCGGCATGAAACAGGCTTCCGCCGTGCGCCGGACCACGTCGAGCATGATACCGCGGTTCTCATGGCTCGCAGTGATGTCGAGAAAGGTGAGCTCGTCGGCGCCGGCGCCGTCATAAGCGACGGCGGCGGCAACCGGATCGCCCGCGTCCCGCAGATTGACGAAATTCACGCCTTTGACGACTCGGCCGTCCTTGACGTCGAGGCAGGGAATGACGCGAACCTTGAACATACGCGGCCCTACACCGCCTGGCGCCGGCGGCGCCAGCGCGAGAGGCCCACGACAAAAGCAACGACCGCCCAGATCGCGAGCAAAAACTCACCGAACGGCACCGTGATAAAGCCCAAATAACCCATGTAAATCATAGTCGTGAGTGTCTGACTGACATCGTTGCCCTGCAACAGGCACGGCGAGCGAATCTGCATCCCGCCTTGGCAATTCGAGACGTCAGCGACGAAAGCACCGGCAAAGCTCATGATAAATGGCGCAGCCATGAGCAGCAGGATCAAAATCAGCGTTATGCTCAGCCAAAGCTCGACGTGGCTTTTTTTTGTTGAGCCTTTTTTGGCGGGACCTTCTTCGGATGGACCGCCGACGGATGGATTGGCTGGTACACTCACGACGCACCTGCCTGCTGTCGCTCGGCTTTCAAGAGCGCGATAGCCTGCGCTGCATCGAGCCGACCGTCATAGAGCGCGCGTCCGGCAATAGCGCCTTCAAGCTTTCTGGCGCGCGCTTCGAGCAGGGCGCGCACATCGGCGATTGACGCGAGCCCGCCCGAAGCAATCACCGGAATCGAGATCTTCTCGGCAAGCGCGATGGTGGCATCGAGGTTGAGACCCTTGAGCATGCCGTCGCGCGCGACGTCGGTATAGATGATGGCAGCGACGCCGGCATCTTCGAAGCGCTGCGCGATATCGAGCGCCGAAAGCGTTGATGTCTCAGCCCAGCCCTCCACCGCCACTGTGCCGTCGCGCGCATCGAGCCCGACAGCGATCCGGCCGGGATAAGCGCGTGCCGCCTCTTTGACCAGCGCCGGATTGCGCACCGCCGCAGTGCCGATGATCACGCGTTTGATGCCCTTGCCGAGCCAGGCTTCGATCGTCGCCTGATCGCGGATGCCGCCGCCAAGCTGCAGCGGAATTTTGACGGCGCCAAGGATGCGCTCGACGGCGGCGGCATTCACCGGCTTGCCGGCAAACGCTCCGTCGAGATCGACGATGTGGAGATATTCAAAGCCCTGCTCTACGAAAATCTTGGCCTGCGCCGCCGGATCGTCGTTGAACACGGTCGCGCGCGCCATGTCGCCTTGTTGCAGGCGCACGGCGCGGCCGTCTTTCAGATCGATGGCCGGAAACAGAATCACGGCATCCACTTCAAGAAATTCGCGATCAGCTCAAGCCCGAGTTTTTGGCTCTTCTCGGGGTGAAATTGCGTGCCGACGATATTGTCACGCCCGACGACGGCGGTGACGGCGCCGCCATAATCGGCTTCCGCGATGAGATCGGCGCGGTTTTCCGGCTTGAGCTGATAGGAGTGCACGAAATAGGCGTGGCGGCCGTTTGGCCCAAGCTCAAGGCCCGCAAGCAGCGGGTGCGGCCGCGTTACGTTCAACGTGTTCCAGCCCATATGCGGAATCTTCAAGCCCGCATCGATCGGCGTAATGCGGTCGACCTCGCCCGCGATCCAACCGAGACCCTCTTTCACCTCGTATTCGAGGCCGCGCTCGGCCATGAGCTGCATGCCGACACAGATACCGAAGAACGGCCGGCCGCGTTGACGCACGGCCTCTTCCAGGGCTTCGACCATTCCCGGCACGGCATCGAGGCCGCGCCGGCAATCGGCAAAGGCGCCGACGCCGGGCAGCACGATGCGATCGGCGCGCGCCACCACGGCAGGATCCTGCGTCACCATGATCGGCTGATCGAGGCCCGCCTCATGCGCCGCACGCTCGAACGCCTTGGCGGCCGAATGCAGATTGCCGGAGCTGTAATCGACAATGGCCACAGTCACCGCTGTGCTCCGGGCTCGGGAAACAGGCCGATCACGCCGGAAGCGTAGGGCGTCTGCTGCGGCGGTGTTTTCGCCAAGGCCAGATACGCGGCCATTGATGTTGTCGGAAATGTCGGGGGCGGCGTTAGCGAAGACGGCCCAGCGGGCGGAAATGCAGGCTGCGACGGCACATTGCGCACCCAGGCGGCGAAGAACCGATGTTCGGCGTCTTCAAGGTCGCTGCCGGAAACGACGCCGACATTCTTCCAGCCCCGCCGCTTCAAGGTAAAGCGCTGCAACGAACTTGCTTCGAGGCCCGCCAGAAGGGAGATCAGGATGGCGACCAGTGAGATCAATGCGCCGGACGCGCCGTAAACACGCATCGCCGTTTCGACGCCGATCGAGATCACCAGATAGACAACCAGCACAACCCATAGCCGGCGCCACAGCATCCACAGCGGCGTGAGCAGAAACGCCCACCAGTAAAAGCCGTCGCGCACAAAGATGAAACGCGCCGGATCAGGCAATGCTCCGGGCGTCCGCACTGGCGGCTCATGAACAGTGTAAACAGGCATAAGCAGGCTCGGTGTTGCGCTGTGTCTTGCGGAACCGAGGCGCAGTAGCCTCAGATCCTGACCATTATTTAGTTACTGAGAGTGCCCTTCGTCGAGGGCACCTCGTTGGCCGCTCGCGGATCGATGGCGACAGCCGTCCGCAACGCCCGCGCCAGGCCTTTGAAGCAGGATTCGGCGATATGGTGATCGTTGCCGCCATAGAGCGTGGCGACGTGCAATGTCATCGCGGCATTCATGGCGAAGGCCTGGAACCATTCCTGCACCAGTTCGGTATCGAACGGCCCGATCTTGGCGCGGCCGAACTCGACCTTGAAGACCAGAAACGGCCGCCCCGAAATGTCGAGCGCGACGCGGGTCAACGTCTCATCCATCGGCATATGGACGCTCGCATAACGCGTGATGCCCTTCATATCGCCAAGCGCCTGTTTCACTGCCTGGCCGAGCGCGATACCGACATCCTCGGTGGTGTGGTGCTGATCGATATGCAGATCGCCCTTGGCTTTGATGGTGAGATCGATCCGCGAATGCCGCGCCAGCAGATCAAGCATATGGTCGAGAAAGCCTATTCCGGTCGCGACCGACGACGCGCCGGTGCCGTCGAGGTCGATTGTAACCTCGACGTCGGTTTCCTTGGTCGTGCGTTTCACGGATGCTTTGCGCATCGTGGGATCTCCAAAGCCCAACAGAGCTGTATTCCGCGCCTTTTATCAGGGCTTTATCCGCCCCGCCAACCTTTACCGCACCGATTTGCAATGCCGGTGGCTAACTCCTAAATCATGGTTTAACCGCAGGTTTTTCAGCCCGAAACACCCCGCTTATGATGCCCAATGAATCCGGCCAACCCGGCCTCTGGCACGGCACGACGATCCTCACCGTCCGCAAGGGCGGCGTGGTGGCGGTTGGCGGCGACGGCCAGGTCTCGATCGGCCAGACCGTCGTCAAGGCCAATGCCAAGAAGGTGCGGAGGCTTGGCAAGGGCGACGTGATCGGCGGCTTCGCCGGCGCCACTGCCGACGCTTTCACCTTGTTCGAGCGGCTTGAATCCAAACTCGAGCAATATCCCGGCCAACTGACGCGCGCCGCCGTGGAGCTTGCCAAGGATTGGCGCACCGACCGCTATCTGCGCCGGCTCGAAGCCATGATGATCGTCGCCGACAAGGATGTGTCACTGGTGCTGACCGGAACCGGCGATGTGCTCGAGCCCGAGGCCGGCATTGTCGGCATCGGTTCCGGCGGCAATTATGCGCTCGCCGCCGCCCGCGCACTTGCCGATGGGCCGCTCGACGCCGAAGCCATCGTGCGCCGTTCGCTCGATATTGCCGCCGACATCTGCGTCTATACCAACCGCAATGTCACCATTGAGACGCTGAAGACGTGACCATGAGGCCAGGTGCAGCGCCGCCCGCATACGCGTTTCGTCTCATGCTTGCGGCGGACTTGCCGATGGTGCGCAACTGGCTCGCAGCGCTGCATGTTGCCGAATGGTGGAGCAATCCCGAAGAGCAATTTGCTTTGGTTCGCGACGACCTTGAACATCCGGCAATGCAGCAGTTCATCGTCGCGATCGACGACCGGCCATTCTGCTATTTGCAATGCTACGATCCCAACGCCTGGCCCGATAACGGTTTCGGTATACAGCCCGACGGCACGCGGGGCATGGATCAATTCATTGGCGAATCCGACCTGATCGGTTGTGGTCATGGCTCGACGCTGACCCGGAACTTTATTGAACGCTTGGTCCAATCCGGCACGCCGCGTGTGGTGACCGACCCCAATCCTGCCAATGCGCGCGCGGTGCGTGCTTACGAAAAAGCGGGCTTTGAGAAAGTTCGCCTCGTTGACACACCCGATGGCCGCGCCCTCTTGATGGTACACGACGCATGACCGACTTTTCCCCCCGCGAGATCGTTTCCGAACTGGATCGCTTCATCGTCGGCCAGGCCGACGCTAAGCGCGCCGTCGCGATTGCGCTACGCAATCGCTGGCGCCGCCTGCAACTCGACGACCGGCTGCGCGAAGAAGTGCTGCCAAAGAACATTTTGATGATCGGGCCGACCGGCGTCGGCAAAACCGAGATTTCACGCCGTCTCGCCAAGCTTGCCGGCGCGCCGTTTCTCAAAGTCGAGGCGACCAAATTCACCGAGGTCGGCTATGTCGGTCGCGACGTCGAGCAGATCGTGCGCGACCTGGTCGAAGTCTCCATTACCTTGACGCGCGACAAAAAGCGCAAGGACGTCAAAACGCGCGCCGAGAAAGCCGCCGAGGATCGCGTGCTCGACGCGCTGGTCGGCGCCAATTCCAGCGCTTCGACCAAGGAAGCCTTTCGCAAAAGGCTGCGCACCGGCGAGCTCGACGACAAGGAAATCGAGATCGAAGTGCAGGCGGCAGGTGGCGGCATGCCGATGATTGATATTCCCGGCATGCCCGGCGCGCAGATGGGTGCGATATCTATCGGCGACATTTTCGGTAAGCTCGGCGGCGGCCGCACCAAGACGCGGCGTGTCACGGTGCACGATTCCTATGAGATTTTGATCAACGAGGAATCCGACAAGCTGCTCGACACCGATCAGTTGACGCAAGAGGCCATCAAAATCGTGGAGAACAACGGCATCGTCTTCCTCGACGAGATCGACAAAATCTGCGTGCGCGAAGGCCGCGCCGGCGCCGATGTGTCGCGCGAAGGCGTGCAGCGCGATCTGTTGCCGCTGATCGAAGGCACGACTGTCGCCACCAAGCACGGCTCGGTGAAGACCGACCACATTCTGTTCATCGCCTCGGGCGCGTTCCACATCTCAAAGCCGTCGGATCTGTTGCCGGAACTGCAAGGTCGGTTACCGATCCGCGTCGAACTAAAGCCGCTCACGCGCGACGACTTCCGGCGCATCCTGACGGAGCCCGAAGCCTCCTTGATCAAGCAATATATTGCACTGATGGCGACGGAGGGCGTGACGCTCGAATTCTCCGAAGATGCAATCGACGCCGTAGCCGACGTCGCGGTGGCGGTGAACTCGAGCGTGGAGAATATCGGCGCGCGGCGTCTGCAGACGGTGATGGAACGGGTGCTCGACGACGTATCTTTCGGCGCGCCGGACCGTTCGGGCGAGACTGTGAAAGTCGACGCCGATTACGTGCAAAAGCACGTCGGCGATCTCGCCAAGAACGCCGATCTCAGTCGCTTTATTCTCTAGATTGTTCGATGGCGATTATTCGGTAGCCGGGGCGAGCAGGTGCTCGAGCCGCGCGCTGGCCGATTCCATCTCGGTGCGCTCTCCGCGATCGATCTCGCGGATCGCCGCCATCCATTGTTCGATCTGAGCCAGCATCTGCAAATCGCTGATAGCCTTGGCGGGAGCGATGGTGTCGGTCATGACTCGTACTACTCCAACAAAGTCCACACGCGAGCATGACCTCCTCCGGAACCCGGTTTCCCCGGATCACGCTCAGATTTTGTTGTCGCAGACGAAGTTGTCCAATTCTTGCAGATTCTTTGACACGTTTGTTATTAAGGTTAACGAATCCTGCGCAATCGAACGTAGAGCGCGCCCTGGCCGCCATGCGCAACATGCGCTTCGTCGAAACCGACGATAAAGGGCCGGAACTCCGGCAGCGCGAGCCATAATGGAACTTGCCGGCGCAGCACGCCGCGCTGGCGTTCGGCGTCGTATGATGTTTCCGATCCTTTGCCTGATCCTTTTCCGGTCACGACGAGGACGAGCCGCGCGCCGCTTCCCTGCGCCTCGTGCACGAAATGCATAAGCGCGGCATATGCCTGGCTTTGCGTCATGCCGTGCAGGTCGATCCTCGCATCGATCGCTTGCCGCCCGCGGGCGACACGTTGTTTTTGCCGCTTGTCGAGCGGTGCGAGTGGTGGAGATTTTTTTGCGGCCGGCACCGCCGGCCGAAGTGGCTTCGACATATGTTGCGGCGCGGACTTTAAATCATCCGCTGCGGAAACCGCTTTTGCCGCCGCTTTCCCCTTTGCGGCGCCCGAACGTAGCGGCTTGACCGAACGCGTCACGCCCGACCAGAGCGTCTCTTCTTCATCGCTCAAGGAACGGCGCGGGCTCATTTTTTCTGCCGCGTCTTGGCTTTCGCTTTCGGCGCAGGTGAAACGCTTGCGGTCGGCGCGATGTCAGGCTTTGGCTCCGGAAGCGGCACATCCTGTGCGCTTGCCGAATCCGGCACCGTAGGATCTTCCATAGTGGTAGTGGCAAAGCCGAACGGGCTCGGGCGTTCCGGCGGCAATGGCGTGTCGCGTCCGGCTTCGACCGGATCGAGCGCGCGCGGCAACAGCATGTAGAAATCGCCCGGACTTTTGATGCGCCCGGCGGCGCGCGCGGCTTCATCTCCGGCGCCGAAATAAATATCGGCGCGCGCCGGGCCGATGATCGCCGAGCCGGTATCCTGCGCAACGACAAGTCGATCAAACTTGGTTGCCGTTTTTTCGGCGGCGATCGGCAGATCGGCCGCAATGAAGAATGGCAGGCCGTAAGTGTGCAGCGAATGATCGACGGCGATGGAGCGGCCCGGCATCAGCGGCACGCCTTCGGCGCCGACGGCTTCATCTTCGGTGGCGAGGTCGGTGATGCGGAAAAACACATAAGACTTATTGGCGCGGCGCACATCCTTGGCCTGATCCGGATTGGCTTCCATCCAATCGCGGATGCTCTGCATCGACACCTGATCCTTGGTCATGACTTTCATGTCGAGCAGCACCTTGCCCACGGGCGTATAGGGCCAGCCGTTATGTGAGTCGTAATTGACGCGCAGAATGGTGCCGTCTTCGAGCCTGATGCGCGCCGATCCTTGAATCTGCGCGAACAGGACATCGACCGGGTCGCGCAGATAACAAATTTCCAGATGCCAGCCGTCAAGCGCACCGTCTTCGATCTCGGCGCGTGTGTAATAGGGCACGATCTTGCGGCGGCCGACGCGGCGGCCGACGAACACGCCTTTGCTCGGGAAAGCACCGCCAAGCTTGCGCCGGCCGGAGGCCACGAGATTGGGCGGCCGGCGATAAAGCGGCGCAGTGAAATCGCCCGTCGGCACGCGTGAGCCGTCGATGATCGGTTCGTAATAGCCGGTGAGGAATCCCGCTGTGTCGCCGAGCTTGTCGATATGGAGAGGACGGAAATTCTCCTCGAAGAATTTCTTAGCGCCCTCATCGTCGAGAGGGATGGCCGCCTGCGCGCGGTCGCAGACATCACGGAGCGCTGCGGCGACCCCTGTCAGCTGCAGATTCTGGCTGACACGGCTGTTGCTGCGGCGCTGCTTGATATTGAGCGCCCGGCAACTGGAAAGATAGGTCGCAAAGGCTGTTTCATGATCGTCGTCGTCCCAGCCGCTAAGACTACCCCAATCGACCGGCTCGTATTGGGTGTCAGGAAATTTGATCGGCTGGCGGATTTGGTGGCTGTCTTGAACGCCGTCTTGGTGATCCTCTTGGCCGAGCGCTACGTCCTGCGCCGCCAGAGAAACGCCGGCGAGACCCACGAGCAGGATCAACAGGCGGATGCGCCGACACAACGCCGTCATTGACCTCACTGCCCGGCTTCGGTCGCAACCACTTTCCAGTTGGGATCACGCGAGGAAATGTCGCGCGCGAACGTCCACACATCGGTGACGTCGGTAACCTTCTCGGCATTGCCGTCGATCACCGCGCCATTGTGGTCATGCGTCGCGGAAATAAGTTTGGAGATGAAGCGGACAGTAACTTGTGCGGTCCGATTGCGCAGCTCGGCTGCAGTGACGGCGGAACCGTCTATCGATACAAAGCGGGACTCTGAGGTTTCGCCACGGCGCTCGCGCTCGGTGATCGCGGCATCGAAGCCGTCGAACACTTCGCGCGACAGAAGATTGCGCAATTGCCGGCGATCGCCGCCGGCGAATGCCGTGACGATCATCTCGTAGGCGGCGCGCGCGCCGGCGATGAAATGCTTGCCGTCGAAATCCGGATCCGCGGCGGCGATGGCGTCGAGCCCGGCTGTGGCGGGCGAACCAGTCTCGGCGATATCCTTCCAGCGATCCGCCGATGGTTGCGGCGCAGCTTCGGCAGGCCGTGGCGGTGTCGTATCAGTCGGACGCTGCGGCATCGGCACCACCTTGTCGATCGGCCGGCGGCCAGCATCCTGCGGCGAATACGGATCGTAGGGCGGCCGCTCGCGGCCGGTCCGCTGGCCCAAAACGCTGCGCAAGCGCAGGAAAATGAACACCGCAAGCGCTAGGAAGATGATGGTGTAGATGTCGAACACGTCGGGCATTCTTTCGGCATCGCAAATGGTTGGGCGGCCAAGAAGCGGATCGCGGCTCAGTTTGACCGCGGAACATGGCCAAATCCGCCCGCTCCAGATTCTTCCACTCTATGTGGGCACGCTTCTATGTAAGTCCACGTTTGGAGCCATCCAGTAGCCAACGATCGTGACCTTAACGTGCCGGAGTCGGACATTAAACGATCGGCGCCGCCGCGCCAATAAAGGAAGCTGCCTGCCGTGGCAGGCTTTTAGGCAAATCCGGCGGTTTTAACGTTTTGGCCGGCCGATCCGGGGCGGCGCTGCGGCATTGTTCGCCTCCCGGCCCTGTGTTAGCCAAGCGCCCAGTTGTACCGCCCGCGACCCTTCAAAGGCCGCCGGCGCAGCTGGAGACGCGTATGTCAGCGACCAATGGTGGCCCCGATCCGCAGGTCGGCACGCCGCAAATGCCGATGATGCAGATCGGCGTCGTCACGCAATATGTTAAGGATTTCTCCTTCGAGAATCCGAACGCGCCGCGTTCGATGGCGCCGAGCACGCAACAGCCGGCCATCAACATCAATATTGCGGTCGAGGCAGCGCCGCTGACCGAAAGCGACTGCGAAGTGACGCTGCGGCTCGACGGCCGCGCCGAATCGCAAGGCCTGCTGCTGTTCGGCTTTGAGCTGCTTTATGCCGGCGTGTTCCGCATTCTTAACGTACCGCCGGAAAGCCTGCAGCCGACCGTGATGATAGAGTGCCCGCGGCTGTTGTTTCCGTTCGCGCGCGAAATCATCGCGACCGCGACGCGTAATGGCGGGTTCCCCCCGCTGCTCTTGGAGCCGGTGGATTTCGTCTCGCTGTATCGCCAGCGTCTGGCGGCAACGCAACCCATGACGCCGTTTTCCGCAAGTCCGAACTGAGCAGACTGGAATTAGTCGACGCCGAGCTCGTTCGCGCTGACGTAGTCGCGCCAGATGGCATTTTCGCCGAGCGTCGCGATGAAACGCCGATGCGCGGCACGTTCTTCGTCGGACAGCCGCGGTGGCAGCGGTACAGGCCGTTCCCGCAGCACAATTGGCTCGCCGGCGATCCGCACCGGTGCCGCAGTCTGCGACAGACCGAGTTGCGCCTGCCGCGCACCGATCAGCTCGATATAGACTTCGGCCAGAAGCTCGGCGTCGAGCAGCGCGCCGTGTTTGGTGCGCCGCGAATTGTCGATCGTATAGCGCACACACAAATCGTCGAGCCGGTTGGCGGCACCCGGATGTTTACGGCGTGCAAGCAAGAGCGTGTCGACAATGCGTTCGCGACTCACCGCGCCGCGGCCGGCCCGCTCAAGTTCGGCGTTGAGAAAGCCGAGATCGAACATCGCGTTATGTGCGACCAACGCCGCATCGTCGCCGAGAAAGGCGATCAGCTCGTCGACTTTATCGGCGAACAGCGGCTTGTCTTTGAGAAAGTCGATCGACAGGCCGTGAACCTTGAACGCTTGCTCCGGCATGTCCCGTTCCGGATTGAAATAATAATGGAACGTCTTGCCGGTCGGGAACCGGTTGACGAGCTCGATGCAGCCGATTTCAACCATCCGATCGCCCTGGAACGGATCAAGGCCGGTGGTTTCGGTATCGAAAACAATCTCGCGCATCGGAAATCTTGAACTCAGCTTGTGCCTCGCCGCGAATCACCGCCGCTTCGCCGGCAGTTTAGCGACTTTGCGCAAAATATCGCGGATTTGCGCGCGGGTGTGGTCGAAACTCTGCGAGCTATCGACAATAAAATTGGCGCGGCCGCGTTTTTCCGTATCCGGCATCTGCTTGGCAAGGATAGCTGCGAGCTTGTCGTCGGTCATGCCGGGCCGTTCGAAAGCCCGTTTGCGTTGAATCTCGGGCGGCGCCGACACGACCACCACGGCATCGCAGCCGCGTTCCGCTTTAGTCTCGAACAGAAGCGGCACGTCGAACACGACGATTTTTGCACCGCGCGCCTGCGCCTGGGCGAGGAACTTTTCCCGCGATGCGGTGACCATCGGATGCACGATCGCCTCGAGGCGCGCTAGTGCCGCTTTGTCGTTCAGAACCATCGCGGCCAGCTTATTGCGATCGACCTTGCCGCCGTTGGTCGAACCCGGAAATGCGGCCTCAACGAGCGGGGTTGCCTCGCCCTCATAGAGCGCATGCACGGTGGCGTCGGAATCGTGCACAGCCACGCCTTCCTCGGCAAAAAATTTGGCGGCCGTCGACTTGCCCATGCCGAGCGAGCCGGTGAGGCACAGCACGAATGGTCTTTCCGCGCTCACTGCAGGAGACATCCTCGGCGCCGCAGAAAATCCAAAGCCTGGAGAAGCGGCAAGCCCAATATTGTAAAGTAATCTCCTTCGATGCGCTCGAAGAGTTGAATGCCATAGCTTTCCAGCTGATAAGCGCCGACGCTTATAGTCGCGGCATTTCCGGCAGCTTTCAGATAAAGATCGAGAAATTCGTCTGAAAACGCACGCATGGTCAGCCGTGCCACGCCGACATATTCGAACAATACTGCCTTATCCTCGACGAAAGCGATGGCCGAATGAAGCTCGTGCGTCCGGCCGGACAGTTTGCGAAGCTGAACGCGTGCCGTGGCCATATCAGCCGGTTTGGGAAATCGCTCGCTGCCCAATGCGAGTGTCTGGTCAGCGCCAAGCGTGAGGCGGCCGGGCTGAGCTTTCGCAGCAGCACGCGCTTTCTCCCGCGCCAAATGAGCGGCTACGACGCTTGGCGCTTGCGATGCGGCATCGGCTTCGAGCCGCCGTTCGTCAAGATCAGCGGGGCGTATTTCGAGCGGAATGCCGGCGCCCTCAAGCAGGGTCTGCCGCACCTTGCTGCGCGATGCGAGCAGCAGCGGCTTCTCGGCGCGCCACAACGCCGTCACGACGCCCGCTGCCTGCGGCGTTCGGCGAGATGGGCAAGGACAGCGGCCGCGGTTTCTTCGATCGACCTGCGGGTCACGTCGATCACCGGCCAATTGTGCCGGCTGCACAATTTGCGCGAAACTGCAATCTCGGCCGCCACTGCTTCGCGATCGATATATTGATCGTCGTCGCGCTGGACTTTGAGACCCAGCAGCCGGTTTTGCCGGATCTGCACGATCCGCTCCGCCGTCGCGAATAGGCCGACGATAAGCGGACGTTTGAGCCGCTCAATATGCGGCGGCAATGCCACGCCGGGTACCAAGGGAATATTGGCGGTCTTGACGCCGCGATTGGCCAGATAGATCGAGGTCGGAGTTTTCGATGTGCGCGACACACCAAGAAGAACGACATCAGCCTCTTCCAAATCTTCAGCCTGCTGACCGTCATCATGCAGCATGGTGTAATTCAGCGCATCGATGCGGCGGAAATATTCGGCATTGAGAGTGTGCTGAGCACCGACTTTGTGGGTCGATTCCGCGCCGAGATAGGCCTGGAACAGGTGCAATACCGGCCCAAGCACCGACAGGCATGGCAGACCGAGCTCACGCGATTTACCCTCAAGCTTTTCGACAAGGGCCTGATCAAGCAGCGTGTAGAGGATGATTCCGGGCGATTCTTCGATTTCGGTAAGCACCCGATCGAGCTGCTTCACCGTCCGCACCAGGGGATAGACGTGCTCGACCGGCATGACTTTGGCGTATTGCGCGGCCGCAGCCCGGCCGACGGCAATCAAAGTCTCGCCGGTAGCATCGGAGATCAGATGAAGGTGGAAATAGCTCGGCGTTTCGGTCATTGCGGTGGTCGTAACCGACTGGACAACCTGTCGACAATTGGGGAGAAGGCCACGGCTTTCAGGGGTATGCAAGCCGATTGGCTGGATAGGCTGCAATTCTGTCCACATCCATGCCGCGCGGGAGTAAAGCTGGACGACCACGTCCGTGAGCGGTGAATTGTGGACAGGTGCGATAAAACTTTGCCGAAAGTCTTCGGCAATGGCCACGAATGGCCGATAGCATTGCTGGCTGCGAAATTGCGCCTAGCCAAACTTGGCACTGGGGATATGTGGGCAAGACGTGGATGAAATGTGAATACAGACCTATGAGTCCAATCAACCGTCCAACTACTACAACAGATTCTAAGAATCTATTTTGATTGGGAAGAAGGCGTGTCGGACAAGCGGTGTTCAAAACCTTTGCTTCGCGTTCTTGCAGGTGAAAGAACTGCCGTTCCTCCGATCTGGCTGATGCGCCAAGCTGGACGCTATCTTCCTGAGTACAGAGCGATCCGCGAGAAATGTGGAGGCTTCCTCGATCTGTGCTTCGATCCGAAATTGGCTGCCGAGGTGACTTTGCAGCCGATCCATCGTTTTGGCTTCGATGCCGCAATTTTATTTTCCGATATTCTGGTCGTTCCTCATGCGCTTGGGCAGCGTGTGACTTTCGAGGCCGGTGAAGGACCGCGGCTTGATGCGATCGATAGTCCAGCAGCTTTTGGCCGATTGCGCGCAGAGGTCGATCACAGCGCGTTAGCGCCGGTTTATGAGACGATCAGCCTGGTGAGGACACAATTGCCGGCTGATGTTGCACTGTTAGGTTTTTGCGGGGCGCCGTGGACGGTTGCGACCTATATGATTGCCGGCTTCGGCACGAGCGAACAGATTCCGGCACGTTTGTTTGCCTATCGGTATTCTGGAGTTTTTGCGCGACTGATCGATAGGCTGGTTGAGGCTTCGGTTGCGTATTTAACCCGACAATTTGAGGCCGGCGTCGATGCCGTGCAGATTTTTGATACTTGGTCAGGCGTATTACCGCCGGCCGAGTTTGAAGCTTGGTGCGTCGTGCCATGTGCAAGAATTATTGATGCGGTCCGCAACAATATTCCCGACGCCAAGTTCATCGGATTTCCGCGTGGTGCCGGAACGAAGCTTGAGCGCTATGTCGAAAAAGTTCCGGTCGATGCCGTCGGGCTCGATTGGATGATCGAACTTGGTTTCGCGCGTGATCGTATTCAGAGCAAACGCCCTGTGCAGGGCAATCTCGATCCGCTGGTGCTGCTTGCCGGCGGCGAAGCGCTTGATCGGGCGATCGATACAATCCTCGAAGCCTTTGCATCCCGGCCCTTTATCTTCAATCTTGGTCACGGCATCTTGCCGGACACGCCGATTGCGCATGTTGAGCGTCTTGTGGCGCAGGTCCGGAAACGCGGAGGCGGCTGAACCGATGGTCTACGAGTGGGTTAAAGCCTTTCACATCATCGCCGTCATCGCCTGGATGGCGGGCATACTCTATCTGCCGCGGCTATTCGTTTATCATTGCGCGGCGGAGAAGGGCTCGGTTCAGTCGGAAACCTTCAAGCTCATGGAGCGGCGGCTCCTTCGCGGCATCATCAATCCGGCGATGATCGCAACCTGGCTATTGGGGCTTTGGCTTGCCTGGCATGGGCCTGATTCTCACTATGGCTGGTTCGCCGCGCCGTGGCTTCATGCCAAGCTCCTGCTTGTTCTCGTGCTTTCGGCGGTGCATGGCCTGTTCGCCGGCTGGACCAAAGCCTTCGGCCGCGATGAAAACCGGCATACGGCTAGATTCTATAGAATTATCAACGAAGTACCAACGATCCTCATGGTCGCAATCGTCATCTTGGTGGTGCTGAAACCGTTTTAGAATTCACGCGTTCCTTACTGAAAACTCAATCTTGGCGCATAGCGGCTCTTGCCTGAAGTCCAGTCTTTTCCTATCTTACGGCCATCCCACCAAACGTAGGCGGATGCAGTTGCGTTTTGGCTCCAGTGAATTGGAGCCGCCTGTGCATCAGGTCCGGGGCCCAAAGCCCCTTTTCACCTAAAGATCTGCTGCAAGTCGCATCTGCGACAAGACCTGCGACCTTCCTTAAGCCAGCGGCCCGCCAATCAATTCCGCCGCTAGGCAAATTTCCACAGGACATTCTATGCATGAAATGAAACTACAAGAGCTCAAAACCAAGACCCCTGCTGAGCTCGTCACCTTTGCCGAGGAACTCGAGGTCGAAAACGCCTCGACCATGCGCAAGCAGGAGCTGATGTTCGGCATCCTCAAGCAGCTCTCGGCGCGTGAGACCGACATTGTCGGCGAAGGCGTGGTCGAAGTGCTGCCGGACGGCTTCGGCTTCCTGCGCTCGCCGGAAGCGAATTACCTGCCGGGCCCTGACGATATCTACGTCTCGCCCTCGCAAATCCGCCGCTTCGGATTGCGCACTGGCGACACCATCGACGGCCATATCCGCAGCCCCAAAGAGGGCGAACGCTATTTCGCTCTCCTCAAGGTCAACTCGCTGAATTTCGAGGACCCCGAGAAAGCCCGTCACAAGGTCAATTTCGACAATCTGACGCCACTCTATCCCGATGAGTGGCTGAAGATGGAATTCGAGGATCCGACCAAGAAGGACCTCTCGGCCCGCGTCATTGACATCGTGGCGCCGGTCGGCAAGGGCCAGCGCGCGCTGATCGTGTCGCCGCCGCGCACCGGCAAGACCGTGCTGCTGCAAAACATCGCCCACTCGATCACGCACAATCATCCGGAGTGCTATCTGATCGTGCTGCTCATCGACGAGCGGCCGGAAGAAGTCACCGACATGCAGCGCTCGGTGAAAGGCGAGGTGGTGTCCTCGACCTTCGACGAGCCGGCAGTGCGCCACGTGCAGGTCGCCGAGATGGTGATCGAAAAGGCTAAGCGCCTGGTCGAGCACGGCCGCGACGTCGTCATCCTGCTCGATTCGATCACCCGCCTCGGACGCGCCTACAACACCGTGGTGCCCTCTTCGGGCAAGGTGTTGACCGGCGGTGTCGACGCCAATGCCTTGCAGCGGCCGAAGCGCTTCTTCGGCGCAGCGCGCAATATCGAGGAAGGCGGCTCACTGACCATCATCGCCACTGCGCTGATCGATACCGGCAGCCGCATGGACGAAGTGATCTTCGAAGAGTTCAAGGGCACCGGCAATTCGGAACTAATCCTCGACCGTAAAGTCGCGGATAAGCGCACCTTCCCGGCCATGGACATCACCCGCTCCGGCACCCGCAAGGAAGAGCTCCTGGTGCCGCCGGATCAGCTCAAGAAAATGTACGTCCTGCGCCGCATCCTCAATCCAATGGGAACTATGGACGCTATGGATTTCTTGTTGGACAAGCTGCGCAACACCAAGAACAATTCCGAGTTCTTCGACTCGATGAATACGTAACGCGCCGGCGGGGTTTCAACCCCGCCCAATTTCCCGCCCGAGAATTCCTAAAAGCTTAATCGCGTCGATCGGCGTTGAACGTTTGATGTTCATCGCAGTGTCTGGATCGACAAAGCACATGCCGCCCTTGCCGACGGCACTCTCGCAACCGGCCACCGTCGTATAGCCGCATTGAATTACGGCGTTATCGCCGGTGGCGTAGCCGCACCATTCGTCGGCGCGGGCGCTGGTTACCGCGCTGCCAGCCGAAAGGACAATGAGGGTCGCCGCGATCCCGTATCGGATCAATTGCCGCATGATTGGATCTCCAAATGGACGTCATAGGAAAGACGTCCCGGCGCGCCCCGCGGTTCTATAAAGCACGAAACGTGCCCGGATCGTGGCATCAAGAATGTCGCACCGGTTCGATAGCGGCCGTCATCGCCGCAGTCAGTTCGGCCGGATTGGTCACTGGCAGCGAGCAAGTCTCGCCAACGCAAATGAAGGCCTGCGGCCCTTGCGCGGCAGAGATTTTCGCGCGGGCTGGATGATTTTCGGGCAAAGCCTCGGCTGAGCTGGCGTGAAGCACGATGCGGCTGAGCGGCGAAGCATGGCGCGCCACGGCGAGCAGCGCTTCCGCGCCCTCGCCTTCCCCGGTCACCACGATTTCCGCGGCGCGCAGCCGCAGATCGATGGCATTGAGCAACGCCATGTGCATGTAGAGGTTCTCGGCGACCTGGGGCACGATCGCGCCGATCAACCGATCCGCTTTCTTACGCCAAACATCGTCGCCTGCCAGAACCGCAAGCCGGATCAGGTTTTGTGCGGCGACGGCGTTGTTATTGGGCGTCGCCTCATCGGTTGTCGCTGCGGGCCGGATCACGAGTCCCTCGGCATCCGCTGCGGTGAGATAATAAGCTCCGGTCTCGACATTGACGTAGTCGCGATCGAGCGCGTGCTGCCAGGACAGGGCCTGGTGGAGATAAGTTGACTTACCTGTTGCCTCATAGAGCGCCAGCGCCGCACGGACCATTGCGGCAAAGTCCGAGGCGAGCCCGGGAAATTTCAGCTTGCCATCGCGCCAGGAATGGCCGAGCCGGTCGCCGCGTGTCATTGCGCCGACGACAAAGTTGAAGGCGCGCGAGGCGAGTTCGAGCCAAGACGGCTCATCGAAAATGAGCGCGGCATTGACGAGCGCCGCAATCATCAGCCCATTCCAGTCGGCGAGCACTTTGTCATCGAGGCCGGGGCGCACGCGCAATGCCCGAACGGCAAGGAGTTTTTCCCGCAATGCGCCAAGCCGCGCCTCGTCGGCGTCGTTGTGCGGCAGCGGCTTGAGACGGTTGAAAATATTGTGGCCTTCGAAATTGCCCGCCGGCGTCACGTCGTAATGGCGGGCAAAAAACTCGCCGTCTTCCATACCGAGTTGTTTGATCACCTCGTCATAGGACCAAACATAGAATTTTCCTTCCTCGCCTTCCGAATCGGCGTCGAGCGAGGCCGAAAAACCGCCCTCGCCGGTCGTCATTTCGCGCTTGAGCCACTCGACCGTTTCGTGGGCGCGCTGGCGATACAACACCTTGCCGGTGCGCTGATAAGCGATCGCCAACAATTCGAGGAGCTGCGCATTGTCGTAGAGCATTTTTTCGAAATGCGGCACGAGCCAGCGTTCGTCGACCGAATAGCGCGAGAAGCCGCCGCCGAGATGATCGTAGATGCCCCCTTCGCAAATATGATCGAGGCTGATCTCGACCGCTGCAAAATAACGCGCTTCGCCGGTGCGCAATCCGGCGCGCCAGAGCAATTCAAACAAAGCGGCTTGTGGAAATTTCGGTGCGCCGCGCGTGCCGCCATTAACCGGATCGATAATGCCGCCGAGCTGGCGCGCCGCGCTGTTCAATCCATCGATGCCGATCGTCGCGCCCATATTGGCGCGCGACGTGGCAGCCAGTTCATTCATCAAGGCCGCGCGATTCTGTTCGATCTTCTGCGGCTCTTCACGGAACAGGCGCGCGATCTCGCGCAGCACGTCGACAAAAGCCGGTTTGCCGTAACCCGATGTTTTCGGAAAATAAGTGCCACCCCAGATCGGCTCGCCGTCGGACGTGAGAAACATCGTGAGCGGCCAGCCGCCGTGCTCGCCGAGATGATGCAGCGCGGACATATAGATTTGATCGATATCCGGCCGCTCCTCGCGATCGACTTTGATGTTGACGAACAGTTCATTCATCAAGTGCGCAGTTGCGTCGTCCTCAAAACTCTCGTGCGCCATGACGTGGCACCAATGACAGGCAGCATAGCCGACTGAGAGCAAGATCGGCTTGTTATCGGCCTTGGCCTCGGCGAGCGCTTCCGGCCCCCACGGCCACCAATCGACCGGGTTGTCCTTGTGCTGTAGCAGATACGGACTCGTCTCTTGGGCGAGGCGATTCTGCCGCGATGGCGAAGATTGAGACGTTGGGTGCTGTGACATTGCGTTACTGTGACATTGACATCGACACACCGTAGCAAGTAGCCCGCGTGGCGCGAAGCACCGACGATCCAAGGCGTTCAATCATTTGCGATGTCTGACCGTTCCACCATTTTCGCTTTGTCGTCAGGCCGGCTGCCGGCCGCGATTGCGGTTGTGCGCATTTCGGGTTCGCAGGCGGGTGTCGCGCTCGAGAAACTGATCGGCCGCGTGCCGGAACCGCGAAAGGCAGCTTTGGTGCGGGTGCGCGATCCGGCGAATGGCGAGCCGATCGATGAGGCATTGGCGCTGTGGTTTCCGGCGCCGCACAGCGAAACCGGCGAGGACGTCGCCGAACTGCAATTACACGGCGGCCACGCGGTGGTCGCCGGTGTGCTCGGCGCGCTCGGAGCTATCCCGGGTTGCCGTCTTGCTGAGCCGGGCGAATTCACGCGTCGCGCCTTCGAAGCAGGGCGGCTCGATCTCACCGCCGTCGAAGGGCTCGGCGATCTGATCGCCGCGGAAACGCCGGCGCAGCGGCGGCAGGCATTTCGGCAGCTGAAGGGGTTAATTGGAGATCGCGCCGAAGCGTGGCGGCGGCGATTGATTAAAGCGCTGGCACTGGTCGAAGCGCGGATCGACTTCTCCGACGAGGCCGATGTACCGGAGGATCTGATCGGTCCGGCGCTTCATGCTGCGCAGCAATTACGCGGCGAGATTGCAGCAGTTTTGGCCGATGGACGCCGCGGCGAACGGTTGCGAGAAGGACTTGTCGTTGCCATCGCTGGACCGCCGAATGCCGGAAAATCCGCACTTCTCAATAGGTTAGCACGACGGGACGCGGCGATCGTATCGCCTTATGCCGGGACCACACGCGATGTCATCGAGGTGCATCTCGATCTCGATGGCTTTCCGGTCACCTTGCTCGACACCGCCGGCATCCGGGAGAGCAACGAACCGATTGAACAAGAAGGAATGAGGCGCGCGCGGGAGAGGGCGGTCGGTGCTGACGTGGTGCTGTGGGTTGTTGATGCTGCTGCAGCGGTCAAGAACAATAACGGGCACGGCTTAGGGGAGGCTGCGTCTGAGGTTTGGTTGGTCGAAAACAAGCTTGATTTGCTTGAGAAAGAATCCCCCGTCGAGGACCGTCCGCAGAACTCTGAATATCGATTCATTTATTTCTTGTCAGCGACGAGCGGCGAGGGTGTCGATCCGCTGGTCGCCGGGCTCTCGGCGCATGCCAACGCGTTCTTCGCATCGGCTGAGTCGGGGGTCGTGACTCGCACACGGCATCGGCAGGCGCTGGAGGAGACAGTTGCGGCGCTCGATAGGGCATTGGCCGAGGGCGAGAAGCCCAGTGAACGCGAAGAGCTTATTGCCGAGGAGCTGCGAGCTGCGGCGACAGTGCTTGGGCGCCTGACCGGGCGGGTCGATGTTGAAGATATTTTGGACGTTATCTTTCGCGATTTCTGTATCGGCAAGTGAGAGCCTAGTTTCAGGTCCTGGCAGAATTTGCCGCTAGATGCCGGCGTTGTTTCACGTGAAACATGGACCACGCCTAGTCAAAGCATGCTTTGACCGTCGAATTGCCGTTAGCTACAACCGCCTCCTTCTTGGAGATTCCGATGGACGGCCGCTTCGATGTGATTGTCGTCGGCGGTGGCCATGCCGGCTGTGAGGCGGCCGGCGCCGCTGCCCGTATGGGCACACGCACGGCGCTCATAACTCAGCGCTTTGCGACGGTCGGCGCGATGTCATGCAATCCTTCTATCGGAGGTCTCGGCAAAGGCCATCTCGTGCGCGAGGTCGACGCCCTCGACGGTTTCATGGGCCGGGTTGCGGATGCCGGCGGCATTCAGTTTCGTCTGCTCAACCGCCGGAAAGGGCCGGCGGTGCGCGGCCCCCGTGCCCAGGCCGACCGAAAGCTCTATGCCACAGCCATGCAGGCCGCCATTCGGAGCACGCCCAATCTGACGGTGATCGAAGGCGAGGTGGATGACCTTCTTGTCGATGGGGCCGTCACCGGCGTTCGGCTGGCCGATAGACGCGCCTTTGGTGCCGCAGCTGTGGTTCTGACCACGGGGACGTTCCTGCGTGGCCTGATCCATATCGGAGAACGGCAAATTCCAGCCGGCCGCGTCGGCGAGGCGCCTTCGCTGGGACTTTCCGGAACGCTTGAACGGGCAGGGCTGGCGCTTGGCCGGCTCAAGACCGGGACGCCCCCTCGTCTGGATAGCGAGACGATCGATTGGCGGGCGCTCGAGATGCAGCCGGGCGACGATCCAGCCGAGCCGTTCTCAGTGCTGACGGATCGGATCACCAATCCGCAAATCCAATGCGCGATCACCCGGACGACGCCGGCTACACACGAGGTCATCCGCGCGAATGTGCATCGTTCGCCGATGTATTCCGGCCGGATCCAGAGCCACGGGCCGCGCTACTGTCCATCGATCGAGGACAAGATCGTCCGCTTTGGCGATCGCGATGGCCACCAGATCTTCCTCGAGCCGGAGGGCCTCGACGATACGACGGTCTATCCGAACGGCATCTCCACTTCACTGCCGGAGGATGTCCAGGCAGCCATTGTGGCGTCGATTCCGGGCCTGGAACGGGCTCGGATCGTGCGGCCAGGCTATGCCATTGAATACGATCATGTCGATCCACGCGAGCTCACCCCGGTTCTGGAAACACGGCGCCTGCCGGGGCTTTTTCTGGCCGGGCAGATCAACGGCACCACCGGATATGAGGAAGCCGGCGCACAGGGCCTGGTGGCGGGCCTGAACGCAGCCGCCAAGGCGGGCGGGGGTGCGCCGATCATCTTCGATCGTGCCGAAGGCTATCTTGGCGTGATGATCGATGATCTCGTCACGAGGGGCGTCAGCGAGCCCTATCGGATGTTCACTTCGCGTGCCGAATATCGCCTGACGCTTCGCGCCGACAATGCCGATCAGCGGCTCACCGACAAAGGCATTGCGCTAAGCTGTGTCGGCGCTGAACGGGCAGGGAAGCACCGCGCCAAAATGGCCCTGTTGGACGCAGCACGGGCCATGGCGCGCTCGCTGACGGTGACGCCGACCGAAGCCGCCAAATCTGGACTCTCGCTGCGCAAGGACGGGCAGCGGCGTACGGCTTTCGAGCTCCTGTCCTACCCGGACTTTTCAGTGGCTGATCTGTCGCGGATCTGGCCGGAATTCGCTGATCTTGCGCCCAAGATCAGCGAACAGCTCGAAATCGACGCCAAGTACGACGTCTATCTCAGCCGCCAGGCCGCGGATGTGGAATCCTATCGCCGGGATGAGAGCCTCGTGCTCGACGATGAGATCGACTATGGCGCCTTGCCTGGGCTGTCGAATGAGGTCCGTTACAAGCTCCAGAGCCACCGGCCGCGGACTATCGGTCAGGCCGGGAGAATTGACGGCATGACGCCTGCAGCCCTGACGCTGTTGGTGGCACACATACGGCGGCAGAATCGCAAGCCCAATAGCAAGCCAAACCGTGGTGTGGCGTGATGGGCGCGCCCCGGCATAGGGGTGGCGCGACACGCGAAAGATCGGCGCCATCAAAGGCGGCCCACCAGAGCGATCCCGCCTCTGCTCAAGCGCTCGCCGAAGACCGAGACCGCGCGCTGGCACTGACCCCTGTTTCACGTGAAACATCTGCGCGCCTCGACCGTTTCGTCGAGGTGCTCTTGGAGTGGCAGCAGCACACCAATCTGATTGCACCTTCGACCGCACAGACTATTTGGACCCGACATATCGCCGATTCTCTGCAGCTCCTGTTGCTCGCTCCAAAATTGCAACGTGGTTCGCAAATCTGGGCCGATCTCGGCTCCGGTGCGGGCTTTCCGGGGCTGGTGATCGCCTGCGCGCTCGCTGAGCAGAAGGGTGTCGAAGTCCACCTGGTCGAGAGTATCGGCAAGAAGGCGAATTTCCTCCGCGAGGCTGTGCGCGCGGCCGGCGTGCCGGCGGAAGTTCACGCCATGCGGATCGCTGATTTTGTGAAGCGCGCGCCCAAGCACGTCGATGTCGTCACCGCGCGCGCTCTCGCTCCGCTGCCGAAATTACTCACCGAAGCATATCCGTTGTTGAAAAGAGGCGCCCGAGGCCTGTTTCCCAAGGGACAAGATGTTGCAACTGAATTGACCGAGGCCGCTAAATATTGGAACATCGAGGCGACCTTGGCAGAAAGCCGGACCGATCCGCGATCTCGGATCGTTGTCGTCGAAAGCGCCGAGCCCAGAATTTAGCATTTGGAATGTCGCAACTTATAGTTGAGCTTCCGAAGCCCGAATCAACGTTGGATCAACCACCATGAACGATGCACCCGACAAAACCGTCATCGCCTTTCCCGCACCGGACGGCACGCGTGCGGCCCAGCCAGCCCGGACCCCGCGCGTCCTGGCCGTCGCCAATCAGAAGGGCGGCGTCGGTAAAACCACGACGGCCATCAATCTGGGCACCGCGCTCGCCGCGATCGGCGAGGATGTTCTGATCGTCGATCTGGATCCACAGGGTAATGCCTCGACGGGTCTCGGCATCGACCGGCGTAGCCGCAACCACTCGACCTATGATGTGCTGACCGGCGAAGCGGCGCTACGCGACGCGATCGTCGCCACCGCCGTTCCGCGTCTGCATCTCGCGCCATCGACGCTCGATCTGTCCGGCCTCGAGCTCGAGATCGGCCAATCGCGTGACCGCGCTTTCCGTCTGCGCAGTGCACTCGCACCACTGAACACGGTCGGCGGCACCAGTTTCAGTTACGTGCTGGTCGATTGCCCGCCGTCGCTCAATCTTCTCACCGTCAACGCGATGGCTGCGGCGAACGCGATTCTGGTGCCGTTGCAATGCGAGTTCTTCGCACTCGAAGGTCTGTCGCAATTGCTCAAGACCGTGGAATCAGTGCGTGAGCAGCTCAATCCCGGTTTGACGATTCACGGCATCGTGCTGACGATGTTCGACGCCCGCAATAATCTGTCCGGGCAGGTGGTCGCCGACGTGCGCGAATTCATGGGCGCCAAAGTCTACGACACGATCATCCCGCGCAACGTGCGGGTGTCGGAAGCGCCGTCTTACGGCAAGCCTGTTCTTGTCTACGATCTTAAATGCAGCGGCAGCGAAGCGTATCTGCGCCTCGCCACTGAAATCATCCAGCGCGAAAAGCAGCTCTGTGTTGGATGAGGGCATTTTACGTGAGTGACCTTTTAGGGAAATCGGCGATGGCGGATGACGCATCGCGATCGCGACTGGGCCGTGGACTTGCGGCGCTGATCGGCGAAGTCTCGGCGGAAGCGTCGTCGGAACGTCCGCGCGGGCAGCGCCGCTTGCCGACCGGTGCATTGCGGCCGAACGCACGCAATCCGCGGCGCGTGTTCTCCGATACCGAGCTTGACGAACTTGTCGCTTCGCTGCGCGAGCGCGGCATCATTCAGCCGATCGTCGCGCGGTCGATGCGCGGGGCAAACGATTCCTACGAGATCATCGCCGGCGAACGGCGCTGGCGCGCGGCACAGCGTGCGGGTTTGCACGAAGTGCCCGTCGTTATTATCGAAGCGACGGATGCCGAGGCGCTGCAAATCGCCATTATCGAAAATGTGCAGCGCGCCGATCTCAATCCGCTCGAAGAGGCCGACGGCTATCGCGCCTTGATGGATGAGTTCCACAACAATCAGGAAGATATCGCCAGGATCATCGGCAAGAGCCGAAGCCACGTCGCTAATACGCTGCGGCTCCTCAAGCTTCCCGAGACGGTGAAGGCGCATATTCACTCCGGAAAACTCTCAGCCGGTCATGCGCGCATGTTGATCGGCCAGCCTAATGCCGAACAGCTCGCGGAGGAGATCGTTTCACGCGGTCTCAATGTGCGTCAGGTCGAAGCGCTGGCGCGCGAGACAGGCCAGAAACACGGCAAGGGCAACGGACGTCAATCGCATGCCCGCGCCAAGAAAAACGCGGATGTGGTAGCGCTCGAAAAGCGACTCGCGGATTCGCTTGGCCTGGTCGTGAGTATCGACGACGGCGCCCGCGGCGGGACGCTTACCATCCGTTATCGCAATCACGATCAGCTCGACGAAGTTCTGCGACGTCTTGAACGAAAAAACTGACGCTGCGATCTTATTTTTATCGGCCTTGGATCTGTTTGCCGATCTCATCAGCAACGGGAATCAAGCAACAAAAAAGCCGACCCGAAGGCCGGCTTTTTAATTTCGCGGTGCTTGGTTCGAACTAGTTGCGAACCAGCTTCCCGTTCACGCCGTCATAAAGCACGTTATGCGGCAGATAGACATCGACCAGATAGCTGCCGATGAACGGCACGATGCAATCGGCCATGCCCATATAAACTTCGCGATAGGTCAGCGGGCGGTTGACCGCTACAGTGTAGATGAAAGGCGTTGCAACCATGCAGGCGCCGGTGGTGATGCCGTAAGCGCCCAGCGCCGTCACGTGACGAACGCCCGGATTGCCGTGCTTCTTCGTGAGAAGATAGCCGCCGACGCCGGTGCCGATCCCGATGCCAATGCCGGCTGTTGTCAGGCGCGGATCCTGGCCATGGCCCCACCAGTTGAGGAAGCTGCCATTGCCCCATCCCCAACTTGGCGCCGGTGCAGGGCCTTGCGCCTGCGCAGCTTTCGGCTGCGCGCCAACGGCCATGATCAGGGCCAGGGCTGCGAGAATGAACCGCTTCATTTTGAATGACTCCCCCTCCATAGGCGCCCGCCCGAAAAAGGGCGCGAAATCACCATATGGTTAACCGGCAACTTGAACGAGCTGCCGGTTCCTGTCGAGGATATGGACGGTGGATAGCTTATGATTCCTGGTCGCTGTGATTATTTGGCAACCATCTCGCCGGCGATTGCCGCAGCTTGAGGAAGCTGACCAGGCCGATCTACCGTCAACAGCCAAACGCTCCTTCACCTCCGCGGTATGCCGAGAAGGCGCGCCGAACCCAGTGCTGCGCTATTCCGCCGCAGTCTGGCGGGGGGTGCCGAATCGCTGCTCGATATAGTCGATGACGATTTTCTGAAAATCGGCTGCTACCGTCGGGCCGCGCAGCGTCATCGCCTTCTTGCCGTCGATGAAAACAGGCGCTGTCGGCTGCTCACCCGTGCCCGGCAGCGAAATGCCGATATCGGCATGTTTCGATTCGCCCGGCCCGTTGACGATGCAGCCCATGACCGCGACGTTGAGGCCCTCCACTCCCGGATACCGCGTCTTCCATTCCGGCATCGAGTCGCGGATGAATTTCTGGATGCTGGCGGCGAGCTCCTGAAACGTCGTCGAGGTGGTACGGCCGCAACCGGGGCAGGCGGCAACCAGCGGCACGAAGGTGCGCAAGCCGACGGTCTGCAACAATTCCTGGCCGACTTTGACCTCGAGCGTGCGGTCGCCATTGGGCTCCGGCGTCAGCGAAACGCGGATCGTGTCGCCGATGCCTAGCTGCAGCAGCACGCCCATCGCCGCCGATGAAGCAACGATACCCTTCGAACCCATGCCGGCTTCGGTCAGCCCCAGATGCAGCGCGTAGTCGGAACGGCGCGCCAATTCGCCGTAGACGCCGATCAGATCCTGCACGGCGGAAACCTTGGCCGAAAGGATGATTTTCGAGCGCGGCAGGCCGATTTCCTCGGCGCGTTCCGCCGACAGCAGCGCCGATTGCACCATCGCTTCGCGTGTCACGTCGCGCGCACCGATCGGATTATTCGAGCGCGAATTCTCGTCCATCAGATGCGTCAGCAGCTCCTGATCGAGCGAACCCCAATTGGCGCCGATGCGCACCGGCTTGTTGTGACGGATCGCGGTTTCGACGATGGCGCCGAACTGTTTGTCCTTCTTTTCCTTGAAGCCGACATTGCCCGGATTGATGCGATATTTGTCGAGGGCCTCGGCGCAGGCCGGGTGGTCGGCTAGAAGCTTGTGGCCGATGTAATGGAAGTCGCCGACGATCGGCACGTCGACTTTCATTTTCAGAAGGCGTTCTTTGATATGCGGCACCGCGGCCGCGGCTTCGTCGCGGTCGACAGTGATGCGCACGATTTCCGATCCGGTGCGCGCCAGCGCCGCGACCTGCTTGGTGGTTGCCTCGACATCGGCCGTGTCGGTATTGGTCATCGATTGCACCACAACGGGCGCACCGCCGCCGACCGTCACATTGCCGACCTTCACGGCAACGGTTTTGTGCCTCGCGGCGGGACCGGAAAATTCCATCATGGGCAAGTCCTTACATGTCTCGCATGTCTTACTTCGTCGGACGCCAGCCGGGCCGGCGCCATCGCCAAAATGCGAAAAGGCTGAATTTGACCCCCAGCATATAGCCTCACTACGCCCCGTTGACGAGGAGCCTTTGGCTTAAGGATTGCGATGAGATTAAATGCCGTGCGCCGCCCTGGAGCCGCGGCGTCTTTGCGGCCGGTTCGGTTTACTTATCTAGTTGATATTACATATCTAATTTATGAAACCCATGGCCGGCTCGGCGCGGGGGAAAGTGCCATCCCGAGGCGGCCGATTGCTGCCAAAGTCAACTCTTTTTGCCGCAGAGAAAGTTCGCCGCTGCGCTCGGTCGCAGCCAAAATCGGCCATGGCCTGACGCGACAAAGGCGCCGAGCGCCTCGCTGTAGCGCTCCGGATTATTGCGCGCGACCGCTCGAAAGCAGTCGTATCCGGCGTCGCGCTGGCTCGCTTCCAGGAGACAATGGCCGAGCGTGAGCCATGCATTGGCGTCGCTCGGCCGTAACATCAGATAGCGGCGAAAGTAGTCGGCGGCGATTTCATTCTCGCCGATTTCTTGATGCGCCTTGGCGATGCCGAGCAGCGCTTCGGCCGAATTGGGCGCAATTGCGAGAGCACGCGCGAAGGCCGATTTGGCGCTGGTGCAATTGCGCCGATGCAGGAAAACATAGCCGAGCTGGATCGAAAGCTCGGGCATCATCGGTGCAGCATCGAGCCCGCGCGTGAGCGCCTCGATCGCTTCGTCGCAATGGCCCTGCGCGAACAAGATCGAACCAAGCTCGCGCCATGCCGCGGCAAAGCGCGGATGACGTTTGGCCGTCCGCCGAAGACGGCCCAAAGCGTCTTCCGAACGGCCCGTCTGCCGCAGCGCCATCGCCAGTACCGTATCGATCTCCGGGTCGTGCTTGCCGCGCGCGGCATTTTCGAGGAGCGCAACCGCGTCCTCCGCGCGGCCCTGCGCCAGGAGAGCACAACCCAAAATGTGCGAAGCACGAGTGTGACGCGGATCGACACGGAGCACGTCGGCCGCAATCCGCTCGGCGTCTTTGGCGCGGTGATTATTCAACGCCAAGCTTGCGCGTTCGAGTGCTTCGTCGGGAAACGCAGGTCTGATTGCCATCGCCTACGCTGTGCCTCGGCCGATCCTTGGTCGGAATCTGGCCCGTAAACGTATTATAGGTATCGCATAATTTTCCATATACACAGGCCGGCTGGCAACGTAGATTTTGATCGTCAGGGCGACGATCTATTAGCGCTTTCCGAGGGTTGGGACGGTGGACCAGGCTGGCGAAATGACCCTGACATTCCGCTGTCCGCCGGCACTCGAGGCGATCCTGCCGCGCCCCATTGCAGCGGTTCGCGGCCTTCCCGACTGGTTCAAGACCATGCCGGCAAAGGCATTCAGTGCGACCACGGGCAGGGACACGCCCACGGTAAAAAAATGTCCGCCGTTCATCGACGCGATGATCTACGGATTTCTCATTCCGCTTGCCATCGATCTGGAAGTCCGCGACGGCGAGTTCAAATGGGACTTCGACGTCCCGCAAGGCTATGTCAGCGAATTCTCACATTCCCCGATCGACTTTCATGATCCCGGCCAGGTCGCGGGCACGCCGTTCTTTGAGGACGACCGCTTCATCATCAAGTTCAATTCGTTTTGGACCATCGAGGCGCCGGCGGGTTATTCGCTGCTATTCACCCATCCGGTCAATCGCACCGATCTGCCGTTCACCACGCTCACTGGCCTGGTCGACTGCGATTCGTTCCACGACAGTCCGCTGAATTTTCCGGCGCGGTGGCACGATGCCGACTTCAACGGGGTGTTGCCCAAAGGCACGCCGGTCGCGCAATGTCTGCCGGTGAAACGTGAAGCCTGGACTGGCCGCTATGAGGCACTCACTCAAGAAGATGCGACAAAGCTCGTCGCCACGCGCGATGCCTTGGCGTTCGAGAGTGACGTTTATCGCCGGCGCTATAGGATGCCGAAATACTAGAGCATGATGCTCAAACGCCGGCGCTTCGGCTTTCCCGGCAATGCGAGCAGACGCCGGCGATTTCAATAAGCGGGCTCTTCGGCGAAAATCCAGCTGCTCGCGCCGACGCCTTCAACGCTTCGGCCGCACCGCCATCGGGCGCTTCGCCGACCGCGCCGCATTTCTCGCAAATCAGAAAGACGACAAGGTCGTTGTCGCCGTGATTATGTCCGCAGGCGACAAAGGCGTTACGGCTTTCGATGCGATGCACCAAGCCATTGTCGCGCAGAAAATCCAGCGCCCGATAAATCGTGATCGGCGCCGGCCGATTTTGCGCGGGACCGTGCTGTGCCAAGTGTTCGATGATCTCGTAAGCGCCGAGCGGCTTGTGGCTCGCCAATAGCGCCTCGAGCACATGGCGGCGGATCGGCGTCAGCCGTTGTGCGCGCGCCGCGCAATGCGCTTCGGCATGCGCGATCGCCGCATTAGCGCAGCGCTCGTGGTCGTGATCGGGCGCCGGGAAGACAGTCTGGGATGTGTTCGTCATCGCTCAGTCACTCTAGTAGCCCAATTTGACGGCTCAAACCTTGTCATCCTTCGGGCCGCAACGGAGAGTTTAGCGCATCGCTCTAAGGATCGCGAAAACGTGACGGTTCCCCGACTTTTTATATTGCGCTGCAACAGGAAGCGTCCCAAAGTCCCGCGGACTTTTGCAAGTTCAGACGCCGCCCGCGCCCGTCCCCGTGGCGGTCACTTTTGTTCGATCAACCGCTATCAATCAACATCGAATTGAGGTTTGTCATGCTGAAAGGAAAGTCCGCACTGGTGACGGGTTCAACCTCGGGCATCGGTCTCGCTTATGCCCGCGCCTTTGCCAAGCAGGGCGCCAATGTCACCATCAACGGCTTCGGCGACAAGGATGCGATCGAGAAAGAGCGCAGCAGCATCGAGAAAGATTTCGGCGTCAAGGCGGTTTATTCGCCGGCTGACATGACCAAGCCGGATCAGATCGTGGACATGATCAAGTCGAGCGAATCGACGTTCGGCACGCTCGATATCCTGGTCAACAATGCCGGCATCCAACACGTCGCCCCGATCGAGGAATTTCCGGTCGACCAATGGAATCTGATCATTGCCATCAACCTGGTGTCGGCATTTCACACCATCCGCACCGCGGTGCCCGGGATGAAGGCGCGCAAATGGGGCCGGATCATCAATACCGCTTCGGCCCATTCGCTCGTCGCCTCGCCGTTCAAGTCGGCGTATGTCACCGCCAAGCACGGCCTTGCCGGTCTCACCAAGACCGTCGCGCTCGAAGTCGCGACCTTCGGCATTACCGCGAACTGCATCAGCCCCGGCTATGTCTGGACGCCACTCGTCGAGAAACAGATTCCCGACACGATGAAGGCGCGCAACATGACGGCGGAGCAGGTCAAGCGCGACGTGCTGTTGGCGGCGCAGCCGACCAAGGAATTCGTCACCGTCGACGAAGTCGCCGACCTCGCGGTCTATCTCGCGTCCGATTCCGCCAAATCGATCACTGGCGCCAATATTTCAATCGACGGCGGCTGGACCGCCGAATGAGCCATCGTGCCTTGGGCATGAAACCTTGGGCATGAAAAATCTCCTCTCGGCAATCCTTCCTGGGCGCGCGGCAGACAAAAATGCCGCGCCTCAGGCAAAGCGCATCAATCTCGCGCTACAGGGCGGCGGCGCGCATGGCGCGTTCACCTGGGGCGTGCTCGAGCAGATTCTAAGTGACGAGCGGCTTGTCATCGAGGGCGTCTCCGGCGCCTCGGCGGGGGCGGTCAACGCTGTGATGTTGGCCGACGGTCTGACCCGCGGCGGCCGCGAAGAAGCGCAAAAACGGCTTGCCGATTTCTGGCGGGCCGCGTCGAGTACGGGAAATCTGCCGGGCACGCAGCGCGCGGTGATGGAGCGGTTGTTGTCGTTCACGCCGCTCGAAGGCGCGCCGGTGCAGGCCTGGATCAACGCGATTTCGCGCTATTTTTCGCCCTATGACGTCAATCCGCTCAACATCAATCCGCTCAAGGATCTGATCGAGCGTTTCGTCGATTTCGAGAAGCTGCGCGCCAATACCGATCTGCAAATTTTCGTTTCGGCGACCAATGTCCATACCGGGCGCGTGCGCATTTTCAGCCGCGAAAAGATCACAGCAGATGCCGTCATGGCGTCGGCTTGCCTGCCGACCTTGTTTCGCGCGGTCGAGATCGACGGCGTGCCGTATTGGGATGGCGGCTATCGCGGCAATCCGGTGATCTTTCCGTTTTTTCGCACCACCAGCACCGAGGATGTGCTGGTCGTCGAGATCAATCCGCCGGAGCGGAAGTCGACGCCGACCTCGGCCAGCGAGATCATGAATCGTATCAACGAAATCACGTTCAACTCGTCGCTGATCGACGAATTCCGCGCCATCGATTTCGTGGCGCGGCTGATCGATCAAGGCCGGCTGCCGCGCGGCACCGGGCCAGGAGAATACCGGCGCATCAACGTGCACCGCATCGTCCTCGACCGTTTCGGCACGCATTTCGACGCCTTCAGCAAGCTGTCGACCGATTACGACTTCTTCGACATGCTGCATCTCAGCGGCAAGCGGGCCGCGCGGCGCTTCCTCGACGAGCATTTTGACGATATCGGCGTCAAGAGCACCGTCGACTTGCAGGCGGAAGCGCAAGCGGAGTGGGCCTGACGCCGCCGCGATCGTGATAGATTGATGGCTATGACCAGTGTCGGGCCGCTCCTGATTGCCGACATCGGTTCGGCAAAACTCGAAATCTGCGTCGCCGACATTACGACGCTTACTGTCGATGCCATCGTCAATGCTGCCAATCGTAGTTTGCTCGGCGGCGGCGGCGTCGATGGCGCGATTCATCGCGCCGCCGGGCCGGAATTGCTGGTCGCTTGCGAGAAGCTTGGCGGTTGCGCCACAGGCAGCGCGAAAATCACGCCCGGTTTTCGGCTGCCGGCAAAATACGTCATTCACGCCGTTGGTCCGGTGTGGAGCGGCGGCGGCGCCGGCGAAGATGAGCTGCTGTCTGCGTGCTATCGCACCGCGCTCGATCTCGCCGCTCCGCAAAGCGTTGCCTCGATCGCCTATCCGGCGATTTCGACCGGCATCTACCGCTTCCCGCCGGATCGTGCGGCGCGAATCGCGGTCGGCACCGTGGTAGCCGATCTGACCGCCTCACCCCGCGGCGTGGCTCGGGTCATATTTTGCTGCTTTTCCCAAAGCGCCGCGGACCAGCACATGACGGCCTTTGCCGAGCTCGGACTGGCCTAGGCCGCAATGACGGCTTCGCAGGGCTGCTCTGCGCCATTTCCGACACATAAATTTAATAAGTGACCTTATATTACGTAGGCGTCTGATCGACCCGATTCGCTAGATGCACCCTCGGAGACTGCCATGCTGCCTCGCTCCCTCAATAGAGAATTCGGCTTTATGCTCAATGACGTAGCCCGGATGCTCCGGACCTATGCCGACTATAAAGCCAGCCAGTTCGGCATCACCCGTGCGCAATGGGTGGTCCTGGTGCGCCTCGACCGGTTCGAGGGTCTGAAGCAGGCTGAATTGGCTGAGATGCTCGACCTGCAGCCGATCACTCTGACACGCCTGCTCGACCGGCTTTCCGAATGCAGCCTGATCGAGCGCCGGCCCGATCCCAACGATCGCCGAGCCAAGCTCCTTTATCTCACGCCCAAGGCCAAGCCGCTGCTCGAACAGCTTGGCGACCTCGGCGAGGAGCTGATGACGACGGCACTTGCCGGCGTCGAGCGCGAGCATGTCGAGATGATGGTCACCAAGCTCGCCATTGTGAAAGAGAATTTGCGCCAGGCGATCCAGCAAAAGAATGCGGCGGCAACGCCGAAAAAAGAAGACGGAGAGCGCCGTTATGGCTGAGCGGAAGCTTAAGCCGGTGCCGCAGCCGGAGCGCGATGAAGCGGTCACGTCCGCGCCGCGGTCGGCTGACCGGCCATCGGGCGTTGCGCGCGAATTCGACCGTAAACGCATGACACGCTGGGCGCTGTTCGGGCTTCTTCCGGTGGCGCTCTTCGTCGGCGGCTATTTCTATTTCACCGGCGGCAAGATCATGTCGACCGACGACGCCTACGTCGACGCCGACAAAGTCGCGGTTTCGACCGACATTGCCGGCCTGGTTCAGGACGTCGATGTCAGCGACAACCAGCATGTCGCCGCGGGACAGATCCTCTATCGCATCGACCCGCGGCAATTTCAGATCGCGCTCGACAATGCCAAGGCCAATCTGGCGCAGACCGCGCTCGCCATCGACGCTATGAAGCAAGATTACAAACATATGCTGAGCGACGCGGCGGCGCAGCAGGCGCAGGTCGATCTCGACCAGGCCAATTACAATCGCGAGAACATGCTGGTCCGGTCCGGCACCGTTTCGCAGGCGGTGTTCGATCAGGCGCAGTACGCACTGCTCAACGACAAGAGTAAGCTTGAATCGCTGCGACAGCAGGCGGCAACGCAATTAGCGCGGCTCGGCGGCAATGCCGACATCGAGACCGCGCAGCATCCGCAATATTTACAGGCGCAAGCGCAAGTCGATGAGGCGCAGCGCGAACTCGACCATACGGTGGTCAAGGCGCCGTTCACCGGCACGGTGACCAGCGTGCCGAGTATCGCGCCGGGCAAATATCTCGCCGCCTCGACGACTGCGTTCTATCTCGTCGACACCGATCATCTCTGGGTCAGCGCCAATCCGAAAGAAACGGAGCTGACTTATGTGAAGCCCGGGCAGCCGGTCACGGTGACGGTTGATACTTATCCGGACGCCGTCTGGCACGGCACCGTGCAGAGCATCAGTCCCGCGGCGGCGCAGGAATTCTCTTTGCTGCCGGCGCAGAATACCAGCGGCAATTGGGTGAAGGTCGTGCAGCGCGTGCCGATGCGCGTGCGCGTCGATACCAGCGACCAGAAATTGCCGCCGCTGCGCGCCGGCATGAGTGTCGAGGTCAATGTCGATACTGGTCATGCCCGAGGCTTACCGCATCTGTGGTGAGCGTTGCATTTGATTCGTTCGCGCTATGAGCACTGAAAGCAAAACAGACAGCGTCAATGTCGGCATGGTCACGCTCTGCGTGATCCTCGCCACTCTGATGCAGGCGCTCGATACGACCATCGCCAATGTCGCGCTGCCCTATATGCAAGGCAGCGTCTCGGCGAGCCAGGATCAGATCGACTGGGTGCTGACGTCATACATCGTCGCCGCCGCGATCATGACGCCGCCGACCGGCTTCCTCGCCGGCCGCTTTGGCCTCAAGCGCCTGTTTCTCGTTTCCGTCAGCGGCTTCACCATCGCCTCGATGCTGTGTGGCATGGCGCAATCCCTGACGCAGATCGTGCTGTTCCGTGTGCTGCAAGGCGCCTTCGGCGCAGCCTTGGTGCCGCTGTCGCAATCGGTGCTGTTCTCGATCTATCCGAAAGAACGCCAGGGTTTTGCCATGGCGCTGTTCGGTGTCGGCGTCATGGTCGGCCCGGTGCTGGGCCCCGTGCTCGGCGGCTGGCTCACCGAAAATTACAGCTGGCGCTACGTTTTTTACATCAATTTGCCGATTGGCATTCTTGGCCTTATCGGCATGACCGCGTTCCTGCCGGATACCCCGCGGCGCGTAGGTGAAAAGCTCGACTGGTTCGGCTTCGGCACGCTCAGTCTGTCGATCGGCGCGCTGCAGGTGATGCTCGACCGCGGCGAGATCAAGGATTGGTTCGGCTCCGGCGAGATCGTCATCGAGGCCATCATCGCGGCTTCGGCATTCTATTTGTTTGTTGTTCACACGCTCACGGCAAAAAAGCCTTTCGTGCGGCCGGAACTGTTCCGCGATCGCAATTTCGCGGCGGGTGTCGTTTTCGTATCGATCGTCGGACTGACTTACTATTCGTCGCTCGCGCTGCAGCCGCCTTTTTTGCAGGAGCTGATGAACTATCCCGTCGTCACTGCGGGCTTGGTCATGGGCCCGCGCGGCGTCGGCACCATGGCTTCGATGCTGCTCGTCGGGCGGTTGGTCGGACGTGTCGATACGCGCATTTTGCTCGGCATCGGGCTCGCGCTCACGGCCTGGTCGTTCAGCGCCATGACCGGGTGGACGCCGGACATATCCGAATCCGCCATCATCGGTGTCGGCGTCGTCCAGGGTGTCGGATTAGGCTTTCTCTTCGTGCCGCTCAGCGCCGCGACCTTGTCGACATTGTCGGCCGAGCAGCGCACCGAAGGCGCAGGGTTCTACAATCTGTCGCGCAATATCGGCTCGAGCGTCGGCATCTCGGTGGTCAATGCGCTGCTGACGCGCAACACGCAAATCAATCACGCCAGTATCGCCACGCATGTCACCGCGGTGAATCACGGCTTTGACAATCCCTCAGTGGCGCATTTCTGGGATCCGCTGACGGCCGCCGGCCGCGCCGCGCTCGATTCGGTTGTCACCGAGCAAGCGCAGATCATCGCTTATATCGACGACTATAAGATGCTGATGATCGCAACGCTTGCGGTGTTTCCGCTGCTCCTGGTGTTCAAGCGCTCGTCGCGCCCGGCCGATACCGGACACTTGGCCGTCGCCGACTAGTATCTTCTGAAAAGAAAGAAAGCGGCCTTTGTCTTTAGTGTCAAGCGATCGAGCCGACAGCGCGTTATTCCGCGCCGCCTGCCGCTGCTTCTTGCGGCTGCTCGCCTTCCGCCTTCTGCTTGGCTTCGAGATCCTCGCCGGTCTCTTGATCGACGACCCTCATCGACAACCGCGTCTTGCCGCGTTCGTCAAAGCCGAGCAGTTTAACTTTCACCTTGTCGCCTTCCTTGACGACGTCGGAGGTCTTTTGCACGCGGCGCGCCGCGAGCTGGCTGATGTGGACCAGGCCATCCTTGGCGCCGAAGAAGTTCACGAAAGCGCCGAAGTCCATGACCTTGACCACGGTGCCTTCGTAGATGTGACCGACTTCCGGCTCCGATGCGATCGACTTGATCCAGTTGATTGCCGCCTTGATCGATTCGCCGTCGGCCGACGCGACCTTCACGGTGCCGTCGTCCTCGATATTGATCTTGGCGCCGGTCTTCTCGACGATCTCGCGGATCACCTTGCCGCCGGTGCCGATCACTTCGCGGATCTTGTCGGTCGGGATCTTGAAGGTCTCGATGCGCGGCGCGTATTCGCCGAGCTCGGCGCGCGCGTGGTCGAGAGCCTTCGCCATCTCACCCAGGATATGCATGCGGCCGCCCTTCGCCTGGCTCAGCGCGACCTTCATGATCTCTTCGGTGATTCCGGCGATTTTGATGTCCATCTGCAGCGCGGTCACGCCTTCGGAGGTGCCCGCGACCTTGAAGTCCATGTCGCCGAGATGATCCTCGTCGCCGAGAATGTCGGAAAGCACGGCATAGCGCTTGTCTTCGAGGATCAGGCCCATCGCGATGCCCGCGGTCGGCCGCTTGAGCGGCACGCCGGCGTCCATCAATGCGAGCGAGGTGCCGCAGACCGTCGCCATCGACGACGAGCCGTTCGATTCGGTAATCTCCGACACCACGCGGATGGTGTAGGGAAACTCTTCCTTCGCCGGCAACATCGGACGGATCGCGCGCCAGGCGAGCTTGCCGTGGCCGATTTCGCGGCGGCCCGGTGCGCCGATGCGGCCGGTTTCGCCGACCGAGAACGGCGGAAAGTTGTAATGCAGCAGGAAGGATTCCTTGTAGGTGCCCTGCAGCGCGTCGATGAATTGCTCGTCTTCGCTGGTGCCGAGCGTGGCGACGACGATGGCTTGCGTCTCGCCGCGCGTGAACAGCGCCGAACCGTGCGTGCGAGGCAGGAAGCCGGCTTCGACGACAATCGGCCGTACGGTCACGAGATCGCGGCCGTCGATGCGCTTTGAGGTATCAAGAATATTCCAGCGCACGATTTTGGCTTCGAGCTCCTTAAAGACCGCCGCGATCTGCGTCATCGGCCGGTCCGGATTGTCGGTGCCGTCCGGGAAGAAGTGCTCCATCACCTTCTTCTTGGCGGCGGCGACCGCGTCCTGGCGCTCGTGCTTGGCCGGGATCGCATAGGCCTTGCGCAGGTCCTGCTCGATGACGCCGAGCATTTCCTTTTCCAGCACCGCCGTCTCCGGCATCGCGAATTCGCGCGGCTCCTTGGCGGCTTTCTCGGCGAGCGCGATGATCGCTTTGATCACCGGCTGGAAGTGGCGGTGACCGAACATCACGGCGCCAAGCATGATCTCTTCGGACAGCTCCTGCGCTTCCGACTCGACCATCAGCACGGCGTCCTGGGTGCCGGCGACGACGAGATCGAGTTTGGTCTCTTTCATCTCGTCGAGCGTCGGGTTCAGCACATATTCGCCGTTGCTGAAGCCGACGCGCGCGGCGCCGATCGGACCCATGAACGGTGCGCCGGACAGCGTCAGCGCGGCGGAGACTGCGATCATCGCGACGATATCGGGATCGTTTTCCTGATCATGGGAGAGCACGGTGACGATGACCTGGGTGTCGCAGCGCCAGCCTTCGGCGAACAGCGGACGAATCGGACGATCGATCAGGCGCGAGGTGAGAGTGTCCTTTTCCGTCGGGCCGCGTTCGCGCTTGAAATAGCCCCCGGGGATGCGCCCAGCCGCGTAGTATTTCTCGGTGTAATTGACGGTCAGCGGCAGGAAGTCGATGCCGGATTTGGGTTGCTTGGCGGCGACGACGGTCGCCAGCACGGTGGTCTCGCCATAAGTGGCGACAACGGCGCCGTCGGCCTGGCGTGCGACCTTTCCGGTTTCTAGCTTGAGCGGCCGGCCACCCCAGTCAAGTTCCACAGTTTGAGTATTGAACATCGTGATTTTCTCTCATGGTTCTCGCGAAAGTGCGAAAGCCATAAGCAAGACGGCGAGACGCTGACGGCGCTGCAGCGAAGCTGCAATGCCGTATCAGCGTCCGGCGATCCTGCCATGGCTTTCGGACCTTCATCGGATACAAACGGGCATAAGCCCATTCGACAAAGCGGCAGCTTCGCTGCCGGGTAACAGCGGACGCCTCATGCGCTCCGCCGACAAGCGCGCGGGACGGCCCCGCGCGCGAATTTGTTAGCGGCGGATACCCAGCCGCTCGATCAATCCTTTGTAACGCTCGTCGTCGGTGCGCCGGAGGTAATCGAGAATCTGGCGCCGCTGCGACACGAGCTTGAGCAAGCCGCGCCGCGAATGGTTGTCTTTGACATGAGTCTTGAAATGATCGGTCAATTGATTGATCCGCTCCGACAGCAGTGCAACCTGCACTTCGGGCGAACCGGTATCGCCGGCCTTTAAGGCGTACGTCTTGATCACTTCCGCTTTACGCGCGGTTGTTGTCGACATCGTCCTGAACCCTCTTTCTGCCGGCTCGGCCTGCGATCCCGGCTAAATTAAACACACGTCGGGGAACGATTTCACCGCGTTCGACCTCGGCAATGGCCACGAGTTGGCCGCTTGAGGCGACCTGGACCATACCGCGGAAGATTGAGGCATCCCGTCCGCGCAACAATGCGGCTTGGCCCCTAGCGAGCCTTGCCGCGTCCGCCGGGCTCACGGCCAGCGCCGGGATGTCGTCCAGCGCGGTCTCGATCGGCAGAAGCGTATCGGCAAGGTGTCCCTCGCCTGCGGCGGCTCTATGGCACAAACCTTCAACCTGTTCCAGGGGTATCATGTCGGCCTCGTGAAACGGCCCGACCCGGTTCCGGCGTAGCGCCGCGACATGGCCCAAGACCCCCAACGCCCGGCCGAGATCGCGGGCCAGCGACCGCACATAAGTCCCCTTGCCACATTCGGCCGCCAGCACCGCATGGTCGGAATCTGGCATGTCTACGAGCTCCAGGCGGTAGATCGTGACCGGCCGGGGAGCCAGTTCCACGGTCTCTCCACCCCGTGCTAAATCATAAGCTCGCTCACCATCTATCTTTATCGCGGAGTAGCGGGGTGGCACCTGCTCTATGATTCCGGTAAAACGGGGCAGCAGCGTCTTAATGGCGGCCGCGTCCGGCCGGCCTTCGTTCGTCGCCACGACCCGGCCTTCGGCATCGTCGGTGTCGCGTTCCTCACCCCAGCGCACGGTGAAGAGGTAGGTCTTTCGGCTATCGACCGCGTAAGGCACGGTCTTGGTGGCTTCCCCGAGTGCGATGGGCAGGCAGCCGGAGGCGAGGGGGTCAAGCGTCCCTGCATGTCCCGCGCGTTTCGCCGCAAACAGCCGCTTGATCACGGCAACTGCGTGCGTCGAGGTCATGCCGACCGGCTTGTCGAGTACGACCCAGCCGTGGACGTCGCGCTTGTTGGATTTTTTCTGCTTGCTGCGCTGCCTTGACTGCTCCGGGGCCGACTGGTCCGGACGCGAGTCGGACAACTCGGCGATCTTCTGTTCGACGATGGCTTGAGCGCTCATGATTCGTCTTTCTCGTCGCCTGATTCTTTTTCGCTCTCGAGGTCGCGCTGGACTACAGGTGTTCGCAAAAGCTTCTCGATCCGTTCTGCTTCGTCGAATCGTTCGTCAACGCGGAAGCGAATTTCAGGTGCAAATTTTAGATTAACGCGCCGCGCGATTTCACCGCGAACATAGCGTTTGTTGCGTTCGAGCGCCGCGACGACGTCGGTCGCGTCACGGCCGCCGAGCGGCATGACATAGATCGTGGCGAGCCGCAGATCCGGCGACATGCGCACTTCCGGCACCGTGATCATATGCGCTTCGACGACCGGGTCGTGGATGTCGCCGCGCGACAGCATTTCCGCGAGCTCGTGGCGAATCAATTCGCCGACGCGGAGCTGACGCTGCGAACCGCCCGCAGAATGTTCGCGCTGATGGTGACGTGTCATTTTCTACTGCCGTCATGCGCGGGCGTGGCCCGCGCATCTCAATTCAATATGCTTTGCTTCTAACTTCGGGATTGCCGGAAAAGGTCCCGGCAACGAGGTGGAGTTGCGGACGTGAGTGTAGGACTCAGAGCGTCCGCTGAACGGTCTCCACGCGATAGCACTCGATCGTGTCGCCGACTTTCATGTCCTGATAATTCTCGAACGCCATGCCGCATTCCTGGCCGGCGACAACCTCGCGCGCATCGTCCTTGAATCGCTTGAGCTGCGACAGCTTGCCCTGATGGACGACGACATTGTCGCGGATGAGCCGCACATTGGCGCCGCGCTCGACGGTGCCGTCGGTGACGCGGCAGCCCGCGATGTTGCCGACCTTCGAAACCTTGAAGACTTCGAGGATCGTGGCATTGCCGAGCATGGTCTCGCGCAATGTCGGCGCGAGGAGACCCGACATCGCCTTTTTCACGTCATCGACGAGATTGTAGATGATGTCGTAATAGCGGATCTCGATGCCGGCGGCTTCGGCGGCCTCGCGCGCTTCCTTGTGCGCACGGACATTAAAGCCGATGACGGCCGCGCCCGAGGCTTCCGCCAGCGTGACGTCGGATTCGGTGATGCCGCCGGCGCCCGCGTAAATCACCCGCGCACCGACTTCGTCGGTGCCAAGCTTATCGAGCGCACCAAGGATCGCTTCGATCGAGCCCTGCACGTCGCCCTTGATCAGCAGCGGAAATTCCTTGCGGCCTGACGTCTTGAGCTGACTCATCATCTGCTCGAGCGAACCGCGCATGCCGGTCTGCCGTGCCGCCATTTTTTCGCGCTTCTGACGCTCGCGGTAATCGGTGATTTCCCTGGCGCGGGCTTCGGAATTGACAACCGCGAGTCGGTCGCCGGCTTCCGGCGTGCCGTTGAAGCCCAGAACTTCGACCGGCATCGACGGTCCGGCCGCGACAACGGAATGGCCGGTATCCGACATCAGCGCGCGGACGCGGCCCCATTCGGTGCCGGCCACGACGATATCACCGGGCTTCAAGGTGCCGCGCTGAACCAGCACGGTGGCGACCGGGCCGCGGCCGCGGTCAAGCCGCGCCTCGATCACGGTGCCCTCGGCCGCGCGGTTCGGATTGGCCTTTAATTCCAGCACTTCCGACTGCAACGCGATAATGTCGAGCAGCTTGTCGAGATTGGTCTTTTCCTTGGCCGACACTTCGATTTCGAGCACGTCGCCGCCGAGCGATTCGACCTGGATCTCATGCTGCAGCAGTTCCGTGCGCACGCGCTCGGGCTTGGCGTCGGCTTTGTCGATCTTGTTGACGGCGACGATGATCGGAACTTTCGCCGCCTTGGCGTGCTGGATCGCTTCGACGGTCTGCGGCATGACGCCGTCGTCGGCGGCAACGACCAGCACGACGATATCGGTGATCTTGGCGCCGCGGGCGCGCATCGCGGTGAAGGCGGCATGGCCGGGCGTATCGATGAAGGTGATGCGGCCGCCGGACGGCGAGGTCACCTGATAGGCGCCGATATGTTGGGTAATGCCGCCGGCTTCACCGGCCGCGACTTCGGTCGAGCGGACGGCGTCGAGCAGCGACGTCTTGCCGTGGTCGACATGGCCCATGATGGTGACGACGGGCGCGCGCGACAGCAAGCTCGCCGGATCGTCCGGCGCATCGAACATGCCTTCTTCGACGTCCGACTCGGCGACTCGGCGCACGGTATGGCCGAGTTCCTCGGCAATGAGCTGGGCGGTGTCGGCGTCGATCGTGTCGGTGATCTTCACCATATGGCCTTGCTGCATTAGTATGCGGATCACGTCGACGCCGCGCTCGGCCATGCGGTTGGCCAATTCCTGAATGGTGATCGTTTCCGGGACCGTGACCTCGCGCGCGATCTTTTCCTTCGGCTCATCGCGGTGTCCGGTCATGCGCTGAACGCGGCGGCGGAACGATGCGACGGAGCGCTCGCGCACTTCGTCGGCCGTCAACGCGGTCACGACGGTCAGACGCCCGCGGCGTTTTTCACCGCCAACGCCGGCGCGTGTCGGCTTCGGCGCCGGCGCCGGCCGCACGACAGCGCCGCCGGGGCTGCGGCGGGGAGTACGTGGCGCCTCGTCCTCTTCGGCCTCTTGGGCCGGGCGCGGCGCACCGAGCTTGAGCGGCGATGTCGTATCACCGCCGAAGCGTTTCTTGGCCACTTCGTCGGCCTTGCGCTTGGTCTCTTCGTCGTGCTTGCGGCGATCTTCTTCGTCGCGTTTGCGCGTTTCCGCGGCGACGCGGTCGACGCGCTCCGACTCTTCGCGGGTCCGGCGAACGCGCGCCTCTTCCTCGGCGCGCTCGCGTTCTTCGTGCTCGCGCAATTGCGCACCGGCAAGCGCCTGAGCGCGGGCGGTGCGTTCGTCGTCGGTCAGCGTGCGCAGCACGACGCCGGAGGATTTCGGGGCGGCGGGAGCGGCGCTCTGGGTTTGCGAAGGCGCAGTATTGCGGCTAGGCGCTGGCGCGCCTGCGCGCTTCGGCGCGGCCGCGGGCGCTGCGGCGGCTGGTTCGGGCTTGGCCTCGCCGGGGCCGATACGGCGTTTGACCTTCTCGACGACGACAGCCTTGCTGCGGCCGTGACTGAAGCTCTGGCGCACTACGCCCTGCTCCACTCCCGGCCGCTTGAGCGTCAGCGTTTTGCTCGGCGTCACGCTCAGTTTCTCGCCGCTATTTTTCGTCGTCTCGGTCATTCGTATCCAGTTCCGTACGCTTGTTCTCGGTCAGTGCGGCACGGCGTTGCCGGTGGATGAACCGGCGCCTGCGCCTCGATTTGTACCTAAAATGCCGGTGCGAAACCGTTCCAGGCGCTGCAAACGCGCCAAAAACGTGTCGCTCACAGATCCGGCGAGCAAGGCTGCATGTATCACATTTGGCCGGCCAAGTGCCAAATCCAATTGCGCCCCCGAAAGTGCTTGGATCACTGGGATCGAGCCAGCGTCGAGGGTACGATGCAGTGCAGCATTAAGCTTTTTTACGCCATCGGGCGCGGCTTCGGCGGCATGCAGGAGCGCTAATACATGGTAACGCGTCAACGCATTCTCAACCTTGGCGAAACCTGAAACCACGGAGCCTGCTTTGGCGGCGATGGCGAGCGCGTCGAGCGCGGATTGCTCGATGAGCCGCCCGGTCTGGTCAAGCAGGTCGGGCGGCAGCCGGACGTCGCGCTTGAAGCCCCGCGCAAAGACTTTGCGTTTGATCGCCTCGCCGAGCACATCGCGCGTCGCGGTGATCCAGACGCCGCGGCCCGGCAGTTTGCGCTTGAGGTCGGGCACCGCCTCGCCGTCCGGTCCGATGACGAAACGGATCAAGTCCGAAACCGGACGCACTTCGCGCGTCGCGACGCACAGGCGTTCGACCTCCTGTGCGCGCGGCCCGCTGTCGAGCTCGATTTCGGTCGTAGACGTCATGCCTGGCACCGGGCTCCGTTAGGCTTCCGCCTCGGCAGGTGCCGCTTCCGGCGCCTCAGGCGCTGCAAGATCGGCCTCGGTGATCCAGCCGGCTTTGAGCCGTGCTTGCATGATGAGGGCTTCGGCTTCCTCACGTGAAATCTCGAAGCCGTCGAGGATGCCCGCTTGCCGGACTGCCTCGCCGTCCTTGCGTTCGGTCCAGCCGGCGAGATCGTCGGTGGCGCAGCCGGCAAGATCTTCGATCGTCTTGATGCCGTTCTCGCCGAAGCGGACCAGCATCGCCGCGGTAACACCCTCGACTTCCTTGAGTTCGTCCTCGACCCCGAGCTCCTTGCGCTTGGCATCGAGCTCGCCCTCGATCTTGGCGAGATATTCACGGGCGCGGGTCTGCAACTCGTTCGCGGTGTCCTCGTCGAAGCCTTCGATGCCGGCGATCTCTTTCGGATCGACCATCGCCAGCTCTTCGACCGAGCCGAAGCCTTCCGAGGCGAGCAACTGTCCGATTACTTCGTCGACATTGAGTGTGTCGATGAACATACGGGTGCGGTTCTCGAATTCCGCCTGGCGGCGCTCCGACTCTTCCTGCTCGGTGAGGATGTCGATGTCCCAGCCGGTGAGCTGCGAGGCGAGGCGCACATTCTGGCCGCGCCGACCGATGGCGAGCGAGAGCTGCTGGTCGGGCACCACCACTTCGATGCGCTCACGCTCTTCATCGAGCACGACTTTGGCGACCTCGGCCGGAGCAAGCGCGTTGACGACGAAGGTCGCGATGTCTTGCGACCACGGAATGATGTCGATCTTCTCGCCCTGCAATTCATTGACCACGGCTTGCACGCGCGAGCCGCGCATGCCGACGCAGGCGCCGACCGGATCGACCGAAGAATCGCGCGATACCACGGCGATTTTCGCGCGCGAACCGGGATCGCGCGCCACTGATTTGACCTCGACAATACCGTCGTAGATTTCCGGCACCTCCTGCGCGAACAGCTTCGACATGAATTGCGGATGAGTGCGGGACAGGAAAATCTGCGGCCCGCGCTGCTCGCGGCGGACATCGTAAATGTAAGCGCGAATGCGGTCGCCGTTGCGGAACACTTCGCGCGGCAGCATTTCGTCGCGGCGCACGATGGCTTCGCCGCGGCCGAGATCGACGACGACATTGCCGTATTCGACGCGCTTGACGATGCCGTTGACGATATCGCCGATGCGATCCTTGTATTCGTCATATTGCCGGTCGCGCTCGGCTTCACGCACTTTCTGCACGATCACCTGCTTGGCCGATTGCGCGGCGATGCGGCCATATTCGAGCGGCGGCAGCGGATCGGCGATGGTGTCGCCGATCTGAGCCGCCGGATGGCGCCGGCGCGCGTCTTCCAGGCTGATCTGGATCGCGGGATTTTCCACGGTCTCGACCACCAGCATGTGGCGGGACAGATGCAGCTCGCCGCTCTTCGGATCGATCTCGGCGCGAACTTCGGTCTCGCTGCCGTAGCGCGAGCGCGCGGCTTTGGCGATCGCGTCCTCCATGGCGCCGAGCACGATCTTGCGGTCGATCGCCTTTTCGCGCGCGACCGCTTCGGCGATCTGCAGCAGTTCGAGTTTGTTGGCGCTAACCGTCGCCATCAGGAGTCTCCTTGCGTTGATTCTGTTTGCCGATTCTGCTTGCCCTTGCGCAACGATTCCGCGATGAGCGAATCGGTGAGCACGAGTCTGGCTTCCGTCATGTCGTTGATCGGCAGTTGCACTTCGATGCGGTCGTTCTCCGCGTCGCCGTGGGACAGCCGCGCGCAATCGCCGTCGGTGCCTAAAAGCTCGCCACGAAAGCGGCGGCGGCCGTCGATCGGAACCTGCATTTCCACATGCGCGATATGACCGGCATAGCGATCGAAATCCGAGCGCCGCACCAGCGGCCGGTCGATGCCGGGCGAAGAGATTTCCAGCCGGTAGGCGCTTTCGATCGGATCGGCGACGTCGAGCACCGGCGACAGCGCGCGGGACGCGATTTCGCAGTCCTCGATGTTCATACTGCCGTCCGGCCGCTCGGCCATGATCTGCACCGTACAGCCGGCAAAGGCGGATACCCGCACGCGAACAAGGCGATAGCCGAGCGACGCCAGCACCGGCTCAACGACAGCAGCGACGCGCGCCGCCCGCCCCGGCTCGGAGATGAGCCGCGGCTCGTCGGCAAAGCTTACAAGCTCAGCGTTCGTCGTCCTGTCGTCCATACGCGTTACGGACCATTCCTTGCAAAACGTGGCCTTGTAACAAAACGTGGGCCTTGCAAAACGTGTCGTGCGGAGCGCCGCCCGGACCTCGGTAACGGGACCTCAGGTAATAAAAAAGAGCGGGCCCCCGGGGGAACCCACTCTCAAAACCGTTCGGTTATGAGGTATCCTAGACGGACGCGCCGAATATAGCGGTTTGTCAGGCCTTTGCAAGGGCAGCTGCAAGAGTGTCAGCGGGCCACTCCCTCCCGCACCACCGGTAAAGCCTGCAACATTTCCTTCAGGATTGGTGAATTAATCTTTCCGCAAGGGTGGAATTAAGTACGCGGATTTGCGGCGCTCGCCACCGACATATTTGCGGCCAGCTCCCGATCGATGCTTCCGATCGATTTTTTGACCGGTGCCACGACTTTTTCAAAGACTGGTGACGAATTGAGTGGTGATCGACGATGAGTGCCGCCGCTTCGCTCATCCCCGAGCTCGAAGACGTCATCGCACACGGCACGCGTCAAAAGCGCGCCGAAATGCTGCAGCGTATCACCGCGCTGTTTGTCCATGGCTCGAGCCGTTACAGCAACGAGCAAGTCGATCTTTTCGATAGTATCTTCGGTCTTCTCATCGCGGAAATCGAGACCAAGGCACGGGCTGAATTGTCCGGCCATCTTGCGCCGCTCGACAACGCCCCGACCAATGTGGTGCGAACGCTGGCGCTTGATGACAATATCGATGTCGCCGGCCCGATTCTAAAGCTCGCGAAGCGCTTGCAGGAGACCGACCTCGTCGATCTCGCCAGGACCAAGAGCCAGGCGCACCTGCATGCCATCTCGCAGCGGCCTGCGCTCGGCGAGGCCGTGACCGATGTTTTGGTCCGGCGCGGCGATCGTGAAGTCGCGCGTCAGGTTGCGGCAAACCACGGCGCCCGCATTTCCGAAAACGGCTTTGTCCGCCTGGTCGAGCGTGCCGAAAGCGATGGCATCCTCGCCGAGAAAGTAGGCCTGCGTCCCGACATTCCGCTGAAAATGTTCCGCAAGCTCCTGACCGAAGCGACGGCAGTCGTACATCAGCGCCTGCTCGCTGCGGCAAACCCGGAATTGCAGGCGGAGATTCGACGCGTGCTCGACAAAGTCTCGAGCGAGGTCGGCGCGCGGGTCGGTCCGCGCGATTATCGGACGGCGCAACGCGCCGTGCTCGGCCTGATGCAGGCCGGCCGCATGAACGAGTCGGTGCTCGCCGGGTTCGCCGACGAGCGCAAATACGAAGAAACCGTGGTGGCGCTGGCGGCGCTGGCCAAAGTGCCGATCAAGATCGCCGATCGGCTCATGGCCGGCGAAAGGCCTGATCCGGTGCTGATCCTGTGCAAGGCGGCCGACATGAGCTGGCCGACCGTCAAGACGGTTCTCGTGTCATGCGCAGAAGCCAATAAGACTTCGGTTCACGGTCTCGATGCGGCGCTCGGCAATTACGAGCGGCTTTCGGTCTCAACGGCGCAGCGCGTGGTGCGTTTCTGGCAGGTCAAACAGAGCGCTTAGCGTAAATTTTCGCTGCGCATGATCTTTTCCGAAAACCGGTGTCCACCCACGGATCAAGTCCGAGGGCAGGCCTTTTCGGGATCGTGCTCAAACCCTTCGGAAAATCAGAAAGCATGACGTCCGTTCTTCCCGCGCGGCCTTGGCGTGGTAGCGCGTACGAATGAAGCCGGGCCAGGCTTTGCGCCAATCGTCGGCGCATTCCGCCGACCATTCGAAATCGGGCGAGCGAATGAGACGTTGCAGCGTCCACGCCGCGTAATCGGCAATATCGGTCACGAAACGAAACTCGCCGCCCGGCCGCAGGATGCGGGCGAGCCGCGCCACCATCTCATCCTGAATAAACCGGCGTTTCCAGTGCCGGCGTTTCGGCCACGGGTCGGGGTGGATCAAATCGATCCGCGCCAGCGACTTGGCCGGAAGCCAGGCGATGAGACTGACCGCGTCGTCGAAGTGCAGGCGCACATTGCGCAGCTCTTTGCTCTCGATTGCGGCGAGCGCTTTCGCCATGCCGTTGACGAAAGGCTCGACGCCGATAAAGCCGGTGCCCGGTTCGCTTTCGGCCTCCGCGATCATGAACTCGCCGCCGCCAAATCCGATCTCCAGGCGGACGTCGCCGACAGGAACCGGAAACAGCGTTTTCAGTCCGACGGGCGCCGGCGGCGTGAGATCGACGGCAAGGCGCGGCAATAGCGTTTCGATCAGACGCGTCTGATTGGGCCGCAGCTTATGGCCCTTGCGCCGTCCAAAAAACGCGCGGGATTTGTTGAGTTCCGGGTCCATCGACCGTCATAGCGGCAATTGTTCGGCCGCGATTATCGCGGCCATCCAAGTCTGCGCATACGCGCTTCGCAGCTATAGCAAAGACGCAAACGGCCGGCACGAGCATGCGCCGGTGCCGGCCGTGGTGAGAAGCTTCCACTCAGTGTTAGCGCAGCGCGCTCTTGATCTGGGCGGCGAGGTCGGTCTTCTCCCAGGAGAAGCCGCCATCCTTGTCCGGCGCACGGCCGAAATGGCCGTAAGCGGCGGTGCGCCGATAGATCGGGCGATTAAGCTTGAGCGTGCGGCGGATATTGGTCGGCGTCAGGCGGAACAGTTCGGGCAGAAGCTTTTCGAGCTTCTTTTCCTCGACCTTGCTGGTGCCGTGGGTGTCGACCAGGACCGACATCGGATCGGCGACACCGATCGCATAGGCGACCTGGATGGTGCAGCGCTCGGCGACGCCGGCGGCGACCACGTTCTTGGCCAAGTAGCGCGCGGCATAGGCGGCCGAGCGATCCACTTTGGTCGGGTCCTTGCCGGAGAAGGCGCCGCCGCCGTGCGGAGCATAGCCGCCGTAAGTGTCGACGATGATCTTGCGTCCGGTCAGGCCGCAATCGCCGTCCGGACCGCCGACGACGAAATTGCCGGTCGGGTTCACCAAGAAGTCCGATGGGCGCTTGGGCATCCAGCCTTTCGGCAGCGCCGATTCAACCGCGTCCTCAATCATGTCCCGCACCATGCCGGGCGTATATTTCTTGGCATTGCGGGTCTTTTCGTTGTGCTGCGTCGAGACCACGACCTTGGTGCAGCCGACCGGCTTGCCGTTGACGTATTGAACGGTGACTTGGCTCTTGGCGTCGGGCTGCAGATCGAACAACTGGCCGGAGCGACGCTTCTCGGAGAGAACTTTCAAGATTTTGTGCGCAAAATAGATCGGCGCCGGCATGAACGAGTTCTTCTCGTAGACTTCGCTCTCGGTGCAGGCGAAGCCGAACATCATGCCCTGGTCGCCGGCGCCTTCTTCCTCGCCGTGCTTTTTCTTTTTGGCGTCAACGCCCATCGCGATATCGGGCGATTGGCCGTGCAACAGCACCTCGACGTCGGCGCCGTGATAGGAAAAGCCTTCCTGGTCGTAGCCAATGTCCTTGACCACACCGCGCGCGATCTGTGTGATCAATTCGCGGTCGACCACTGCGGTGTTGCCGATCTTGCGGAACAACTGGCCGCGGCCTTCGCCGGCAATCACGATCTTGTTGGTCGTGCACAAAGTCTCGCAGCCGAGCCGGGTATTCACGAGGCTGTCGTCGGCGATGCCGAGCTTGACGTCTTTTTCGATGAAGGCGTCGAGGATGGCGTCGGAAATTTGATCGCAGACTTTGTCGGGATGTCCTTCCGACACGGACTCGCTCGTGAACAGATAATTGGCGTGCGCCACAGCAGAAACTCCCCTAACCGGCCTTCAAGCGAATGCTTTCAAGGCAAACCCCGCACGGTCTTAGCCGCGCTGACTTGCGCCGTTGTTGCAGCGTAATTTTCTGCGGTCAAGATGGGGGCAAAAAGTGGGCGAAGGCCCGCATCGCGCAGTGCGAAACGGCGCGATTTTTTCAGCGTTTTTCGCGGCTCGCGATTTGCTCGACGAGGTCGACAATGCGCCGGCGCAATTTTGAGTCGTCGATGCGCATGAACGCCTTGGTCAGTGCTAGGCCGTCGGAAGTGGCGAGGAAGTCGGACACGTAAGCCGGCGAGGGCGCTTCGCCCATACCGTCCGACTTCGACAATGTCTGCGCGCTCGGCGCGCCTTCAAAGAAGAAAGAAACCGAAACTTGAAGAATGTGCGAAATCTGCTGCAGCCGGCTCGCGCCGATCCGGTTGGTGCCTTTTTCGTATTTCTGGACTTGTTGAAACGTCAGGCCCAAAGCGTCACCGAGTTTTTCCTGACTCATCCCCAGCATCATCCGGCGCATGCGCACACGGCTGCCGACGTGCTTGTCGGTGGGGTTCGGTGCCTTTTTGGCCAACATTTTTATGAGCTCCTATGTCTCGTCTCGGTCCGGCTATTGATAGCAAATCTGTAACAAATGAAACTACCTCACTACGCGATACAACTTCCAGGACCTTTTGCGACCAGAATGGATGGGTTCAATTGTTACCTATTTGGGTCGAGATGGTCACCCCACGTCCCCTGGTTGCGCACTGCTTTTGCCAAGCATTGAAGCGGCGGTCTATATGGACGGATACTTATGTAGCTGTTTGATATATATATATATTATACCTTCATCATATCAGATTGCAGCCGGCGCCGGGCAACTATTATCAGCGCAATCACGACCATGATGGCTGCGGGCGCGTCGCCCAAGCGGGTATAGGCGGGCGCGCTGATCGGCCGCGGCAAGGGCGCATCGAGCACCCCTTCGGCTCCCAGCGGCAAAGAATTGATGATCCGTCCGAGCGGATCGATCACGGCTGAAACGCCGGTATTGGCGGCGCGCGCGATCGGCAGGCCTTCTTCGATCGCGGTCAGGCGCGCTTGCTGAAGGTGCTGATAAGGACCGGTCGAGTTGCCGAACCAGCCGTCATTGGTCACGTTGACGATCCAGCCTGGCCGCCCGTCAGCTGGCGTGATCTCGCCGGGGAAAACGATCTCGTAACAGATCAGCGGCAGCGCATTCGGAGCGCCTGGAACTGCGATGACGCGATGCCGGTCGCCGGAGAGAAACCCGCCGCGCTCCTCCGTTATGGTCTGCAAGCCGATGCTTTCGAGAATTTTCTCGAACGGCAGATATTCGCCGAACGGCACGAGATGGACTTTGTCGTAGATCGCCGGGATCGCGCCGTTATGGTCGATCACGTAGATCGAATTATAGACACCCGATTCCTTTGGATGATCCGGATCGGCAAGCCGCACCGCGCCCGTGATCAGAATGGCTTTCGGCGGCAGCAGATTGGTGATCTGCGCGAACGCATCGGCCTCGCGCGTCAAAAAAAACGGAAACGACGATTCCGGCCAGATCAGATGCGTCACGCCCTGCAGCCCCTGCGGTTGTGAGGCGGTGGCGCGGCCCGACAGATCGATATAGCGCTTCATCACCTCTTGCTTGGCCGAGTAGTTGAAGCGGACATCCTGCTGCAGGTTCGGCTGCATGATGCGCAGATGCACGCCATCGACGAGACGCGTCGGGGCGCGCACAAGTCGCATGGCGCCGTAACCGCCGAGCGCCGCAAGGAGCGCGATGCCGAGCGCGAGCGGCATCCAGTTGCTCCGCGTTTCCGCACGATCGTCGGTGAGCGTCGCCGGTGTCGAAGCGACCAGGATCGTGATGAAGGTGAGGCCCCAAATGCCGACGACGGAGGCGATCTGGGCGAGCGGCAACGGAGCTGTGAGAGCGTAGCCGAAGGTGTTCCACGGAAAGCCGGTGAACAGGTGGCCGCGCAGCCATTCCGTAATTGTCAGGGACCCGGCCAAAGCAAAAATTCGCGTCGCGCCTCGCGTCCAAACCATACGCGCCAGTGCCACGCCGAGCGCGGTATAGATGCCGAGCACGGCCGGCAGGCCGATCACCGCAAACGGCATCAGCCAGCCGAAAGTCGGCGCATCGACCAGAAAGGCATAGCCCATCCAATAAAGCCCGGCGACGAAATAGCCGAAGCCGAACCACCAGCCGGTTGCAGCCGCGGCCGCCACCCCGCCAAACCGGCCGACACCCGCACCATCGATCAGCCAGACCAGCGTCGGGAATGTCACAAACAAAACCGGCCAGGCATTGAACGGCGCCATAGCCAAAGCCGACAGCGCGCCGGCAACGCAAGCAATGGCCCAGCGCCGCCAACCCCACGCCAGCACGATGGAATTAAACAGCTGCTTGAATTTCACGGCGTGCGCGGCGGGTTCGGGGTCGCCCGATTGAGATCGTCGCGCAGCGGTGCCGGGCGGGCGGTGGTCGGGTTGCGCGGCAGCGCGGCAGCGTCGCGCCCGGCACCGGGACGGCGATCCTTGCGCAGATAAATGCGCACGCGTTTGACGCGGCGCGGATCGGCGTCGAGCACTTCGGTCTCGAACGGCTCGGGTCCCGGCACCAGTTCGCCGCGTACCGGCACATGGCCGGCTTTGGTGACGAGATAACCGCCGATCGTATCGACCTCTCCGGCGACTTCGCCGACGTCGAATTGTTCGCCGATGGCCGAGCGAACCTCTTCGAGGCTGGCGCGGCCGTTGGCGATGAAAGAACCGTCGGCCTGCCGGATCACGCTCTGGCCTTCTTCCTCGTCGTGCTCGTCGGCAATATCGCCGACAATCAGTTCGACCAGATCTTCGATGGAGACGAGCCCGTCGGTGCCGCCATATTCGTCGATGACGAGCGCAAGATGAATGCGGGTCGCCTGCATCTTGGCGAGCAGATCGAGCGCCGGCATCGATGGCGGTGCATAAAGCGTCTCGCGAATGATCTTTGCCGTCACGAGCGGCATCGCGAGATCGATATTGGTAAAGTTCAGCTCGGCCTGCTCCGGCGGCGATTCTTCCGGCTGTTCGCGATCGCCGGCGGGCTGCAGCGTCGCGTGCGCTGCCATGAACGCCAGCAGGTCGCGGATATGGACCATGCCGCTCGGGTCGTCGAGCGTGTCGTTATAGACGACGAGCCGCGAATGCGTGGCGCTTTCGAAAAGCTTGACCAGTTCACCCAGTGAAATGTCCTGCTGCACGGCGACGATATCGGCGCGCGGCACCATCACCCGCTCAATCCGCGTTTCGCGCAGGCCCAGGATATTCTTGAGCATGGTCGCTTCTTCGGGCGAGAAACCCGATTGCGGCTGCTCCGCGGTCAAAACGAGCTCGAGATCGGCCCGCGTCGACGCCACCTTCCAGCCGAACAGAATGCGCATAACGCGCGTCAGCCAGCCTTCACTCGGCTCGGCGGCTTCCGGAATCACCATCGGCAGAGCGCGGTTCTCGGTCTCGCTCGGCTCACTGCGCACGGGTAATTGCGTCATCATAAGAATTCAGCAGCCGGAAAGATCTCAGAATTTGCGCGCGCGCTGTTTGTACGCACGCGGCTCCTGCGAAAGACTGTGGGCCTTTTTGGCGGCGACGGGGTCGCCATAAGGGTCGGGGATTTTGAGCTGCCGCAGAATGTCGCGTTCGGTCTGTTCCATTTCCAGCGCATCAGCGTCGCGCTCGTGATCGTAGCCGACGAGATGCAAAAAACCGTGCACGGCAAGATGGGCAACATGATGGGCGAACGGCTTGTGCTCGCATTTGGCCTCGCGCGCGATGGTCTCGAAGGCGAGCACGATATCGCCCAGATGCGGCTTCGGGCCGCGGTATTTTGCCGGGAAAGACAATACGTTCGTGGCCTTATCGACGCCCCGCCAGTCCCGGTTGAGCACGCGTATAGCCGAATCATCGGTGAGCACGATAGCAAGCTCCGCCCCCCGTGTTGACCGTGTGGTGGCAGCGGCGCGGGCAACGGCGCGGCGCACGATCGATCTGACCTTTCGCGGTTCTTTCCAGCGGGCGGAATCGACCATGACGTCGATTTTCAGCGCCGAAGCTTGAGCCCGCGTCATTCGCGCCGCTCGCGCTTGCGCGCCGCCTCTTTGTCATAGGCGTCGACAATGCGGGCCACGAGCTCATGGCGGACCACGTCGGCGGCGGAGAAGTTGGCAAAGCCGATGCCTTCGACGCCGCTCAAGAGCCGCACCGCGTCGGCGAGACCAGATGTCTGGCCCGGCAACAAATCGACTTGACTGGGATCGCCGGTGACGATCATGCGGCTGTTCTCGCCGAGCCGCGTGAGCAGCATTTTCATTTGCATGGTCGTCGTGTTCTGCGCCTCGTCGAGAATGACGACCGCGTTCGACAAAGTGCGACCGCGCATGAAGGCGAGCGGCGCGATCTCGATTTCGGTGCTCTGCAGCGCACGCTCGACGATGCGCGCATCCATCATGTCATAGAGCGCGTCGTAGATAGGCCGCAGATAGGGATCGACTTTCTCGCGCATGTCGCCGGGCAGGAAGCCGAGCCGCTCGCCGGCTTCCACCGCCGGCCGCGATAGCACAATGCGATCGACTTCCTTGCGTTCGAACAGCTGCACGGCATGCGCGACGGCGAGCCACGTCTTGCCGGTACCGGCGGGGCCGGCGGAAAACACCAGCGCATGGCGCTTAAGCGCGCGGATATAGGCATCCTGCGCGGGGGTGCGCGCGCGCACGCGGCGTTTGCGCAGATTGATCTCTTCGAAATTCTCCCGCGACACCGCCGGATCAAAGTCGAACAGCGAGCCTTGCGATAAAGCAAGCCGAATGGTGCCGTCGACATCGCCTTGCGACAGCTCGTCTCCGGTCTTGAGCCGCTCATAGAGGCTTTCGAGCACGCGGCGCGCCTGATCGCAGGCCTCGCGCGGGCCTTCGACGGTGACCTGATTGCCACGCGAGTTGGCGACGATGCCGAGCCGGCGTTCGATCAGTGCGAGGTTTTGGCCGTATTGTCCGAACAGCGAGGAGGCGAGCCGGTTGTCGTCGAAAGTCAGAATTATCTGGGCCGTATTGTCCGGCGCGACGAAGATCGATTCTTCCGTCTCGGGTGTTCGCAATTCAGGCTCCTGCGCAAAGAAGAGCGGGTTCTCGTTCTGGCGTTGTTTCGGGTGTTCTTTCGGGTCTTTGCACCAGCGTGCCCAACAGGCTGTTGCCGACAGCTTCGGTGATGATGACGGGGGCAATCTTGCCGATGAGCGACTGGGGAGCGGCCACCGGCACCGGCTGCAAATAGGGCGAGCGGCCGACGATCTGGCCTTTATGCCGGCCCGGCTTTTCGAACAGGACATCGAAGCGCTTGCCAACGCAGCTTCGATTGAACGTTTCCTGCTGACGGTCGATGACGTCTTGCAGACGCTGCAGCCGCTCCGATTTCACATCTTCCGGCACCTGGTCGTCCATCTCGGCGCCCGGTGTGCCTGGCCGCCGCGAATACTTGAAAGAGAACGAGCCGGAGAACCCGACGTCGGCGACCAAGCTCAATGTTTCGGCGAAATCGCTCTCGGTTTCACCGGGAAAGCCGACGATGAAGTCAGATGTCAAAGCAAGATCGGGCCGCGCTTGGCGCAACCGCCGCACGATATCGAGATAATCGGCGCGGGTGTGGTGGCGGTTCATGGCCGCGAGAATTCGATCGGAGCCAGATTGGACTGGAAGATGCAGTTGCGGCATGAGCTCAGGCAAATCGCGATGTACCGCTATTAGATCGTCGTTCATGTCACGCGGATGACTGGTTGTGTAGCGCAGCCGGCCGACGCCATCGATTTGCGCGGCGCGTGCAAGCAGGCGCGGCAGCGTCCAGGTCCGTCCGTCCGGTCCATCGCCGTGATAGGCATTGACGTTCTGGCCGATCAGCGTGATTTCGCGGACGCCGGCCACCGCGAGATGCTCAATTTCAGCGAGGATCTTTGGCGCCGGCCGCGACACTTCGGCACCGCGCGTATAGGGCACGACGCAGAAGGTGCAGAATTTGTCGCAGCCCTCCTGCACGGTGACAAAAGCCGACACGCCGCGGGCGCGGATTGCAGCCGCGCTCGGCTGCGCCAGCTGATCGAACTTGTCGTCGGCGGGAAACTCGGTGTCGACGGCTTTGCCGTCGCGCGCGGTACGCGCCAAGAGCTCTGGCAGCCGGTGATAGCTCTGCGGACCGAAGACAAGATCGACCACCGGGGCGCGGCGGATGATCTCGCCGCCCTCGGCCTGCGCCACACAGCCTGCGACCGCGACGACAACGTTGCGGCCTGCGGCGGCTGCGGCGTCCTTCATCACGCGCACGCGGCCCAATTCGGAATAAACCTTCTCGGCGGCCCTCTCGCGGATATGGCAGGTATTGAGGATGATGAGGTCGGCGTCTTCGGCGGCGGCGGTCTCGACATAACCCTCCGGCGCCATAGTGTCCGCCATACGACGCGAGTCGTAGACATTCATCTGGCAACCAAAGGATTTGACGTAAAGTTTGCGCGGTTCTGTCATGCCGGTGGTTCGAGCCTAAGTCTTTGCTTCAGCTCGTAAATTCCGCTCCAGCGTACAGGCTCCGCTGCTGGCGGAGGCAGGCGGGGCGTGCCGCGTTATTGTCTTACCGGGATTCCGGCCAAAAAGAAATGCCGGCCGCCGCGTCGCCGCTTACCCTCAGTCCAATGCCTGCACATTGGCTTCCTTGATCACACCCGACCATTTGCCGACTTCGGCCTTGATATAGGCATCGAATTCCTCCGGGCCACTGCTGCGCGTGACCATGCCGAGGTCGAGGTAGCGCTTCTTGGTGTCGTCGCTTGCCAGCGCTTTCAGCGCTGCGGCGTTAAGCTTGGCGCGGATGTCATGCGGCGTGCCGGCCGGCGCGACAATGCCGAACCAGGTTTCGGAATCGAAACCTGGCAGCGCCGTCTCCGCGACGGTCGGAATTTCCGGCGCTGAGGGCGAACGTTGGGCGCTGGTCACCGCGAGCGCCCGCAGCGTGCCGGCTTTGACATTGCCCATCACCGCGGACAGGTTGGCGAACATCAGCGGAATCTGTCCGGCGAGGAGATCGTTGATCGCCGGCGCTTCGCCGCGATAGGCGACATGCACCATCCTGATGCCGGCAATGTACTGAAACAGTTCGGCGGTCATATGCGGTGTCGTACCAACGCCGCCGGTGCCGAAATTGATTTTGCCGGGCGAGGCCTTGGCCAAGGCGATGACGTCCGCGACTGAATGCGCCGCGAAATTTGGATTGACCACGAGCACCAGCGGCGAGGCGCCGGTGAGCGCGACGCCCGAGAAATCCTTGACCGGATCGACGGTGATCTTGTGATAAAGCGCCGGCGCGACCGCGCATGTTGTTTGGCTGCCCATCATCAGGGTGTAGCCGTCGGGATCCGATTTCATCAGGTCTTGTGCCGCAATCAGGCCGGAGGCGCCGGTGCGGTTTTCGACGACAACGCCCTGGCCGAGAATCTCCGACATTTTCTGCGCGATAACGCGAGCGGCGACATCGGTACCACCGCCGGCGGCAAAACCGACCAACATCTTGATGGGACGATTGGGGTAGTCGCTACTCTGTGCGCGAACGCTGCCGCCGCAAGCGATGAGCGCGAGTGCGAGCGCAATGCGCCAGCGTGCCGCCACTGTTGGCGCCATGGCCACTATTGGCGCCATGACAGTCTCCTCCCGTATGGCCCGATTTTTCGGGTCCGTGGCTATTCTAGATATTTTTGCGAGGCCGCGTCAGCTGAGATCGCGTCGCATGACCAGGGCCGTCGCGCCGCCTTCATAATAGCCTTGGCGCTTACCGATTTCGCGGAAGCCGGCGCGGCGATAGAGCCGCGTCGCCGGCGCATTATGCGCGCCGACTTCGAGAAACACCGCGCGGGTACCAAGCCCGGCCAGGTGGCGTAGATGCAGATCGAGCAACGGCCGCGCCATTTTTCGGCCGCGCCAGGACGGCGCGATCGCAACCGACAGGATTTCGGCTTCGCCGGCGGCGCGGCGCGACAGGATAAAGCCGATCAATTTGCCGCCGCTTGTGGCGCGATGCGCGACGACACTCTTTTCAATCAATAAGCCGTAGATTTCTTCCTCGCCCCAGCCGCGCTGGAACGAGGCGGCGTGGATCGCCGCAATGCCTGCGGCGTCGCGCGGCCGCGCGTCGGTGAAGACGGGTTCGCCGCGTTTGAACAGGCGTGACAGAAAGCCGATCATCGCCGCGGCAGGGAAGCGGCATATTGCGGCTGCGCATCCGGCGCGCGCAGATATTGCGGCTTTGGCGGCGCCTGTGCTTCAGCGACCGCAGCGCCGATCCGCGCGACCCAGCCGATATCGGGCGCTTCGCGGGCATCGACGATAATGGGTGCCGGAGCGGTTCCGGCGAGGCCCGCGGCGACGGCTTTGGCTGCCGTACCGACAATGCGTGTCGGAGCTTCCGAGGCCGCGCGGATTGCGTCGGCGAGTGGGGCGAGCCGCGGCGCGACCAGGGTCCGGCCGCCCGCGCCAAACACCTGCAAATAGACATGGTCGTGCCGTGCATCGATGGCGACGACGACAGGGATTTGATCGTCGGCGGCGAGGTAAGGCGCAGCGTAGGCCGACAAGGTCGTCACGCCGACCACCGGAATATCGGTGGCGACGCCGAGGCCGCGCGCCGCCGAAATGCCGACGCGCAAACCGGTGAAGCTGCCGGGCCCCGTCGTCACCACGACGCGTTCAAACTCGGCAAAGGCCACGCCGGATTTCTTCACCACCCGCTCAACGAGCGGCATCAGCGCTTCGGCGTGGCCGCGGGCCATTAAGAGGCTTTCGCTTGCGACAATGCCGACATTGCCGGTGTCGAGCACGGCGGCGGAGCAGGCCGCCAGCGCCGTATCAATGGCGAGCACGCGCATGAAGATCAGGACCTAGAAGATATCGGCACAGCCCCGCCCCATTAACCGCCGCCGTATTACATTGACGGCTAGACGGGCCGAACTTCAGTGACGTCGGGAATGAAATGACGCAGCAAATTCTGGATGCCATGCTGCAGCGTCGCTGTCGATGACGGGCAGCCTGCGCACGAGCCTTTCATGTTCAGATAGACGACGCCGTCCTTGAAACCGCGGAAGGTGATGTCGCCGCCGTCATTGGCCACAGCCGGGCGCACCCGCGTTTCGATCAGCTCTTTGATCGTGGCCACGGTCTCGGCGTCGCCCTCGTCGAAGAACTCTTCGCCGTCAGTGGCTTCCGGCGCGGTTGTGGCGACAAGCGGTGCGCCCGACATGAAATGTTCCATGATGGCGCCGAGGATCATCGGCTTGAGCTGCTGCCATTCGCCGGCACTCTTGGTCACGGTGATGAAATCGGAGCCGAAGAACACCCCGCTGACACCGAGAATGCCGAACAGCCGTTCCGCCAGCGGCGATTGGGCCGCCTGGTCGGCATCGCGGATTTCAAGCGTTCCGTTGTCGAGAACCGGGCGCCCGGGCAGGAATTTCAGGGTCGCCGGATTCGGCGTCGCTTCGGTCTGGATGAACATGACGGAGCCTCCGGCGCTCAGCGCGTTAGTCCTGCGCTTGGGCAGCGCAAAGCCAGTCTAATACGTGGCGAATTGCAGTGGAAGTTCAAGGGCCAGATCACGGTTAAGTCCGCACAAAACCGACAATATCCTTCACCGCATTCATAGTTGGCCCGGCGAGCTTTCGGGCCCGCGCCGAGCCGTTGGCGAGGATGGCATCGATCGCCGCCGGATCCTGCATCAACCGTTTCATCTCTACCCCGATCGGCCCGAGCTTGGCGACCGAGAGGTCAACCAAAGCCGATTTAAAGGTCGAGAATTGCGCATTGCCGAATTCCTGGAGCACGCCTGAGCGGGTGGTGCCGGCGAGCGCCGCATAGATGCCGACCAGATTGTCGGCTTCGGGGCGGGTCTCGAGGCCTGTCTCTTCGCTTGGCAACGGCTCGGGATCGGTCTTGGCCTTGCGGATCTTTTGCGCGATGGCATCGGCATCGTCGGTGAGATTGATACGCGAATAATCCGAGGGATCGGACTTCGACATTTTCTTCGAACCGTCGCGCAGCGACATAACCCGCGTCGCCTCGCCGGTGATCAGCGGCTCGGGCAGCGGAAAGAAAACGTCGCCGAAGCCGTGGCTGCGAATCGACTCGCCGAAATCATTGTTGAATTTCTGCGCAATGTCGCGTGACAGTTCGAGGTGCTGCTTCTGGTCTTCGCCCACTGGCACATGGGTGGCGCGATAGACCAGAATGTCGGCAGCCATCAGCGCCGGATAGGCGTAGAGACCGACCGAGGCATTCTCGCGGTCCTTGCCGGCTTTCTCCTTAAACTGCGTCATGCGATTGAGCCAGCCGAGCCGGGCGACGCAGTTGAATACCCAGGCGAGTTCGGCATGCTCGGCCACCTGGCTCTGGTTGAACACGATGTGTTTCTTCGGGTCGATGCCGCAGGCGATGAAGGCCGCAGTGACTTCGCGGATCGCCTTGGGCAGTTCGGTGGGATCCTGCCACACCGTGATGGCGTGCAAATCGACCACGCAATAGATGCAGTCATAGCGATCCTGCAGCTCGACAAAGCGCTTGATGGCGCCGAGATAATTGCCGAGGTGCAGATTGCCGGTCGGCTGCACACCTGAAAAGACCAGTTCTTTGAATGCCATGTCTTTAAATGCCCTGCCGGCCTTCGCGCCGTGGGCGTGAAATGCCATGGCGGCGCCTTGCCCTGCAAGTCCCCGCCGTTATAGTGCGCGCCGGTCCGACCCCTATTTCTCCGCGAAAACACACCATGAAATCAGCCCGTTACGACGTCCTCGGTATTGGCAACGCGATTGTCGACGTGATCGCGCGCGCCGAAGAAGATTTTCTGCTCAAGCAGGGCATGACAAAAGGCGCGATGGCATTGATCGATGAGGCGCGTGCCGAAGCGATCTATGACGCCATGGGGCCTGCGGTTGAGACCTCCGGCGGCTCCGCGGCCAATACCATTGTCGGGCTCGCTTCGCTCGGCGCGCGCGCGGCGTTTGTCGGCAAGGTCAGGGACGATCAGCTCGGCCGCGCTTTCACCCACGATATCCGCGCCGCCGGCGTGGCGTTTAATACCGCGCCGGGGTCCGGCGGGCCTTCGACCGGACGCTGCTATGTGCTCGTGACGCCGGACGGCGAGCGCACCATGAACACGTTCCTCGGCGCCGCGCAGGATCTGCATCCCGCCGATATCGATGCCGACATGGTCGCGGCGAGCGCCGTGACGTATCTCGAAGGCTATTTATGGGATCCGAAGAACGCCAAGGACGCGTTTCTCAAGGCCGCGAAGATCGCGCATGATGCCGAGCGCAAAGTCGCGCTGTCGCTATCGGACGCATTCTGTGTCGACCGCTGGCGCGATGAGTTCTTGCAGCTGATGCGCTCGAATACGGTCGATCTGATCTTCGCCAACGAGGCCGAGCTTCGCAGCCTTTATCAGACAGCGGATTTCGGTGCCGCGGTATCGGCACTGCGCAAGGATATCGAGATCGCGGTCATTACGCGCAGCGAAAAGGGCTGTCTCGTCATCAGTCCCGACGGTGAAGAGGCAGTGCCGGCGTTTCCCGTTGAGCGTGTGATCGATACGACCGGCGCCGGCGATTTGTTCGCGGCCGGCTTCTTGTCCGGTCTCGCCCGCGGCGCCGATGATCGCACCTGCGGCCGGCTCGGCGCGCTCGCGGCCGGCGAGGTGATCGGGCATCTCGGCGCCCGCCCGGAAGCTTCCCTGAAGGATTTGGCGCGAGAAAATGGTCTTTTGGATTAGTGGCTTAGCTGCCGCCGCCGCTTCCTGCTGCCGCGGCAAAGGGAGCTTCGGGATGCGCTCGGTAACTAATTGCTAACCGAACGTGGTTAACGACTGGTTGTCCAGTAATCCCGGAGATCCGCCATGGCTGAGAGCCCGGACCACGCCGACGGCGAAAAGGTCGAACCTATCAATAACAATACGAACGACTCGTCTGCCACCCCGGAGACGGCAGGGGACGCCGGTGCCGCTTCCGGCGACGACCTGCGCGCGGGAGACTCGCACCGGAACTTGCCGATGGTTCTGTCGCCCAAGCTCGGCGCGGGCGAAGACGAGACTGTTGAAGAGACGGCCGCGAAGCCCGAGGAAGAATCGCCGGCCGCGTTCGCGTCACCGACACACTCGTCGCGCTTTTTGCAGCTTGCGGCGACGGTCGCTTTCATCGCCGCGTTCAGCTCGTTCGTCGGCTCGGTGTCGGGCGCCGGCTTCGCGCATTTCTATTATCCGACGGCGCCGGCCGCTGAGAACGTCCAGGTTTCCGCCGACACGACGCTGCAGCAGCTGAAGGGCGAGCTCGCCGCGCTCAAGGCCGAAGTCGATTCGACGATGCGCGGCACCAACGGCCAATACAGCAAGATCGCGGATCGTCTCGATCGCCTTGATCAGCATTTCGCCTCGGCCACCGACACGACGGGCTCCATCGCCTCGAGCACAGCGGCTGAATCGGCGCAGCCGAAAATCAACGACCGGATTTTGCAGGACTGGGCCGTGCGCGACGTGCAAAACGGCCGCGCCTTGGTCGAGAGCCGTTTCGGCGGCATCTTCGACGTCGGCGCCGGCAGCGTTCTTCCGGGTGTCGGGCGTGTCGACTCGATCAAGCGTCAGGATGGCCAATGGCTTGTCCTGACCGCGCGCGGCACGATCACGTCGGGCCACTGAGCCGCATCATTGCGGTTCAGCCCGCCGGCATGAACGGCACCAGCATCGGGACGCGGCGGCGGTAAGTGTCATAGACCTCGACGCCGAGTTCGGCTGTCAGAAAGCGTTCCTCGACCCGCGCCTTGATCCACAGGCCAAAAGCGACGAGCGCCGCGCCAAGGCAGCCGGTGACCGTCGCTTGCGCTGCCGCGGTGGCGAAAATGGCGAGTATCAGTCCGGTGTAAATCGGATGACGGACCAGGGCATACGGTCCGGTTTCGATGACGCGATGATCTTCTTTCCGGGTGATCGCGCTCGACCACAGCCGGCCGAGATGCAGGCGCGCCCACCACGCAAAGAGAATGCCGAGCAAGGTGATGCCGGCGAGCGCATAAGCGCCGTCGAAGCCGACATGCCAGAGGCGGGTTTCGCCCAAGAGCCGCCGCGTGGAATGAAACAGCAGGATCGCGCCGAGAACGAGGGCGGCGCGGGACAGCCAGGTCTCCCAGGTCGTTACGCGCTTCTCGGTGCGGGCGGACCAGAACGAGGCCACGATCCAGCTGATAATCCAGCCAATCCATACGATGCCGAAAACAATGCTTGGACGCATGATCCCATTCCCGGTCGCTTCACATGACAGCCACGCGATGGCGGTAGCGTTGCCGTCACATTCCAGGCCAAACTTCGCTTTTCTATGACTGCGCCGGGCGTGCAGGTCTTTGGACGCAAGTCTTCGGGTGCAAGGCTTCACTATGAGCGGCGTCTCGCGGCATCTACGCATCGTTGCCTTCGCGGCCGCCATTGCGGTTTTAGCATCGGCCAAACTGTTGCACGCGCAAACGGCCGAGGTGCCCGCGCCAAAGCAAGAGTCTCCAGCCGAGACGCCGTCACCGCTGCAGACACCGGAGAATTGTCCCGGACTGGTCGCGCGCGACCGGCGGCGCGTCATTCCTGCAGCTTTCGATGTTGCCGCACTCAACGCTGACCAAGTGCGGATCACCTTCGTTGGCCACGCCACGTTTCTGATCGAAAGCCCGCAACTTGTGCGCATTGCGACCGATTACAACGATTATGTGCGGCCGCCGATCCTGCCCGACATCATCACCATGAATCACGCCCATGACACGCACTACACGGATCATCCCGATCCGGCGATCAAATACGTGCTGCGCGGCTGGAGCGACACGCCAAACCAGCCGGCGCAATGGGATCTCACCTATCGCGATGTGCGGGTGCGCAATGTGCCGACCAATATCCGCGACTTTGAAGGCGGCACCGAGCGCTACGGCAATTCAATCTTTATTTTCGAAATCGCCAATCTGTGCATCGTTCATCTGAGCCACCTGCACCACACGCTGACACAACAGCAGCTCAACGAGATCGGCCACGCCGACGTGGTCATGGCGCCAGTCGACGGCTTCTATACGCTCGATCTCGACGGCATCATGGACGTGCTGACCGCGATGAAGCCGCAGATCATCATCCCGATGCATTATTTCGGGCCGTCCGTTCTCGAGCGCTTTCTCGACCGCGCGCGCAAATTATGGGACGTGCAGACGGCGGAAGTACCCTCGACTGTCATCTCAAAGACGACGCTGCCGAAGAGCCCTGAAGTTCTGGTACTGCCGGGGCACTAAAGCATGCTCCGGAAAAGCGGAAGCGGGTTTTCCGAAACGATCATGCTTCCATCAAAACAGGCTGCGCAGTTACACGTCCACGCTGGCCGCGAGCGCATGCGCTTCGATGAAGACGCGGCGCGGCTCGACTTTGTCGCCCATCAATTCGTCGAAGATCGTATTGGCCTCGTCGATCTCTTTGACGCTGACTTGCAGCATGGTGCGGGCATTGGTGTCGAGGGTGGTTTCCCAGAGCTGGCTGGGGTTCATTTCGCCGAGCCCTTTATAGCGCTGCAGCGACACGCCTTTGCGGCCGGCATCGGTCACCGCCTCGAACAGGCTGACTGGGCCGTGGATCGGGATGTCCTCGTCCTTCCGCCGCAGCATCGCCGGCGGCGTCGGCCGCGGGAACACTTTCTGCAGCGCCGGCGCGAACTCGTCGAGCTTGCGCGCATCGGCAGAGCCGAGCAGCGCCTGATCAAGCACCGCAACTTCTTTCACGCCACGCACGGTGCGCTCGAATTGGAAGCCTGAGCCTTCGGTGAATTGGCCTTGCCAGCCGCGCTCGGTCTCTTCCGACAGCGCGTCGAGGCGCTTGGCGATATAAGGCACCGCGGCCATGGCCTTTTGCGGATCGCCGAAGATCTCGCGATTGAGCACACTGAGGATCGCTGCCTGTTCGACGACCTGCCGGTTATACCGGCTGTGCAGGCCGCGCAGTAGATTGCGGATGGTGCGGGAATCCTCGACCAGCTTGCGCAGATCGTTGCCGGCAAGCGTCTCGCCCGACGATAGGCGCAACACGGCGTCTTCGATGCCGGTATCGATCAGATAATTTTCCAGCGCGCGCTCGTCCTTGAGATATTGCTCGGACTTGCCGCGGGCGATTTTGTAGAGCGGCGGCTGGGCGATGTAGAGATGACCGCCGTCGATGATCTCGCGCATCTGCCGATAGAAGAAGGTCAAGAGTAGCGTGCGGATATGGGCGCCGTCGACATCGGCGTCGGTCATGATGATGATCTTGTGATAGCGCAGCTTGTCGATGGCGAATTCGTCGGTGCCGATGCCGGTGCCGAGCGCTGTGATCAGGGTCCCGATCTGTTCGGACGACAGCATCTTGTCCATGCGCGCGCGTTCGACATTGAGGATTTTGCCGCGCAATGGCAACACGGCCTGGAATTCGCGATTGCGGCCCTGCTTAGCGCTGCCGCCGGCGCTATCGCCCTCGACGATGAAGAGCTCGGATTTCGCCGGATCGCGCTCCTGGCAATCGGCGAGCTTGCCGGGCAGCGAGGTGACGCCAAGTGCGCTTTTGCGCGTCATTTCGCGCGCCTTGCGCGCGGCCTCACGCGCTGCGGCCGCCTGGATCACTTTGCCGACGACGATCTTGGCTTCGCCCGGATGTTCTTCGAGCCAGGCCTTGAGCATGTCGTTGACGATGCCCTCGACCGCCGGCCGCACTTCGGAGGAGACCAGCTTGTCCTTGGTCTGCGAGGAGAATTTTGGATCCGCGACCTTGACCGAAAGCACGGCGGTCAGGCCTTCGCGGCAGTCGTCGCCGGTCAGCGCCACTTTCTCCTTGCGCGCGACGCCGCCGGATTCGGCATAGCCGGTGATCTGGCGCGTCAGCGCGCCGCGGAAGCCGGCCAGATGCGTGCCGCCGTCGCGTTGCGGAATGTTATTGGTGAAACAGAGCACGCTCTCGTGATAGCCGTCGTTCCACCACAGCGCGCATTCGATCGCGACGCCGTCGCGATCGGCTTTTATGACGATCGGCTGCGGAATGAGCGGCGTTTTGTTGCGGTCGAGATATTTCACGAAGGCCTCGACGCCGCCCTCGTAGATCAATTCCTCGCGATGCTCGACGGCGTGACGCATGTCGGAGAGCACGATCTTGACGCCGGAATTGAGGAAGGCGAGCTCGCGCAGCCGGTGCTCCAGCGTCGCGAAATCGAACTCCGTCATGGTGAAAGTTTCTTTCGACGGCAGAAACGAAACTTCGGTGCCGCGCCTGTCGCGCGCGGCGCCGACAACGGCGAGCGGAGCAACCGCGTCGCCGTGCCGAAATTCCATGGAGTTCTCCTGGCCATCGCGCCAGATCGTGAGCTTGAGCCAGGTCGACAGCGCGTTGACCACCGAGACGCCGACGCCGTGCAGGCCGCCTGAAACTTTGTAGGAGTTCTGGTCGAATTTCCCGCCGGCATGGAGCTGGGTCATGATGACCTCGGCCGCCGATACGCCTTCGCCTTTGTGGATGTCGGTAGGAATGCCGCGACCGTCATCGCGCACGGTGCAGGAACCGTCGGGATTGAGCGTGACCGTGACTTCCTTGGCATAGCCCGCGAGCGCTTCGTCGATCGCGTTATCGACGACCTCATAGACCATGTGGTGCAGGCCCGAGCCGTCGTCGGTGTCGCCGATATACATGCCCGGCCGCTTGCGCACGGCATCGAGCCCCTTGAGCACCTTGATCGATTCCGCATCGTAATCGGAGGATGCTTCGGGGGTTGGTTTGCGGACAGGTTCAGCCATGCGGAGAGCTCGCGAATCGCTTGCAAAAAACGCGTGTGAGACGACGATTCTTGTACACGAAAACGACGCCGCGTACAGGTCAAAGTCGATAGATGTAAGATATTGTCAAATAGCGGTTTTTCAAGGTTTTGCCGGCCGCGGAATCAAGCCCCGATTCGGCCTGGAAAGCGCCCTATCTGATAACAATTGGAAAGCACAAGATAGTCGCGCGCCGAGCGTTACGCGCGGTCAAGAACGGGCGCGGCGCGACGGTCGTTCGACGCCGGTTTTTAACAGATGCCGCTCACTCGGTTCGTATTCGGGGGCCGGTTGCTGGAAGCAACCTAAAGCGGCGGCCCACAGTTCCATGCGATCGAGGTCACCGCGCAGGCGCTCAAGCGACTCGAACAAATTACGAATGATGACGTCTTCTGCGGGTTCCGGCATGATTGCCTCTGTCGCGCCCGACACTGCCCGTGCCGCAGCGGCTCCGTCCCTTGTTAGTCGTCCGTCCCTCCTCTTCGTTTAAGAAGCTTCACGCGATCTTGTTCCCCGCTTGCCGGGCGAACCGAGCAAATTTGCCAATGACGCGAGTCATTTGCGACGGTCTCGCCGTGGCCGGGTTCCCGTCGTCAGCTCGATGCGGCCGGAATTGACTTCGACAAATGTGGCGTCCGGCTCGATTTCGGCAAAGAGCGCCGGATCGGCACCCGTCATCCATACTTGAGTACCAAGCTGCCGCAGTTCCCCTTGCAACGCGCCGCGCCGTCCCGGATCGAGATGCGCCACCACCTCGTCGAGCAACAAAATCGGCGCATGTCCGGTCATGTCCGCGATCAATCTGGCATGTGCCAGGACGAGCCCGATCAGCAGCGCTTTTTGTTCGCCGGTCGAGGCATCCGCCGCAGCGACCCCTTTGGGGGCATAGACGACTTTGAGATCGGTCAGATGCGGGCCGTCGAGCGTGCGTCCGGCGGCGGCGTCGCGGGCCCGGTTGTCGCGCAGCACTGCCCGATAGCGCTCCTCGATCTCGCGCGCGGGATGCGCCGGAAAAAGCCGTTCCATCCAGCCGTCGAGCGCGATCTCCGCCGCAGGAAAAGCGGAGCCTTTGCGGCTTGCCAGCACGGCTTCGAGACGATGCACGGTCTCGGCGCGCAGGCTGGCGACGGCGACGGCAAGCTCTGCCGTCTCGTGCTCGACGGCGTCGAGCCAGTGCGGGTCGGGCCGCGGCTCTTCCAGGAGCCGGTTGCGCGAGCGCAGCGAGCGGTCGAGCGAGTTGACGCGGCTGCCATGTTCGGCATCGACTGCAAGCACCAGCCGGTCGAGGAAGCGGCGGCGCTCCGATGGCGCGCCGGCAAACAGCCCATCCATCGCCGGTACCAGCCAAAGCAGGCGCAGATGATCGGCGAAGGCCGACGCCGAACTGACCGGCTCGCGATCGATCCGATATTTGCGTTGAACAGTGGCGTCGTCCGGCGGCCGGTCGATCCCGGTGCCAAGTGTCGCCAGCCCGAGCGCGCCCTCGATCTCCACGGCAACGGCCCATGAGCCGTCGCCCTCGCTGAAAGCGACTTCGTCGAGCGTGGCGCGATGCAGCCCGCGGCCCGGCGCCAGAAAGGAGATCGCCTCGATCAGATTGGTCTTGCCGGCGCCATTGGGCCCAATCAGGACGATGGTCGTCGCATCGGTTTCGAGCGATGCCGCGTGATAATTGCGGAAATTGGTGAGCCGGATTTGGCGGACGCGGGTAGGGGCCATGCGAGATTGTACGCCGTCGTCATGCCGGCCAAGTCATTGTCAAATTCATGCGCAAGGCATTGCCGCTCCGTGAGCGGCCTCGGTCCGGCAGGATCGACCCTACAGCGTTTTGCCGCCGGTCTATACCCGCATCGGCATCAGCACATAGAGCGCGCCGCGCGGATCTTTGTCTTGGATCAGTGTCGGCGAGCCGGGATCGGCCAGTTTGAGCACCGCCGCTTCGCTCTCGATCTGCGCGGCGATGTCGAGGAGATAACGTGAGTTGAAGCCGATATCGAGCGGGTCGGCCTCGTAGGTAACCTCGAGCTCTTCGTTGGCGCTGCCGGAATCGGGATTGGTCACCGACAGCAACAGCCGTCCGCCGGTGATCGATAGTTTCACGGCGCGGCCGCGCTCGCTCGACACCGTCGAGACGCGATCGACCGCCTCCTCGAATTCCTTCTTGTCGACCACCAGCTCTTTATCGTTATTCGCTGGAATGACGCGGCTATAATCCGGAAACGTGCCGTCAATCAGTTTCGAGGTCAAAATCGCCTGGCCGATGGTGAAGCGGATCTTGCCAGGCGAGAGCTCGATCAGAACTTCGGCGTCGCCGTCTTCCATCAGTCGCTGCACTTCGCTGACGGTCTTGCGCGGGATGATGACGCCCGGTATGCCCTCGGCGCCCTTCGGCAACTCCAATTCCATCTGCGCGAGCCGGTGCCCGTCGGTGGCGACGGCACGGAGCGTCTGCGCTTTGCCGGAGCCGGCGGCGTGCAAATAGATGCCGTTGAGGTAGTAGCGCGTCTCTTCGGTCGAAATGGCGAACTGCGTCTTATCAATAAGCCGCTTCAGGTCGGCGGCCTTCAGGGTGAATTTGTGCGTCATCTCGCCCGGCGCCAGATCCGGAAAATCGCTCTCCGGCAGCGTCTGCAGGGTGAACCGTGAGCGGCCGGCGCGGATCGCCAGCGCCGCGCGGTCACCCGAGGATTCCAAAACGATTTGGGCGCCTTCCGGCAATTTGCGCACGATATCGAAGAACATATGCGCGGGCACCGTCGTCGATCCGCCGGGACCGACTTCGGCGGCGATCGCATCCGTGACTTCAACGTCGAGGTCGGTTGCCTTCAGCGACAGTTTCGATTTGTCGGCATGCAACAGCACATTGGCCAGGATAGGAATGGTGTTGCGGCGCTCCACCACGCGGTGGACATGGCCCAGCGACTTCAACAATTCGGAACGCTCTACTGTGACCTTCATCGCTTAATCCGTGGAGAAATGCGGACCGGAATCCCGGAGTCAAATGGTAGCGGACGACAAAAGTGGCGTGGTATGGCGGTTTCGGCAAGGCCGGGGACCGAGCGCCCCGGCGGTTTCGCGGCTTTTTCCCTGTATTTTTACGGACCTTTGGGGTGCCCGGTGCCTTCAGGAGCGGTCGCGGCCGGCGATTACGGGCTTTCGCGATCCGCCATCACTTCAGGTGTCGCGGCGGTTCAATCTTGCAGCTGGCGTTTGAGCCCCTCGATTTCGTCAGCTAAGGCGCTGTCACTGCTGGCGAGATTTTCGATCTTGCGGACCGCATGCAGGACCGTGGTGTGATCCCGGCCGCCAAAACGGCGACCGATTTCCGGCAGCGAACGCAGCGTCAGCACCTTCGCCAGGTACATCGCTACCTGCCGCGGCCGCACGACGTTTGCCGTACGCCGCGACGATAACAGGTCGGCGCGGCTCACATTGTACTGGCGGGCCACCACGCGCTGGATGTCCTCGATGCGCACGCGTTTCGGCTCGGCCGGCCGGATCAGGTCGCGCATTTCGCGCTCGGCCATTTCCAGCGTGACCGGCTGGCCGGTGAGCTTGCTATGGGCGAGCAGGCGGTTGACGGCGCCTTCGAGGTCACGGCCGTTATGGGTCACCGACTTGGCGATATAGGCCAGAACCTGCGGCGGCACTTCAAACCCGGGATGATGGGCACGCGCCGCGCAGATGCGGCTTTTGAGGATTTCAAGCCGCAATTCTTCGCCGAGCGAGCCGATCTCGACCACGAGCCCGCCGGCGAGCCGCGAACGCACGCGATCGTCCAGGCTCTCGAGATCGGCCGGCGGCCGGTCGCTCGCGATCACCACCTGGCGGCCGGCATCGATCAGGGTATTGAGGGTGTGGCAGAATTCGGCTTGGGTCGAACGGCCTTGCAGGAATTGCAGGTCGTCGATGACCAGCACGTCGATGGCCCGTACTGCTTCCTTGAAGGCCAAAGTGGTCTGCGTGCGGAGCGCCGAGACGAAGCCGTACATGAAGCGCTCGGCCGTCAAGTAGAGCATCTTGCGGTCGCCGGCGCCGTTGCCGGCCCAGGTGATCGCCTGCAGCAGATGGGTTTTGCCAAGCCCGACGGCGGCATGCACGTAGAGCGGATTGAACATCAAGGGCTCGCCGTGCTTGCTGGTCGCAACCTGCTTGGCGGCGGCATGGGCGAGCGTGTTCGAACGCCCGACGATGAAGCTGTCGAAGGTGAGGCGCGGATCGAGCGGCGAGCCACCGAGCGCCTCGTGCACCGTCATAAACGGCACGCTTGAACGGATCTCGCTACCATTGACGTAAGTGTCGCGCCCATTCTGTAGAGGTTGAACCGCCACGGGCATTTTCGGCTTGATGGCAATCGGGCGGATCGTGGCCGAGCGGACGCTCAGCTCCAGGCGCGTGACATCGGATTCCTCCGCCTGCCACCGGGTCAGCACTTTTTCGCTATAATGCGACTGAATCCAATTGCGCAGAAAGCGCGTCGGGACCGACAGGCGCACCACACCCTTGTCCACGCTGTCGAGCTCCATCCGCCCGAACCAGCTTGTGAACACGTCTTCCCCGAGTTCGGAACGCAACTGGTCTTTTACCCGCCGCCAGCGCTCCTGGTCCATGGTCTGCATTTTTCCCCGTCTTTCCCGAAGTAAATCGTTCCCCGAGCCGCAGGCGCAAAGCCAGCCGTGCCCGGCACCGCCGAGTCGCAACTCGTTTCCAAAAGAGTGGTTCAACTGCGCCGACAAATTCGCCGAAGCGAACGCGGCCTCGCATCGAGGGGAAGCGGCGTCAGCCGCTCGCTGCGGCTCTCGGCCAAAAGGGTCTGCTCAGAAAACTCTTACACACAAAGAGCTTGCGCAGTGCGCTGCGCGCAGCCGGTAATGGATCGCAGATTGCGGTCATCATGCCCCACCTCCATCGCTCCCAGATTCGATGGTCGTCTTAAGTCCGTCGTCCTACGCGGCTGCGGGCCTGTTCACCCTTGCATTCGAGCAACCTGACCCTCGGCGTCGACGGCTTGCAGATCTAGAACGCCAACGCCACGCCGTCAGTACGGCACCTCGAAGACAAAGCTCTCCCGCACCCATTCTTGATGAGTTCCCACTTGGACGCTTGTTGAAAACCTTCGATGTGAAGGGAAGGAAACCCTAGCACGCGATGCGCAGCCTGCAACCGTAAAAAAACTTCTAAAAACGCCGCACCTATCGCCGACTTTCACATCCGCGCGGTAGGCGATCGTGCGGTCCTGCGCTCAAAGCATTGAGTCAATTTGGCGATTCACAAATTTGTTACGGTACTGACATGCGCGAAATGCCGCGTCCAAGGACGCGGAGCAAACATCAGGCCGCGAAGCGGATTCTCAGTGATTCAAAGTCCAATACGAACTGTGCGTAATAACCCATTCATCGCAAATGAGTTCTCGTGATCGCTTTTGTCGGGTAGCCTTCCGCGACCAAAAAGCAAGCAAACAAACAGGAAAGGCGCCAGCGCAAGCCAACAGGTGCGCACAAATTTGCGCAACAGCCAGCATGGTCGTCATTGCAGATGGCAATGACGGCTGCACAACAGTTTGATGGCAATTCGCTATCCTAACGCGAGCGGCAGTGTATGACGTCGGGATCGACCGACGTTCGGCACGCTTCTTACTTGGCGAGTTTGGCGATCCGATGCGCAAGCCGCGACACTTTTCGGCGCGCAGCGTTGCGGTGCATGATATTTTTTTGCGCCGCACGGATGATTGCGGGCTCGGCCTCGGCCATTGCAGCGGCGGCGCGCGTACGATCGCCGGAGGCAATCGCCTCCTCGACCTTGCGCACGGCGGTGCGCACGCGCGAACGGCGCGCCTTGTTAACGGCGGTTCGGCGCACGGCCTGGCGGGCAGCCTTCTTGGCGGACTTGGTATTAGCCATCGTTGAACACAGTCAGTCGTGAATGAGAGCGGGGCTTATAGGGGTGTCGGGCGCCATCGTCAACGCCGGTGACATTCTACCGTAAAAGCGGCTCTGGCTCGAGAGCCGCTCCGTACGAATACATATGTAGGCCGCCAGAGTGGGGAGTAGGCCGCCAGAGCGGGGACTGCCGGTGGACCGCTAAGCAACGCGTTCGGCGCGGATCGCTTCGTATCCAGACACCACCGCTGCTCGGTCCGCTGCCGGGAACGCCGCGAGCGGCGGCTCCATTATCGCCCATTGCGGATCGTTGTGGATATGAGCCAGCAGCGCCTTGATGCCCGGGACGAGCGGCTTGCCGTTGAACAAATTCCGGATCGTGACGGCGTCCGCGAGTGCCGCCGCATCGCCGGTCTTGTAGGCGCGCCCGCACAGATCGGCATTGAGATTGGCGGTCGCCGAGATGCAGCCGGCGAATACGCCGGAGCGGGCCTCCGGCAGTGCAGCTTCGGTCGACGGAAACACCTTAAAGCGCGGCAGGATGCTCGCGGCCTCGCGCGCATAGGCCATGTCGCCGGATGAATCCTTCAAGCCGACAATGCGCTGGCCGAATGTATCGAGCAGGCGCCGGATCAGCGCGACATGCCACGGCAGGCCCGATTGCGCCGGGAAGTGATAGAGGTAAATCGGGATCGGCTTCGCCGCGGTCGCGGTCAGAACGGCATCGATATAGGCGACCAGCCCGTCGTCGTGCACGCCTTTGTAATAGAACGGCGGCAGCACCAGCGCGCCGGCAAAGCCGAGTTCGGCGGCATGCTTGGTCAGCGCGATCGCATCGGCGGGCGCGGCAGCTCCGGTCCCGACCATCATGCGGTCAAGCGGTAGCCCGCTCTGCGCATAGGCGGTCATCACCCGCTTGCGCTGATCCAGCGAAAACGAAGTCGCTTCGCCAGTCGTGCCGAGCACATTGAGCCCATCGCAGCCGGTCTCGAGCAGAAAGCGCGCCAGCGCGGTCGAGCGGGCACAATCGGGCTCGCCCTTGGCATCGACGGCGGTCGCGACGGCGGCGATCACGCCGTGAAGTGTCTTAGGTGCGCTCATCTCGGGCATGGAATTCATGGGAATAGTTACCTCTGCCGGGCCGATCGGGAGCGGCTTGCACCGGTCCGTGATCCAGTAAAGCATGAAGGGTTCGCGTTCAACAAAGCGCGCTCGATCGGGCGTCGAGGGAAGCCGGGACTGAAAATGCCGCAAAATTTCGATGTCATCATTGTCGGCGCCGGCGCTGCTGGCTGTGTGCTGGCCAACCGGCTGTCGGCGCGTTCAGGCTCAAGCGTTTTGCTGCTCGAGGCCGGGCGCGATGTGGTGGCCGGCGCCGAGCCGGCCGACGTGCTCGATTCCTATCCGCGCTCTTACTACAACGACGCCTATTTCTGGCCTGGCCTCAAAGTGCATTGGCGGCGCAAGGACAATTCGCCGCTGACCGGTTTCTCGCAAGGCCGGCTGGTCGGCGGCGGCTCGAATGTCATGGGCATGGTCGCCTATCGCGGCACGCCGGGTGACTACGCCGAGTGGCAGGCCCATGGCGCCACTGGCTGGGGCTGGGATGACGTGCTGCCTTACTACAAGAGACTCGAGAACGATTGGGATTTTGACGGCGCCTCACACGGCAAGGCCGGACCGGTACCGATCCGGCGGACCAAGGTCGAGGACTGGCCGCAATTATCGAAGGCGGTGGGCGCTTTCGCTGCCGAACGCCAGATTCCGTTCGTCGCCGACATGAACGCGGATTTTCGTGACGGCTACGGTCCGGTGCCGATGAGCAATTGGCCAGATAAGCGCGCCTCGGCGCAAACCTGCTATCTTGATGCGAGCGTCCGCGCCCGCAAAAATCTCACCGTGCTTGCGGAAGCGACTGTGACCGGCCTCGTATTCGAAGGACGGCGCGCCACCGGCGTCACTGTCGCGATGGGCGGCGAAACGCAAAAACTTTTTGGCCGCGAAATCATTGTCGCGCTTGGCGGCATCCATTCGCCGGCTTTTCTGATGCGCGCCGGCATCGGTCCGGCATCCGCTTTGCGCGCGCTTGGCATCGACGTGAAGGCTGATCGGCCGGGGGTCGGGCAAAATCTCTCCAATCACGCCATCATCTTTATTGGCCTTCTGCAAAAGCCGGGGACGCGGCAATCGGAAAAGATCCGGCCGCACCCGATGTCGGCATTCCGCTACTCCTCCGGCCTGCCCGGAGCCCCGCCCCAGGACATTTACATTAATGTGCAGTGCAAGACGTCCTGGAGCCCGCTCGGGCACCAGGTCGCCAATATCGCGCCTTCGCTGCTTAAGCCTTGCGCGCGCGGCCAGGTGTCGCTGGTTTCGGCGGATCCTGCGGCCTACCCGCTGGTCGAGTTCAATTTCACCGGCCACGAGCTCGATCTGGGCCGGTTTATGATGGGGTTCCGCCGTTGCGTCGAGATTCTCGGCCATCCGGCGGTGCGCGATACGGCGCGGCTGACCTTCCCGGTGAAATTCAACGACCGTCTGCGGCGGCTCAACCGCATCACCACGGGCAACAAGATCAAAAGCGCAGCGATCGCCGGCCTCATCGAGGCTGTGCCGCAGCTCGCCGAGCCGATCTTTGCCACGCTCGCCGATCGCCGGGTCGATCTTACGGCTTTAGTCCAGGACGACGATGCGCTCGCCGCTCATATCCAGGAAAACGTCGCCGGCACCTTCCATCCGGTCGGCACCTGCCGCATGGGCGCGGCGGAGGATCGTGACGCAGTGACCGATCCTTTCGGGCGGGTGCACGGCTTCGAGGCGCTTCGCGTCATCGATGCCTCGATCATGCCGACGATCACGCGCGGCAATACCAATATCCCGACCATCATGATCGCCGAGAAACTCGCCGACGCGATGTTGCAGCAAGCATGATCCGGAAAAGTGGGAACCGGTTTTCCGAAAAGATTATGCGTAAAAACTAATCCCGCACGCTAACGTAGATCTTGCCGTTGCGGACCGCGACCGGCACCGGCGTGAGCCGCACCGAAGCGTCGCCGGGATGGCAGCCGGTGGCGAGGTCGAATTCATAGCCGTGCCACGGGCAGACGATGTGGCGCTGCTTGCCGAAGCGCAGCCCCGCGCTCTTCTGGTCGGGCGTTATGATTTCTTCCACCTGATGAAAGATCTTGCCCTGGCAGACCGGGCCGCCCGCATGCGGGCAGACGTTCTCGTAGGCCAGCACTTTGCTGCCGGTGCGGAAAATGCCGACCTCGAGATTCTCCAGAGCGAACACGCGGTAATCGCCATCGGCAATGTCGGTCAGCTTGCCGACTGAGACTTCATCCATCGCGTTGCTCCATTCCCCGATGAATTTCACTCGATCCCCGGCGGGCGATGAAACCAGATCGCCACATCGAACATATTGAGGTCGGCGGCGCGGATCAGCCCGCACGCCGTCACCACCGTTTCGGTCGCCGTTACCGTGCCGCGCGGGAATGGCGCAACGTCATGGCCGCGCCGCTCGACCTTGGCCGCGTAGACTTTAACGGCTGCGGTCAGGACCTGTTGCAGCTCCCTGTCGGAGATCGCATCCGGCTCGCCGCGCTTGAGCGCGTCGCGGGCCACGGCACAAAAGTCGTTAGCTTTCCCGGCCGGCTTCCTCGCGCGGCGTGGTGCGTTGGCGCGGCTTGGTTTTGCGGCGCGGTTGGCTGCTTTCCGGACCTTCGGCATGAATTTCAGGCCGTCACCGGCACGCGTGGCCCCGGTGCCTTCTTGAGGTTGGGCCTGTTCAATTTGTGCCTGGGGACTTCGAGCTTGAACAAGCGTGCCGCATTCAGGCCGAGAATATTGCGCTTGGCCTGTTCGTTCAGGAACGGCAGCGAGGTGATCGCGGCCGGCAGGTCGAAGTCCCAATGCGGCCAGTCCGACGCAAACAGAAGCTGCGTCTCGGCCTTGATCGCATCGAAGGTCGCTTCGGTGAGCTTCAGGTTCGAGCGCTCGAGCGGCTGACTGGTGAAATACATGTCGGCGATATATTCGCTTGGCCGCCGTTTCAGGAGTGGTGCTTCCGAAGACCGCATCATGTACTCGGAATCCAGCCGCTGCATCAGGAACGGCACCCAGGCGAGCCCGCTTTCGATCCACAATACTTTCAGTTTTGGGAAACGTTCGGGCAAGCCGTTGATGATCCAATTCGTCAGATGGATAAGGTTGTAATAGACGAACGAGATCGCGTGCATCGAGATGAAGCGATTGCACTGCTGCATTGACTGGTCGCCCCAGTGGAAGCCGGAATGGAAGGCGAGCGGCTTGCCGGTCGCCTGGATCGCGGAATAAAGCGGCATGTAGCTGTCGTGATTGACGGCGCGGAAGCGGGTTGACGTGACCGAATAGCCGATCACGCCCGGCGTATTGGCATACATCTCGACCGCTCTCACGCAGGCCTCAGGGTGATTGAACGGCAGATACAGCATCGCCTTGATGCGCGGATCCTGCGGCAGGATTTCTTCCGTCAGCCATTTGTTGAAGGCGTTGCCGATGACGACTTCCATCTCGATCTGCGGATGCATGCCGAGCACCAGCATCGGGGTGGGAAACACCACCATGTAATCGATGCCCATCGAATCCATGGCGCGCTGAACCAGCGTCACCTGGGCATGGGTACGGCCGCCGGGGACGGCTTCGCCGAGCCGCGCCTGATGCGGGATGCGGCCGAAGACGTCTTGGTAGAGCATGCCCGGCGTGGCGTTGAGCAAGCCCGCCGCGTTGCCGCGTTCTTTGAAGGCGCGCGCCATCTGCTTGTAGACGTCGCTCTCCATCCGATCGACGACTTCGGACCAGAACGCCGTCTCGGTGACATGGGCGTCGACGTCGACGATGAAATAATCGTGCTCTTTGGCGTCCTTGGCGGCGTGCGCGAGGATGTCACGGGTGTCGGTGAGATTATTGATCTTCGGCAGTTCGCTCACGGCCGGCGGTTTTTTGCCGTTCTTGCTCTTGCTGCCGTTCCTGCTGCCGTTTTTGCCGTTTCCGTTGCCCGGCGTTTTCTTCAGCATCGGCTTCCTCCGCTTTGAGAGCGGGCGCATTTGCGCCTTGTCGTTGCAGTGAAATCTAGCAGGAATTGGACGTGAAAACAGGCGTAGTCCTGCATTTGACCCGTCGTGAAGGCCGATGTTAGCGTTTCGCGTTCCTCTTCGTGGTTCGGACGGGATGCAACGAGCAGGGTGCGATGAAACTCCCGCCTTTCGCATATGCCTGCCCGACCAGCGTCTCCGAGGCTGTTGCTCTCCTTGCCGCGCATGACGGTGAAGCCAAGGCGCTTGCTGGCGGCCAGAGTCTTGTGCCGATGCTGGCGTTTCGCGTCGCTGCACCGGCGCTGCTGGTCGATCTGCGCAAGCTTTCGGAGCTGCAGCAAATCAAGCTCGGCCAAAACGGGGTGACGCTCGGCGCCATGGTGCGCTGGAGCGACATCCTCAAGGACGCGCGGCTGCGAGAGGCGCATCCGCTCATGGTCGCGGCGATTGGGCATGTCGCGCATTATCAGATCCGCAACCGCGGCACCGTCGGCGGCAGTCTCGCGCATGCCGATCCGGCGGCCGAAATGCCGGGTATTGTCGTCACCTGCGAGGCCGAGATCGCCGTGATCGGCAAAGCCGGCGCGCGCGTCATTGCAGCCAGGGATTTTTTCCACGGCCCGCTGATGACCGCGCTCAAAGCCGATGAGATAATTACCGAGGTACGCTTTCCGCCTTGGCCTCTAGGCCGGCGCTTTGGCTTTTGCGAATTCGCCCGCCGCCGCGGCGATTTCGCTTTGGCGGCCGCCGCTTTGTTCTATGACCGGGACGGTGAGGGCAGGGCGCAGAACGCGCATGTCGGCGCCATCGGGGTCGCCGACATGCCGTTGCGACTATCTGCCGTGGAGAATGTCCTCAGCGGCCAGAAGATCGACCAGGCGACGATTGCGAAGGCGGAAGCCGCCGCGTCGGCTGCCGTCGATCCGGCCGACGACATCCATGCGACGGGCGCCTACCGCAAAACTCTGATCGGGGTCATGGTCGAACGGGCGCTGCGCGAAAGCCTCGCTTGAACCGGGACCGCCCGCCACACGACTATCGGACCATGCCTCATCAAGCCGCGCTAGGCGGATACCTTATTGCAGCCGCGCTGGCGGCGCCGTTGCTCTTGCCGTCGATCCAGGCTGCGATAGCGGCGGAGCCGAGTTTCTCGTGCACCGGCCCTGCAACGCCGGCCGAAGCCGCCATCTGCAAAGACGACGATCTGGCGGCACTCGACCGCACCCTGGCCGCGGCCTTCAAAAGCAAGCTCGATGCGATTGCCGCCGGAACGGCCCGTGCGGACGATGACGACCGCGACGCTGTCGTGGTCACGCAGAAGGCCTGGATTGCCCATCGCAATGAGTGCGGCAGCGACAAAGCCTGCATCCGCAAGGCCTATGGGGTGCGCACCGGCGCGCTGACGGCCGGGCCGAATACACCCTATACGCCGTGCCGCGATACCGTCGGCGCCAAGCAGGCCGCCGTCTATGTCAAACAGTGCTTGCAGGTGGCCACCGCCACACACCCGCCTTGCAATGCAGAGAACAGCTGCGAGCTGATCATCTCGCATAATATCGATCGATGCGGCTTCCTCGGCGACGGCAACGAAGTGCCGAAGTTCTGCGCCGCTTTGCCGAAGCCCTAATGACCCCGCGCAAAGTGACCGGCCCGGCCAGAACCTAGCCAGAGGTCGACACGAACAGTTTCTCGACCGGGATGTTTTCCGGGATCAGGCCCTGCTCGACCATATAGGTCACCAGCGCCTCGAGCGTCGGCCGGTTCGGCTCGACCCCATAGGGCCAGCAATCGCCGCCGAACAGTTCGTCGATCTCGGCGATATCGTCGGGCAGCCACGGCAGCATGTAACGCAGCGTTCCGGAGAAGCGCATTTTCTCCCAGGCCCTGTCTTTGGCCGCGTTGAAGGCATTGTAGAGGCTGGTCGCGACGAATGGATTGCGCTCATAGACGTCGTTGCGGACGACGATCAGGTGCATGATCGGGAAAATCCTGGTGCGGCGGAAATAGTCCTGCTCGCGCGCCCGGTAATCGGGGAACAGCCGCACCACGTCCGGGTGGCGATTGAGCGCCTTCGGCAGGTTCGAGCCGATAATGGCCTGGATCTCGCCGCTCTCCAGGAGCTCGCTCAGCGACTTGCCGCTCTGGTTCGGGGTGATTTTGACCGGCTTGAGCATGGGCATGACGGACGGATTGCCGTAGGCGCCCGGCTCGTTCACCGCGCCCTGCACCCATTCGATGCCGGAAAGGTCGACCCCGAGATCGTGCTGCATCAGGCCGCGGACGAACAAAGCCGCGGTCTGGGTATAGAGCGGCACGCCGATCCGCTTGCCGGCGAGGTCCTTGATCGAGGTCACGTGCTTGCGGTTCACCACGATGAAGCCGTGGCGGAACACGCGCGAGACAAAGACCGGCAGCGCCACATAGGGCAGCTTCTTGGCGGCGTAGCGGCTGATGAATTCCGAGCTCGACATCTCGCAGGCGTCGAATTCGAGGTGATTGTTCATGCGGTCGAAAATCTGCCGCGGATTGTCCATGACCAAAAAGTTAAGATCGATGCCGTCAGGCTTGATCTCGCCGGTTTGCAGCGCGAGCACGCGGTCGTAGAGGCTGCAGGCGAAGGTGATTGGCAAAGCGGGCATTGGGCACCTATGCGGGGAGTTACGGGAGGAGTTCGCTGCGGAGGCCGCGCAGCTATCACACAGCCTGGCACTCGCGTCATCAAGGGCACGCGGCGCGGCGCGAGCGCACCGGAGGTGTCAGCGCGCGGTGCTCGGCGTGTCTCGCCGCGCTTGCGCGCACTCTCCGCGCGGCGCGCCGCCAAGATTTTCAAAATTTTTTAAGCTCACGTGTCGTTTTTTCTTGCAATGCATTTCCAATGCGCCTATTTGCCGCTCGCCCAAATTCGCACGTGCCTGTGGCCGTGTGTCGATCGGTAGGCATCCGGACAAGAGGCCGGACAGTCGCCTGAGGTTGAAGCCGGACGTTCTAGGCTTCCAACTTCACTACGTGATCGGCAGCCGGAGGCGAAACCGGCGCACCCCGCGCTCAACGGGGGACGCGGCTTAAAGCAACGACGGAGCGGGCTTTTTTGGTCTCGTTGGCTGTCCAAAGGTCAACACCGAAGAGGCTTGTCCATCTTGTCTTGCCGGCCGTGCGGAACGGGTTCTCCCGCTCCAATCCAAGGCAGCATCTACGGCTCAAGAGCCGCGCGCCTGCTCCGTGTCCCCAACGCACGGCTCGGCGCCAAGCTCCTTAGCCGTTGACGCCGGACGTGTGCGCGCGAGCGCAGGCGGCCGATTTGCAACGCTGGGCCAAACCAAAGCTCGCCAGAGCTTGGCGGAGCCCCCGAACCTGGATGAAGGAGCGACTCCAATGACCGAGCGCATCCAAGATTTTCTGCGCCGCCGCCGCGAAGCCGGTCAGGACGATGGGCCCTGCCTTGTCGTCGATCTCGACGTCGTGCGCGAGAACTATCAGACCTTCGCCAGAGCGCTCCCGGACAGCCGGGTGTTCTACGCGGTGAAGGCCAATCCGGCGCCGGAGCTGCTCTCGCTCCTGGCCGCGCTTGGCTCCTGCTTCGACACCGCCTCGGTCGCCGAGATCGAGATGGTGCTCGCGGCCGGCGCCACGGCGGACCGCATCTCCTTCGGCAACACCATCAAGAAGGAGCGCGACATCGCGCGCGCTTTTGCGCTCGGCGTCCGCCTCTTCGCAGTCGACTGCAAGGCCGAGGTCGAGAAGATCAGCCGCGCCGCACCCGGCGCCAAGGTGTTCTGCCGCTTCCTGTTCGGCTGCGCCGGCGCCGAATGGCCGTTGTCACGCAAATTCGGCTGCGATCCCGAAATGGCGGTCGATGTGCTGGACCATGCCCAGAAGCTCGGGCTTGAGCCCTGCGGTGTGTCGTTCCATGTCGGCTCGCAGCAGCGCCGCACCGCGGCCTGGGACGAGGCGCTGAAGACGGCGGCGGCGATTTTCCGCGTCTGCGCCGAACGCGGCATGAACCTGACCATGGTCAATCTCGGCGGCGGCTTCCCGACCAAGTATCTGCGGGAAGTGCCGGCGATGCAGTCCTATGGCCGCTCGATCTTCAAGGCGCTCCGTAAGCATTTCGGCAACCGTATCCCGGAAACCATCATCGAGCCGGGCCGCGGCATGGTCGGCAATGCCGGCGTGATCGAGGCCGAGGTCGTGCTCGTCTCCAAGAAGAGCGAGCAGGACCAGGCGCGCTGGGTCTATCTCGACATCGGCAAGTTCGGCGGCCTCGCCGAGACCATGGATGAGTCGATCCGCTACCCGATCAAGACGCCGCGCGACGGCGGTGAGGTCGGTCCCTGCGTGCTCGCAGGCCCGACCTGCGACAGTGCCGACGTGCTCTACGAGAAGCGGCCTTACGATCTGCCGATCAGCCTCGAGATCGGCGACAAGGTCCTGATCGAAGGCACCGGCGCCTATACCGCGACCTATGCGGCGGTGGCCTTCAACGGCTTCGCGCCGCTGCGCACCTTCCACATCTGACCCCTCTGGCTCCGGCGCACGCTTCGGCTTCGCGCCGGGGCGCAACGGCCGAAAGGAGCGGATCAATGGTGACCATTCGGGAAGAAAAAATCGCGGACGTTGCAGCGCGCGAAGCCTTGCTGGACGAGGCCTATGGTGCATGCCGTTTCACCAAGACCTCGGAGCGGCTCCGCGAAGGCCGTAAGCCCGCGGACGGGCTGTCGCTGGTCGCGGTCGAGCGCGGCCGTATCATCGGCACCGTGCGGCTCTGGCGTGTCGCGGCCGGTCCGGGCCACGCGGCGCTTCTGCTCGGACCGCTCGCGGTGCATCCGGATTACCGCAATCGCGGTATCGGCACGACGCTGGTGCGCCGCGCTATTGCACGGGCGCGGCTTGCCGGCCACGGCGCCATCCTTCTGGTCGGCGACGCGTCTTATTACAGCCGTTTCGGCTTCAGCGCGGTGCAGACCGGCGCGCTGTGGATGCCCGGAAGCTTCGACCGCGACCGGCTGCTCGGCCTGGAACTGAAGCCGGCCTCGCTTGCTGGAGCCCGCGGCATGATCGGCGCCACCGGTCAGTTGCTGCCCAAGCCGGATCTCAATGTGCTGATTGCAGCAAATGGCGCCAAAAGTGGCGGCACCCGTCACGCTGTTGTACAACGCGCCGCCTAAAGCTCGACCCGGAAAATATTCAGACCTCGGCTCCGTCGGATCGGGGTCTGAACCCATCCATCATCCATCCAATCCCTTCGCTGTGGAGCGACGATAATGACCGCTTGGCCCGTTCATGGACGTATCACCGGCCCTATTGTGATGATCGGCTTCGGCTCGATCGGCAAAGGCACGCTGCCCTTGATCGAGCGGCATTTCGACTATGACAATCACGCGTTGTGGTCATCGATCCCGAGGATAAGGACCGCAAGCTTCTGGACGAGCGCGGTATCCGCTTCATCCACCAGGCCGTCACCCGCGAGAATTACCGCAAGCTCCTCCGGCCGCTCCTCACCGCGGGCGGCGGTCAAGGTTTTTGCGTGAACCTCTCGGTCGACACGTCCTCGGTCGATATCATGCAATTCTGCCGCGAGATCGGTGCGCTCTATATCGACACCGTGGCCGAGCCCTGGGCCGGCTTCTATTTCGATTCCAAGCTCGGCCCGGAGAAGCGCTCCAACTATGCGCTGCGCGAGGCCGTACTGGAGGCTCGCCGCAAGACCCCGGGCGGCACCACGGCGGTGTCCTGCTGCGGCGCCAATCCCGGCATGGTGTCATGGTTCGTCAAACAGGCGCTCCTCAATATCGCGAACGATCTCAACCTGAAGATCAAGGAGCCGAAGACACGAGAGGACTGGGGCAAGCTCGCCAAGAGGCTCGGCGTCAAAGGCATCCATATCGCCGAGCGCGATACCCAGCGTGCCAAGAAGCCGAAGCCGATCGAGGTCTTCGTCAATACCTGGTCGGTCGAGGGCTTCCTCTCCGAAGGGATGCAGCCGGCCGAGCTCGGCTGGGGCACGCACGAGAAGAAGCTGCCGAAGAACGGCTTCAAGCATAAGACCGGTTGCCAGGCGGCGATCTATCTGACGCAGCCCGGCGCCAATACGCGCGTGCGCTCATGGACGCCGACCGCCAAGGCGCAATACGGTTTCCTGGTCACGCATAACGAATCGATCTCGATCGCCGACTACTTCACGCTGCGCCAGGGGCGCAAAGTCGTGTACCGGCCGACCTGCCACTACGCTTATCATCCGTGCAATGACGCGGTGCTGTCGCTGCACGAGCTGTTCGGCCAGGCCGGTAAGCGGCAGCCGGCGATCCACATTCTTGACGAATATGAGATCGAGGACGGCATCGACGAGCTCGGCGTGCTGGTCTATGGCCACAAGAAGAACGCTTATTGGTACGGCTCGCAGCTCTCTATCGAAGACACCCGCTCGATCGCGCCATACCAGAACGCGACCGGCCTGCAGGTCACGTCCGCCGTGCTCGCCGGCATGGTCTGGGCGCTGGAAAATCCGAATGCCGGCATTGTCGAAGCCGACGAGATGGATTTCCGCCGCTGCCTTGAAGTGCAGATGCCCTATCTCGGGCCGGTGATCGGCACCTATACCGACTGGACGCCGCTCGCGAATCGTCCGGGCCTGTTCAAGGAAGACATCGACAAGCGCGATCCCTGGCAATTCACCAATGTGCTGGTGAGCTGAACCGCGAGAGATTTAGCGACGCTGGGCGCTGCCGCAAGGCAGCGCCTTTTCTGTTTGTCGGCTTACTTCAGCCGCTTCGCCGCTTCCTGCATCAAGCTGAGATCGGAATGCGTTTTGACGTCGAAGCCGGTATTGACCAGACCGAGATCCTTGGTCATGTCGACGTTTTTCTGCAGCGCGTCCAGATTGGGCAAAAGATTTTGATCGCGGAAGTAATCGTTCTTGGTGAACAGCCAACCGAAATGATCGGCGGGTTGCTTCGTCATTTGCGACGCGATGTCGGCGGCGGCGTCGTGATTCTTCGGGTCGAGATACCAGCGCGAGATTCGCAGCGAATCTTCGAGGAAATCGACCAGCGCGGCGCGGTGTGCGTCGATGAACGGCTTGCGCGCCGACCACATGACGAATTGCGACGGCCCGATCGCGTCGTGCATGTCGAACAGCTTGGTCGCGATCTTCTTCAACTCGGGATCGAGTGAAAACGGCAGCACCGCCGGAATCATGTCGACTTTCTTTTCCGCGAGCATCGCGCGCATCGCAGGAAACGGCGCTTCGATGATCGTGTAGTCGCGATTGGCTTCGAGCCCGTGCTTGCGCAGCATGGCACGCATGGCGACATCGACGCCGCTGCCGGCGGCATTGGTGGCGACGATCTTGCCTTTAAGGTCCTCGATCTTTTTGATCGGTCCGTCGGCAAGCACGTCGAATTCGTTGCTGTAATAGCCGTTGGCGCCGTCCTGGAAGTCGTCAGAGATCACCCGGATATCGTCCATTCCTGCATTGCCGATGGCGATCGGCAATGTCGAGAAAGCGAGGTTGCCGATTTCAAGCTCGTTATTGGCGATCGCCGTGATCATCGGCGGGGTGCCTGCATAGCGCACCGCTTCGAACTGATAAGACTGGCCGAAATGGACTGCGAGGTCCTTCTTCTGCATCCAGATCGATGCCAGGTTGGCGAGTGGCGCCACCCAAGCGCCGCGGATTTTCAGCGGGTCAGCATGCGCCGGACGGATCTGAAGATTGGTGTCAAAAGCGGCGACGCCGAGAGCCAAAATCGCGACGCTTGCCAATACGAATTTCGAACGCATGCCTTCCCCCTATCGGCGCTTTTCCGGTTTGTTCCCGATTCTGCGCATGATCTTTGGGCCTGAGCCCACGCTTGCGGGGATTGATGGCGGAAACGGCTTAGGCGCGCAAGCGTGCGGCTTGCCGCAGGCTTAATGCGCCGTCCGGCCGGCGCTTCCGCCGCGGAAACTTCAAATCCACCACACTAGCGTGTCATTTCAATTTTACCGGCCCGCCCGGTAACAAGTGGTGGTGTGCCGGTAAAAGCGAATTTGGGTTCGGCGATATGGCGGACATTGAAACAAGCACCACCCGTTCGATCAAAAAGACCCCGGCTTTGCCCGGCCAGGTCGTACTGGTGTTTCAAGGCGGCGGCGCGCTTGGCGCTTACCAAGGCGGCGTCTATCAGGCGCTGCATGAAGCCGGGATCGAACCCGACTGGGTGATCGGGACCTCGATCGGCGCGATCAACGCCGCCATCATTGCCGGCAATGAGCCCAGCCGGCGGCTCGAACGTCTGCGCGAATTCTGGAAACGGATGGAGCGCAAATCGCCGTGGGATGCGGCCGCCTTCATGCAAATGCCGGTTGCTCAACCGCTGGTCCTGTTCGGCGGCAATGTCGCCGCGCAGATGATGACGATTTTCGGCGGCGTTGCCGGCTATTTTTCGCCGAACCGCGCGCTTGCATTTGGTCTCAACGCCACGGTCGGCGTCGAGCGGGCCGGCTTCTACACGATCGATGCGCTGCACGAGACGCTGACAAGCATTGTCGATTTCAGCCGCGTCAATGCCAAACAGCCGCGCCTGACGGTCGGTGCCGTCAACGTGCGCTCCGGCAAGATGCATTATTTCGACAGCCGCGATATGCCGCTCACGCTCAAACATGTGCTGGCCTCAGGCGCCTTGCCGCCAGCCTTCCCGGCGATCCGCATCGACGGCGATCCGTATTGGGACGGCGGCATCTATTCCAACACGCCGATTGAAACCGTGTTCGACGACTATCCCCGGCGCGATTCGGTCGTGTTCACGGTGCAGATGTGGCACGCGGCGGGACCTGAGCCGGAATCCATCTGGCAGGTGGTTAACCGGCAGAAGGATATTCAATATGCGAGCCGCGCCGATAGCCACATCATGCGTCAGGAGCACATTCACCAGCTTCGCCATATCGTGCGCGAGTTGGTGCGCCGGATGCCGGAGGAGCAGCGCGACACGCCGGAAGTAAAAGAAATGGCCGGCTATGGCTGCGGTACGCTCATGCATATCGTGCGGCTCAACGCGCCGCGGCTCGATCACGAAGACCATTTGCGCGACATCGATTTCACCAGTTCAGGCATCCGCGCGCGCTGGCAGGCCGGCTATGCCGATACGATGCGCACGGTCGAACGCCGGCCGTGGCAGAAGCCGATCGATCCGATGATGGGCGTTGCGGTCCACGATCCCGAGGTAGACACTGCTCTGGACAGGTGATTGCCATTTTGTTTGGCGCTGACGGACGATTTCACGGGTCATGCCAAATCCACCTTTCCACACCATCGCCGAAACGCCGTCGACGGACGACCCGTCGCTGCATCGCGTTCTGATCGTGGGTGGCGGCGCAGGCGGCCTGCGGCTCGCCTCGCTCTTGGGCGCCAAGCTCGGACGGCGTCACAAGGCCTCGATCACGCTACTCGAAAGATCGCGCATCCATGTCTGGAAGCCGCTGCTGCACGAAGTCGCGTCGGGATCTCTCGACAGCGAGACGGATTCTCTCGAACTCATCGCGCATGCCCGCTACCGGCATTATCGCTACCGCATCGGCGCGATGGTCGGGCTCGATCGGGCGAAGCGACAGGTCCATGTCGCGCCGAGCGTCGACGAGGAAGGACAAACGATCATTCCGCCGCGCGTGCTCGGTTACGATACGCTCGTCATTGCGGTCGGCAGCATGTCCAATGATTTCGGCACGCCGGGCGTCTGGGAACATGCGATTACCCTCGATACGCTCGATCAAGCAGCGCGCTTCAACCGGCGCATGATCAACGCCTGTCTGCGCGCCAACGCGCAATACGATCCGCGCAAGCCCGGACAGCTGCACTGCGCGATCATCGGTGCCGGCGCGACCGGCGTCGAATTGGCGGCGGAACTGCACAAATCGATGCGCGATCTCGTGTCCTATAATCTCGATCGCATCGATTTCGACATGCATATCAAGATCGAGCTGATCGAAGCGGCGCCACGAATCCTCCCCGCTTTGCCGGAGAGTCTCGCAGCCGCCACCGCGGATGTGCTGCGCGGACTCGGCGTCAATATCCGCACCGGCCGGCGGGTCATGGAGGTGCGCGCCGGCGAAGTCGTGCTCGACGGCGGTGAGATCGTGCCGGCCGAACTGATCGTCTGGGCCGCCGGCATCAAGGCGCCGGATTATTTGCGCGATCTGGACGGGCTTGAAGCTGACCGGATCAATCGCCTCATTGTGCGGCCGACGCTGCAGACCACCAAAGACGACGACATCTTCGCCATCGGCGACTGCGCCCATTGCGTTTTGCCGGGCATGAAGGAGCCGCTGCCGCCGACCGCACAAGTCGCGCATCAGCAGTCGGGCTTCATGATCAAGGTCGTCAACAAAAGGTTGCGCGGCGAGCCGCTGCCGAATTTCACATATCGCGATCGCGGCTCGCTGATATCGCTCGCCGATTACGACACGTTCGGCGTCTTATACAAAAACGTGAAGCTGCAGGGCCTGATCGCGCGCTGGGCCTATCGGGCGCTGCACAAGCGGCATTTGCAGGCGCTGCACGGCAGCTTCAAGGTGGCGCTGGACTCTCTCGTCCATGCCGTGACCAAACGCACTGAGCCACGGATCAAATTACATTAGCAATCCAGGAAAGCTTAGCGTTCGGCCGCTTCCGCGTGCCAGACCAAGAGCCGGCGGCGGACGATCGCCATGGCCTTGATCAAAATGTAGCCGACGACCGCGATCTCGACGATGCCGGCGAACACGCCGGGCGAATTGGCATAGCGCGACGCCGTCATCATGGCGCCGCCGAGGCCGTAGCCGCCCATCGCCATCTCGGCAATGATGGCGACGATGAGCGCGATCGGCAGCGCGACCTGAAGCCCGGTCATGATCTGCGGCGAGGCCGCCGGCAAAATGATCTGCCACAGCATTTCGCGCTCGCTCGCGCCCATATTCCGTCCCGACCAGATCAGCTCCTTGTCGACGCTCGCGATGCCGGCGAGCGTGGCCGTCACCACCGGGAAAATCGCGTCGAACACCACCATCGAGATCTTTGAAACGTCGTAAAGGCCGAGCCAGAGAATGATGATCGGCAGAAAGGCGATCTTCGGCATCGGAAAACCGACCGAGATCAGCGGATCGAAGAACCAGCGCAGGATTTTGCTGCGCGACATCACCGCGCCGAGCGCGATGCCGCCGACCGCCGCAATGAAGAAGCCGGTCAGCGCCCGGTACATGGTCAGGCTGAGATTGATCCACAGGTCGCCATGGAACGCGTCGCTATAGATGCGCTCGGCGACGACGGAAAATGCCGGCAGCATGAACGGCGTCACCTTGCCGCTGCGCGCGAACAGTTCCCACGCGACGAGCAGCACCAGGATCGAGAAAATGCCGGCGCCACGCCGGAAGATGTCGTCGAAGCGGCGCAGCGCGTCCTGGGAAATCTGCACTTGCGCCTCGGCGAGCGTCGCCTGCTGTTCTACTCCCGCCATCGCAGCGCCCTTTGCGTGAGAAGCTGATAGAGCCGGTCGGCGGCAAAGCCGAGGAAAGCGACCGTGAGCACGACGGCGTACATGCCTTCGTAGGAGCCGGTCGAGCCGAGATAGCCGATCAGATAACCGAAGCCTTTTTGCGACACGATCAATTCGGACGACACCAGAAGAATGAAGGCTAGCGCCAGCGCGGTGCGGACCCCGTTGAGCAATTCCGGCAGCGCGCTTGGCAGCACCACGTCCCAGATCATGCGCAGGTTGCCGGCGCCCATGCTGCGTGCCGACCAGATCAGCGCATGATCGCTGCCGCGCGCGCCGTTATAGGCGCCGATGGTCACCGGGATCATGCAGCCGAGAAAAATCAGCAAAATCTTCGAGCCGTCGCCGAAGCCGAGCCACAGCACGGTCACCGGGATGAGCGCGGATTTCGGCAGCGGATAAAACAGCTCGACGAGCGGATTGATGAACATGTCGATGATGCGAGAGCGCGCCATGGCGATGCCGAGGCCGCCGCCGACGACAATGGCAAGCAGAAGCCCCATGGCGCCGCGATAAAGCGATGAGGCGCCGTTGTCGACGAGTTCGCCGTCGCGCATGAGATCGGCCCACGCCACAGCGACTTTGCTTAAAGGCGGCAAAGCGAGCGAATCGACGAGATTGAGCCGCGCGATCACTTCCCAGGCGATCGCCAGGATCACGATCGGCAGATAGCGGACGATCGTCTTCATTACGGTTCTGTTTTCATGAACCGGTGGTCTCCTGCGCCTTGATCGCCTCGTCGCGCACCAGATTCCACAATTCATCGACCTTTTCGACGAATTCCTTGGTGCGCAGAATGCTCGGATCGCGATTGGGGAATTTGGTTTCGACGATGGCCTTGATCCGTCCCGGACGCGCCGACATCACCGCGACCCGCTCGGCGAGATAGACCGCTTCCTGCACGTCGTGGGTGACGAAGATCACCGTTTTCGGTGAACGCTGCCAGATTTTGAGAAGCTCGGTCTGCATGATCGAGCGCGTCTGGGCGTCGAGCGCACCGAACGGCTCGTCCATCAGCAAGATGCTCGGGTCGATGGCGAGCGTCCGCGCGATCGCGGTGCGCTGCTTCATGCCGCCGGAGAGTTGCGAAGGATAGCTGTCCTCGAAGCCGCGCAACCCGACCATATCGATGAAGGCTTGCGCGCGCTTTTCACGCTCAGCGCGCGGCAGGCCTTGGCGCTCGAGACCGTAAAGAATATTGGAGCGCACAGATTTCCACGGAAACAGCGCGAAGTGCTGAAACACGATGCCGCGGTCCGGTCCGGGCGTCGCCACCGGCTTGCCCTCGACCAGAATGCGGCCGCCCTCGATGGGCAAAAACCCACCGACGAGATAAAGCAGCGTCGATTTTCCGCAGCCGGAGGGTCCAAGCAAGGCCAGAAATTCCAGCGGGCGAATTTCCAGTGAAATGTCCGACAAAGCGAGCACAGGCCGCCCACGCGGCGGGCGATAGGTGTGAATGACCTGATCGATGACGATCCGACCTTTGTCGTTCATTGACGCCTGCCTACGCGTTCCCCGGTGGCGCTCCCCTGGCTTGTTACCGCAAGCCTTGCGCCTCGCGGTCCGCACCCTAGCCGGGCCGGCCTGAAGGACCAAGAGCGATTGCGCCAGCATATTTGCTAAGTGCTTGGCCCACCGCCTATTTGGTAGGATGCGGCAAAAGCGGATATATGTGCCGCCAAGCGAAGGCCCCGAAGCACTCCGAAACCTTCAGAAAAACCGATGGAACGCTCGTTCAAGAAAGAAGTGGATGCGCTGCGGCTCGGCGCCGGCGAAACCTTTCGGGGCGAAGGCATCCTCGCCGTCACCAAGGCGCTGCTGCAATCCGGCGTGAGCTATGTCGGCGGCTACCAGGGCGCGCCGGTGTCGCATCTGCTCGACGTCATGGTGGATGCCGACGAGCTGCTGGCTGATCTCGGCGTGCATGTCGAAACCTGCACCAATGAGGCTGCCGCTGCCGCCATGCTCGGCGCCTCGATCAATTATCCGCTGCGCGGCGCCGTGACCTGGAAGTCGATCGTCGGCACCAATGTCGCGGCCGACGCGCTGTCCAATCTCGCTTCGCCCGGCGTTATCGGCGGCGCGCTGATCGTGCTGGGTGAGGATTACGGCGAGGGCGCGAGCGTCATTCAGGAGCGCTCTTATGCCTATGCGCTGAAATCCTCGATCTGGCTGCTCGATCCGCGGCCCGATCTGCCGACCATCGTGCATATGGTGGAAAAAGGCTTTGAGCTGTCCGAGGCAAGCCACGCCCCGGTAATGCTCGATCTGCGCGTGCGCGCCTGCCACGTCACCGGTGAATTCATCGCCAAGGACAATAAGCGCGGCGCCTACAGCGGCCGGCATCGGCTCGCGGGCCCGCCACGCTTCGAATACGGCCGGCTTGCACATCCGCCGGTCATTTTCACGCAGGAGCGGCTCAAGGTCGAGCAGCGCCTGCCGGCGGCACAAGAATTCATCCGCGAGCAGAAGCTCAACGAAGTCATTCCCGGCGACCTCAACGACATCGGTATCATCACGCTCGGCGGCTTGACCAATGGCTTGCTGCGCGCACTGGCGCGGCTCGATCTCGCCGATCTCTATGGCCAATCGCGCATTCCGATCTATGTGCTCAACGTCGTCTATCCGCTCGTGCCCGACGAAATTAAAAAATTCTGTCTCGGCAAGCGCGCTGTTCTGATCGTCGAAGAGGGCTCGCCGGATTATGTCGAGCAGCAACTCAATGCCGTGCTGCGCTCTGCAGGCAGCGACACGCGCATCCACGGTAAGGACTGCCTGCCGCGCACCGGCGACTACACCTCGGAAGTTTTCCTGCGTGGCTTGTCGGCATTCCTGTCGCAGACTCAAGCCGTCGGTATCGACGCCGCCGAGATTTCTTCCCGCGTGCAGGAGTTCGTGGCGCACAAGCCCGCCGTTGCCGCGACGGTTGGCGATATTCCGCCGCGCCCGCCAAATTTTTGCACCGGCTGTCCGGAACGTCCGGTCTTCGCTGCAATCAAGCTCGCGCAGCGCGAGATCGGGCCGACCCATATCAGCGCGGATATCGGCTGTCATTCGTTCGCGACCTTTGCGCCGTTTTCGCTCGGCAATTCGATCCTCGGCTACGGCATGTCGCTCGCCAGCGCGGCCGCGGTCGGCCCCAATATGGAAAAGCGCCCGATCGCGGTGATGGGCGACGGTGGCTTCTGGCACAACGGTCTGATCACCGGCGTCGCCTCGAACATGTTCAACAAAGGCGACGGCGTTCTGATCGTGATGCAGAACGGCTACGCCTCCGCCACCGGCCAGCAATATCTGCCGTCGAGCAAAGGCAATCGCAGCGGCGCGCCGACCGGCATCAGCATCGAAAACGCGGTGCGCGCGCTCGGCGTCACCTGGCTGCGCACGGTGCGGACCTACAGCGTCGCGAAGATGGTCGCGACTCTGAAGGAGGCCATGAGCACCGCCGAGCGCGGTCTCAAAGTCATCATCGCCGATGGCGAATGCATGCTGGCGCGCCAGCGCCGTATCCGCGCCGAGGATGCGCAAAAGCTCGAACGCGGCGAACGGGTGGTGAAGACGCGCTTTGGCGTCGACGATGAGATCTGCACCGGCGACCATTCCTGCATCCGGCTGTCGGGCTGTCCGTCATTGACGGTGAAGCCGAGTCCCGATCCGTTGCGCACCGATCCGGTGGCGACGGTGATCGAGAGCTGCGTCGGCTGCGGGCTGTGCGGCGAGGTGGCGCATGCCGCCGTGCTGTGTCCGTCGTTCTATCGGGCGGACGTCGTCAGCAATCCGAGCTGGTGGGATCGCACGCTGCAGAGTTTCCGACGTGCGGTGATCAATTGGATCGGCGGCGCCCAAGCGGCCCCCGTTGCGCCTTCGCCTTCGTCGCGTTTGCCGCCGGCGGCAAATGAGCAAACCGAGCGCACCCGGGCGCAGCCGGACTCCGCGCCGCAAGCAGCCGTTCGCCCATTGACGGTTTTGATTGCCGCTCTCGGCGGCGAAGGCGGTGGCGTGCTGACCGATTGGATCGTTGCTGCGGCGGAAAGCCAAAACTTTCCGGTGCAATCGACCTCGATCCCCGGCGTCGCGCAGCGCACCGGAGCTACGACCTATCACATCGAAATGGTGCCTACCCCCACCCTTCCCTCCCCCGCAAGCGGGGGAGGGTTAGGGAGGGGGCGCCGCCCGGTGCTTGGACTTGCGCCCGGTGTCGGCGACGTCGATCTTGTCGTCGCCAGCGAATTGATGGAAGCCGGCCGCGCTATTGCCAGCGGCTATATCACGCCAAGCCGTACCACGACGATCGCTTCATCGAGCCGCTCCTATCTGGTGACCGAACGGATGGCGATGGGCGACGGCCGCTACGATGACGGAAAGCTCGTTGCCGCGGTCGAGAAGAATTCGCAAAAATCGCTGCTGCTTGATCTCGAAACCATCGCCCGTGAATCGGGCGCGATGATCAATGCCGTGATGCTCGGCACCATCGCCGGCGCCGGCGCGCTGCCGATTCCGGCGGAGGCTTTCGAAGCGGCGATCCGCGCCGACGGCAAGGCGGTGAATGCCAATCTGCGCGGCTTCCGCGCCGGGTTTGCTGCGGCGCTTGGCGGATCGCGTGCGAAGACAGAGCCGCCGAAGCGCGTGCAAGCGCCGTCATCGCTGCTCGCCGCGATGGAAGCTGAAATCGCGACCATGCCGGAAGCGGCGCGCGCTTTCATGACCGAGGGCGTGCGCCGGCTCGCCAATTATCAGGATCTGGCCTATGCGCGGCTTTATCTCGATCGCCTCACACCGATCCGCGAGGCCGATGCCAAAGCCGGCGCCGATGGCAAGCTTCTCTGCGAGACGGCGCGGCATCTCGCCGTGCGGATGTCCTATGAGGACGTGATCCGCGTCGCCCAGGTCAAGATCGATCCGTCGCGGTTCGCGCGCATCGAAAGCGGCATGAGTCTTAAGCCCGAGCAGACCTTCACCGTGACTGAATTTCTCAAGCCTGGCGTCGAGGAATTTTGCTCGGTGCTGCCACCGTGGCTGGCGCGTCCGCTCCTCGACCTGGCCGAGCGCTTTCCTGGCTTTGGCCGCGCACATTGGGGCATGGAGATCAATACCGGATCTATTTTCGGCTATCTGCGCTTCTTTATGCTGGCCAAACTCCGTGGTTATCGGCGCAAGACGTCCCGCTACCAGGACGAGCAGCGCGCTATCGAATTGTGGCTGAGTATGATCGCGCAAGCGGCGCCGCTCGCCGCCGATCTGGCGCTGGAAATCGCCGAATGCGCCCGCCTCATCAAAGGCTATGGCGATACGCATAAACGCGGCATCGCAAATTATCGTCTGATCGAGCGCGAGCTGATCGTACCGGCGCTTGCCGGCAGCATATCGCCGCGCCAGGCAGCAGAGGCGCTGGCCAATGCCCGCACTGCGGCGCTGCTCGATCCGGAAGGCGAGGCGCTGTCGAAATGCCTCGCCGACATCGAGGCGCAAGCGGGCCGCAGGATCGCCGCGGAATAGTGCAGCAGCAACAGGAGCGGCCGATGACGACCGTCGCTCGCTGTCTTATCGGTTTTCGGTTTGCCGGGCTCGTAATCCTGACAGTGCTGTCGTCAGGTGGCGCTCAAGCTCAGCCGCAATTGTCCTTCTATCAAGCGACGCCAGAGGAAATCCTCGGCGCGCCCGGCACCATCATCCGCCAGGAGCCCATGCTCCTGCCCGCGCCGTTCGGCGCCGCGGCCTTTCGCGTGCTCTATCGTTCGACCGGACCGCATGACGAGCCAATTGCCGTGTCCGGCGTTGTTGTCATTCCATCAAGGCCGGCGCCGGCGAACGGCCGGCCGATCATCGCCTGGGCGCATCCGACGACCGGCGTCGTGCCACGGTGCGCACCGTCGCTGGCGCTCTTTGTATTTCAACAAATTCAGGGGCTGCGCGAGATGATCGATCGCGGCTATGTCGTCGCCGCGACTGATTATCCCGGGCTTGGTACGCCACAGACTCATCCTTATCTGGTCGGCGTCAGCGAGGCGCGCGCGGTACTCGACTCGGTGCGTGCCGCACGCACGATCAGTGGCGCGCAAAACCGCTTCGCGGTGTGGGGGCATTCGCAAGGCGGTCAGGCCGCCTTGTTCACCGGATTGATCGCTTCGACCTACGCGCCCGACCTCGATCTCACTGGCGTCGCTGCGGCGGCGCCGGCCACGGAACTGACGACGCTCCTTGGCGATGACATCAATAGCAGCGGCGGCCGCAATCTCACGGCCATGACGTTGTGGTCATGGTCGCGGGTGTTCGATGCGCCGATAGATCGCGTGGTCTATCCCATGGCGCTGGCAACAGTAGATCGACTCGCCGACGAATGCATCGAGTCGATCTACGACCTCATTCTACGCAGCCGAACTTCCGCGCCCTTGGCGCAGACGTTTCTTTCAATGAGCAATTTCTACACCGCCGAGCCCTGGCGGTCGCTGATGGCGAGCAATACGCCGGGTCCGTTGCCGGCGAAGGTTCCATTGCTGCTGGCGCAAGGCGGCGCCGACGAGCTGGTCCGGCCGCAAGTGACGCAGGATTACATGAAGCGGCAGTGCCAGGCCGGCGGCAAAGTGCAAATGCTGTTCTTGCCTAACGCCAATCACGGCGTCATCGCGCGAGATGCAGCCCCCTCCGCCATCGATTGGATCACCGACCGTTTGGCAGGTTTCGCACCGCCGAGCGACTGCAATCGCGGGTGACAAGCGGCGCTGGCGCGCTCCGGCTCACCTACACGCCCCGCGTGTGGGACTTCGGGGATACGTACAAGTACTAGCAAAAACTTCGCTCGTTCAATGACATAACGTCATATTCCGCCGCAAATTTTACGCCGAATTAACCGCTCCCGTTAATCATGGCGCCATTGCTGACAGGTTGAGGATGCCGAGCTTCGATTTCCCCATTCGCACGAAGCTCGCGATCTGGGCGGTGCTCGGCGTGCTGCTGGTCGCCGGCATGCTTGCCGAACAGCAGGTTGGCGATCGCTGGGCCGTGCATCAGCGCGCGATCGCCACGAACAAGCAAGAGGCCGCCGTTGAGGCGCTGCGTGCGGCCAAAGATCTCGGAACCATGCAGATCGAAATGCGCGAGATGCGTCTCGCCATTATCGGCGCCGATATCGATCGCGCGTTGCAACGGCTGCGTACCAATGCTGGCGCCGCGGCGCAGCATATCGCGACTGCCGCCGACCTCACCGACGAGGCTGCGGACAAGCAGCAGCTGCAAAAGATCAATGCGCTCACCAACGACTATGTCGCGGTCAGTGCCGAGCTTGCCGCGGCGGCGAAGGATTACGGCGACACCGACAGCAAGATTCAGAGGGCGCTCAATCTCGGCCGGCAGATGAACGTCTTGATCGAGGAGGCGACCGAGGACCTGATGGGCGCTGCCGAAGACCGCAATGCGCAGGCGAGCGCGGAGGGCCGCCAAGTCAGCCGCATCGACCTCGGCATCGGTCTCTTTGTCATCGCTGTGCTTGCCGGCCTTGCCGTGTTCGGCGCCGTTGCCATCGCCACGCCGATCCGCCGCATTGGCGAGGTTTTGCGCGCACTGGCGCAAGGTAACAAGGACGTCGACGTGCCTTATCGCGGGCGGTCCGACGAAGTCGGCGACAATGCTCGCGCGGCGCAGTCGTTCAAGGAAAAGCTCATTCGCATCGAGCAGTTGGAAGTCGCCGAGAAGGAAATGACGCAGCGGATGGAGGAGCAGCGCCGTACCGATATGAACAGTGTCGCCGGCAAATTCGAGACGACAGTGGCGAGCGTGGCTCATTCGGTGTCATCGTCATCGACCGAGCTCGAGGCAGCGGCGGAAGCGCTCGGCACCATGGCTGAGGCGACCCGCGACATGTCCGGCCGCGTGCTTGCGGCTTCGACGCAAGCCGCCGAGAACGTGCAATCGGTGGCGATCGCCACCGAACAGCTCATCGCTTCCGTCGACGAGATCAGCCGGCAAGTCCAGGAATCGAGGCGGATCGCGCGCGAGGCGGTGACGCAGGCCGAACAGACCGATAATCGCATCGCCGAATTGACGCGCGCCGCCGGCCGTATCGGCGATGTGGTCAAGCTGATCACCGAAATCGCCGATCAGACAAATCTCCTCGCGCTCAACGCCACCATCGAAGCCGCGCGCGCCGGCACGGCGGGCAAGGGCTTCGCGGTGGTCGCGCAGGAGGTCAAGGCGCTGGCGGCACAGACCTCGAAGGCAACCAGCGAGATCGGCATGCAGATCGCGGGCGTGCAGGCTGCGACGCAGGACTCCGTCGGCAGCATCAAGGAGATCGGCGGTACTATCACCCGCATTGCCGAAATCGCGAGCGCCATCACCGCCGCGGTCGATTTGCAGACCCAGACGACGCGCGAGATTGCCGACAATGTCCAGGCTGCGACCGGCAGCTCCGCGCATGTCGCCGCTAATCTCGGTGAGGTCAACCAAAGCGCGAGCGGCATCACGTCTGCCTCGGCGCAGATTTTAGCTTCGGCCAAGTCGCTGTCGCGCGAAGGCAACCGTCTGACCACGGAGATGGAAAGTCTCCTCGCCGCCGTCCGCGCCGCCTGAATATTGCCTTCAGCAGCTGCTCTTCCGTGCGCGCGCCGGCTTGGTTATGCTCGGTGCGATGCGGGCGTAGTTCAGTGGTAGAACGACAGCTTCCCAAGCTGTATGTCGTGGGTTCGATTCCCATCGCCCGCTCCATTTACACATGGCGAGCGCCATGCGGCTGGCGTCATTGGGCTGGCTCGTTTGCCGAACTTCGCGCGACCAGCGCCGGTCGGCGCGCGCCAATTCGCCACGCCGCGATCCTCAACTTCTGTCGCCGAAAACCGGGCCTCTCGCGCTGCAACGCAGCATCCATTTTGTTTTGATTCGGCTGGCGCAGCGATTATTGTGCGGCCCGAGAGCGCAAGGTTGCTTGCGCCGAACCGTTCAGGGACGAAACGCCGGGGTGGCCAGATGAGCCAGCAAAATATGTCGAGCCAGCAAAGCCACAGGCCGAAATGGAGCTGGTGGTATCTGCTGTTCGTGATCCAACTCCTCGCCGTGGTGTGGCCGCCGTTCTACAACAAGATCGAGCCGACCTTCGCCGGGATCCCATTCTTTTATTGGTATCAGCTGTTGTGGGTGATCATCGGCGCGGTGCTGACGGCGATCGTGTATTTCGCCACCGATCGCGAGGCCTAGCGCCGGGGACTGCACGCATCGTCTGCTGGTGACGCTGTCGGCAAGCGGGGCGTGAATTTCAGGCGCAGCGTGTTCGACTGCAAGCTTCAGACGAATTTACGTCGCGCAATCGGAAAGCAGCAAAGCAACAAGAAGGAATAAAGAGGGGGGACGTGCCGTGGCTGATGTGAACTGGACCGCGCTGACCGTATTCGTGCTGCTGTTCGCCTTCATCACCTATCTGGGCTTTGCCGCCGCGCATTGGCGCAAGGGCGACCTCGATCTTATTCACGAATGGGGCCTCGGCGGCCGCCGCTTCGGCACAATCGTCACCTGGTTCCTGATTGGCGGCGATCTCTATACCGCTTACACGTTCATCGCCGTTCCTGCACTCGCCTTCGGCGCCGGCGCCATCGCGTTCTTCGCGGTGCCTTACACGATCCTGATCTATCCGATCCTGTTCCTGGTGTTCCCGCGCCTCTGGTACGTCTGCCACAAGCACAATTACATCACGGTGGGGGATTTCGTGCGCGGCCGTTTCGGCAATCGCTGGCTGGCGCTCGCCGTGACCATCACCGGCATCGTCGCCACCATGCCCTATATCGCGCTGCAACTGGTTGGTCTTCAGGTCGTCATCGGCGCCATGGGCGTGTCGGGCTCGGGCTCATCAACTCTGGCCGCCGATCTGCCGCTGATCATCGCCTTCATCATTCTTGCCGCCTTCACCTATTCGAGCGGGCTACGCGCCCCGGCGTCGATCGCCATCGTCAAGGACATTTTGATCTACATCACCGCCTTCGCCGCGGTCATCGTCGTGCCGATCCAACTGGGCGGGTTCGAAAAGATCTTCGCCGCAGTGCCTCCGGCAAAAGTCTTGCTCGCGACTCCCGGCGCCAACACCACCGGTGCCTACGGCGTCTATGTCACGCTCGCGATCGGCTCCGCGCTGGCGCTGTTTCTCTACCCGCATTCCATCACCGGCATTCTCAGTGCGAGTAGCGGACGTGCGATCCGCCGCAACGCGGCGATGCTGCCGGGTTACTCCTTCATGCTCGGCCTGCTGGCGCTGGTCGGCCTGTTCGCCATCGCCGCGGGCGTCGGCGCGCTTCCCGAATTCGCTCCGGGCTTCAAGCAATTCGGCAACAACTTCGCGGTGCCGGCTTTGTTCCTTCACGTCTTTCCGTCGTGGTTCGTGGGCGTTGCCTTCGCCGCCGTCGGTATCGGCGCGCTGGTGCCGGCCGCGATCATGTCGATCGCGGCGGCGAACCTTTACACCCGCAACATCCATCGCGAATTCATCAACAAGAATCCGACAGAGCGAGAGGAATCGCAGATCGCCAAATGGGTGTCGCTGATCGTCAAGCTCGGCGCGCTCATTTTCATCCTGTTCGTGCCAACGCAATATGCGATCCAACTGCAACTCCTCGGCGGCATTTGGATCATCCAAACGCTGCCGGCGGTGATGCTTGGCGTCTATACGCGCTGGTTCAATGACTGGGCACTGCTCATCGGCTGGCTGGTCGGCACTGTCGCCGGTACGGCCATGGCGGCGTCGATGAATTTCACGCCGACCTATGCGCTGTCGTTCATGGGCTACGCGCTGCCGATCTATACGGCGTTCTCGACCGTGATCCTCAATCTGGTGATCGCGATCGTGCTGACGCCGGTCTTCAACGCTCTCGGCAAAGGCAGCAAGCCGGTCGATCTGACCGTTTCGGCCGACTACTACGCATAAATACTTACGCGCCGTCCGGTGACGTAACTGATTTTCGCAAGCGCCCGCGGCGATTGACGCCGCGGTTGAAGTTTTTCGCACTCCGCTGCATTCGCCGACCTCTGAGGAGGAATGATGCGCCGCATGCGAATAGCGCGCGGCCGATTGTCGCGATTGCAACAAATAAAATCTTAACGAGTATGCGTTTACACTAACGCATCGGTAAGTGCAGATCGCTCCGCGTGCAGCGCGGCCGGCTCGATCTGATCCGGGCTACCCAACGGCATGATCGCCGCGCGCCGCTCCATCGCTGCCGCTCACGGCAGGCTCGGGTCAAGCAGCGTATCTGCTGATCGCCCAGAGCGACTTCACCCGCATTCACACCTTGATCGCTTTCGGGGCAGCCGCCATGTCGATTCTTTCCCGCTTCCGCATCCTCACCAAGATTCTTGCGGTTATTGGAATCCTGTCGCTTGCCGCGGCCGGTATCACCGCGCTGGGCATCGTCTCGCTCAAGCAGATCGCCGAGCAGACCGGACTGGTGTCGCGAACGTCAGACGAGGCGCTTTTGGTCGCCCGCATCAACACCAACCTCCAGGCCATCAGCGCCAATATCTACCGGCTCGCCGGCGATCCGCGCCCGGAGGCCCGCGGGCCGGCGGAAGCCGATATTAAAGACGAGCTCGACAGCTTCAAGAAGCGATTTACGGCCCTGAACGAGCTTGTCGTGTCGGCGGACAGCAAAGCACGGCTCGCCAAGATATCGAGCGATATGGACGCTTTGAATGGCGCGCTCAAAAGCATTTATCGGGCCGCCGACGGCGTGCAGAATTTCCAGATGACGCAAGAAATGCAGCAGGTGCGCGACGCTGCCGGCTCCGCGAGCAAGCTCGTCGGCACGTTGCGCAACGCGCTGCGCGGCATGATGGAAATCTACGGCAAGCGCGTCATCGACGTGAACAACGACGCCAGCGAAGCGTATCTGCATGTCTCGACATTGATGATGATCTGTGCGGCGGTCAGCATCATTGTCAGCCTGATGCTCGGCTTCTGCATCGGTCAATACGGTGTGGCCAAGCCGGTGCGGGCGCTGGTGATCCTGCTGCAAAAGCTCGCTGGCGGCGATTACGACGTCGAAGTCCAAGGCACGGATCGCAAAGACGAGATCGGCGACGTCGCCAAGACCGCCGTTGTGTTCAAGGAAAACGGCCTCGCCAAGATCCGTATGGAACGCGAGCAGAAAGAGCTCGAGAAGAGGGCCGCGGCCGAACGCGAGGCGGCGGCGGCAAAGCTTGCCAACGAGTTCGAAGTCGCCGTCGGCGGCATCGTTCAGGCCGCGGTCGCAGGCGATTTCTCCAAGCGCGTCGAGCTTGAGGGCAAAACCGGTCTCATCCTCAGTGTCGGCAAATCGATCAACACGCTGTGCGAAAACGTTGGTGCGGCTGTTGGCGATCTCGTCGCCATGCTGACGGCGCTTGCCAAGGGCGACATGACCCGGCGCATTACGTCCGATTACCAGGGCGAATTCGGTAAGTTGAAGGACAATGCCAACGCCACGGCGCAGGAGATCGGCGCGACGATCGCGGGCGTCAAGCAGGCTGCACGGGAAGTCACCAACGCCTCGGCCGAAATTTCGACCAGCACCACCGACCTGTCGCAACGCACCGAAGAGCAGGCCGCGAGCCTCGAACAGACTTCGGCCTCGATGGAAGAGATCGCTTCGACCGTCAAAAGAAACGCCGAAAACGCCCAGGAGGCGAACCAGTCCGCCGCCACCACCCGGGAGCTCGCCGGCCGCAGCGGTCAGGTGGTCGCTAAAGCCGTCGCCGCCATGGCGCGCATCGAGGAATCGTCCATCAAGATCTCCGATATCATCGGCGTCATCGACGAGATCGCCCGCCAGACCAATTTGCTGGCACTTAATGCCGCAGTCGAGGCGGCGCGCGCCGGCGAAGCCGGACGCGGCTTCGCGGTGGTGGCTTCGGAGGTGCGCAGCCTGGCGCAGCGCTCGTCGCAGGCCGCCAAGGACATCAACGCCCTCATCACCCACAGCAACGGCGAGGTGAAGGAAGGCGTCCAACTCGTCAACGAGGCGGGTTCGGCGCTCTCCGCCATCGTCGACTCGATCAAGAAGGTCGCCGAGATCGTCGCCGACATCGCGGCGGCAAGCATCGAGCAGTCTTCCGCCATCGATCAGGTCAACAAGGCGCTGACTCAGATGGACGAAGTGACCCAACAGAACTCGGCCCTTGTTGAAGAGAACGCCGCGACCGCGAAAACGCTCGAACACCAGTCGCAGGCCATGGATAGCCGAGTGGCCTATTTCCGCGTCGACGAAACGGCAAAGGACGACTCGATCAAGACCGACGCGCGCCGGCCGGCCGCAGCTGCGGCCCCGCGACTGCGAACGATCGGCGCCACGGCTCTTAAGGAAGACGTGTTCTGAACGCCTGACATTCGGTTCGAGCCTTCAACCCGGCCGGAGAGATATCTCCGGCCGGCGGCATTTTCACCTCAACAAGCTTGCGCCAAGCTCGCGTCCTGCGGCCGGTCAACCATGCTTTGCCGCATGCCACTGGAGTAGCCGCCGCGCTTCGATCGTGGCAAACTAAGCCAGCATCGCGGACGGCGAAAACGCAGCGTGTGACAGGTGAGGGAGAGAGAAATGTCTTGGTCGAAAGTATCGGATATCGCTTATGGGCGTCTGCGGTCTCCGGATCTCGATGTTGCGGAGGAGTTCCTCACCCGCTTCGGCCTGCATCGGACCGAGCGCACCGCCAATGCCCTCTATATGCGCGGGACCGATCCCAATCATCACATCCACATCACCGAAAAGGGCGATCCGAAATTCGTCGGCATCGCCTATTATGTCGACGACGAGGATGACCTGAAGAAGCTCGCCAAGGCGCCCGGAGCATCTGGGGTCGAGACCATCGACGAGCCTGGCGGCGGCAGGCGCGTGCGGCTCATGGAACCGAACGGCTATCAGATCGAAGTCGTCGCCGGCATCGCGCCGGTCGAGCCGATCAAGGTTGCACGGCAGAAGCTGAATTCGGGCGAGGCGCCGACGGCGCGCGCCGGCGAATTGATGCGGCTGCCGAAGGGCCCGGCGCACGTCAAGCGCATCGGCCACGGCGTGATGATGACGCCGAAATTCCGCGAGACCGTCGGCTGGTTCCGCGAGATGCTAGGCCTTATCTGCTCCGACGACGTCTATGTCGAGAGCAAGGACAATCTGATCGGCTCGTTCAATCGCTGCGATCGCGGCGACACCTATGTCGATCACCATGTCTTCTTCTGTCTCAATCACGAGAAGACCGGCCTCAACCACTTCTCGTTCGAGGTGCCGGATATCGACGACGTCTGCATGGGCCACGATTATCTGAAGAAATTCGGCGCTTACGAACATATGTGGGGCATCGGCCGCCATGTGCTCGGCAGTCAGGTCTATGATTACTGGGCCGATCCGTGGGGCCGCGTGCACGAGCATTGGGCCGACAGCGACCGGCTCAACATCGCTAACGGCTCCAATCTCGTCGCCGCCGAAGAGGCGTTGATGTCGCAATGGGGCGAGAAGCCGCCGGAGAAGTTCATCAATCACGCGAGCCTGTGATTGCGGCCGGCATCGCCGATAATCTCACCAATGGAAGAAAAAAGCGCCGACGGTTACGCCGGCGCTTCGCTTATTTCGGCGGAATTACATCTTGGTCACGCGCGCATGCAGGAGCGCGGCGCGACCGCTGCGCACTTCCTTGATGCAGCGCGCGAGCGCGGCCGGCACTTCCGCCGGGTCGCTGAGCTCCTCGGCATAGGCGCCGAAGGCTTCGCCGACCTTGGCGAAGTGAACATTGGGCGCAAGTTCTGACTCAAAGGAATTGGCGGTCTTGGCTTCGCCCTCCGGATAGACGCGCAGCGTCGATTGCTTCACCGCGTTCCAGCCCGAATTGTCGAGAACGATCGAGAGATACGGCAACTTATATTGCTGGGCGATCGCGAAGGCCGATGTCGGGTTGCCGAAATAGAAACCGCCGTCGCCGGAAATCTGCACCATCAGGCGATCCGGCGCCGCGAGCTTGGCGCCAAGCGCCATGCCGCTCGACCAGCCCAGGCCGCCACCGCCAGCGACCACCAGCGTATTGGGAACGGGTCGCGGAACTTGCAGAAACACCGCGGCCGCATTGGTAATGCCCTCATTGAAGATCGTGTCTTCGGCATCAATCATTTTGCCGAGCTCGGCCATCAGATAATGCGGATTGATGGCGCCCGGCCGGCCTTTGTCGGCGGCGAGCTTGGCCGCATGAGCGTGACGCTCGTCGCGCATCGCCTTGATGCGCGTCATCCGCGCCGCGACGGCCTCTTTGAACTTCGGCGTCGCCTTTGTTTTCAGCGCTTCGAGCACTTGCTCGAGAATGCGTCCGCTGTCACCCTGCATGCGGATGTTGCCGGGGAAGCTCCACATCGGCGAGCCCGGCTTCAGCGTGTCGATGTCGATATGCGCCCAGAAGGAATTCGGCTGCGTCTGCACTTTGCTGGGGAACCACGGCACGTCGACGTCGACGATGAGCCCGACATCGGTCTTCGGCACGGCCTTCTCGGCGCTGAAGCCGACAAAGCACGGGCTGTCATGGGAGATATTGTTGGTGGCATTGGATTCGTAGACGGCGATGCCGGCAAATTGCGCCAGCGCGTCGATAGCGCGCGCGGATTGGGCATGCCGTCCGCCATAGCCGGTGATCAGGATCGGATGTTCCGCGGCCAGAAGCTTCTCGGCGATCGCCTCGGCAAGCTTGGGGTCGCCGCCGCCGCGCGAGGTCGCGGCGAACTGATCGCCCGAATAGCTGCGGATTTCGTCGGCGCTCCAGTGTTGCGTCAGCGTCTCGCGCTGCATCATCAGATAGACCGGGCCGCGCGGCTCGCTGTGCATGATCGATGATGCCCGCCGCAAGGCTTCCTTGACGACGACGCCCGACGGCAAAGTCCATTCCCATTTCAGATAGGGCCGCACCAGGCTCGCCTGATCGAACGGCTCCTGGATGAAATGCACGTAGGTGTCGCGCGAGCCGATCAGCTCGTTGTTGACGGTGTAGGGCGCTTTGCCGGCCATCAGCAGCACGGGCAGGCGGCTGCGGAAAATATTGTGCATGCCGTTTGCCGTATTGGCGGTGCCGACATCGACATGAACCAGCACGCCTTGGCCGCGCCCGGTGACCAGCGCGTAGCCCGCCGCCATGTGGGCCGCGGTGTTTTCGTGCGGGCAGCGCACCACGCCCGGCATCGGCTCGCCGAGCTTTTTGCGATGCGCCATCTCGTCGATAATCGGCGCATGGTCGGTTCCAAAATTACAGAAAAGGTAGTCGATACCGGTTTCTTTCAAACCTTCGAGCAAATAATAGGCTGTCGAGAATTCGGGGACATTGGTCTTACGGACCGCTGACGTTTCCATGATCTGAGCACTCGTTTGGTCGTGTTTTTACCGATGAGGGTGAACTTTGTGAGAGTTCCGCGATGGCCGGTTCCTTATAACATCCTTGTCCGGCGCCGGGGGCATGGAAGTTCTTTTCTGAATAGGGGATCTTTTCTGAGCCAAGACCGGGAATGTCCGAAGTCTTGCCACAAAGCAGGGCGATAGCTCGAAGCGTCGATCGGGGGAGGGTCCTTTATGAAGTGGCAGGCCGTTGCGGCCGGCGCATTGGCGTCGGCGCTGTTGTCGTTTGTCGTGCTGATAGGCTCCGTGTTTACCAGTTCCGCTTTTGCCGATGTTCGTATCGTTAACGACCCGGGGGGTGAAGTTTCCTCCTATGTGGAGAAGTTCCAGGAGATGCGCGCCGCGGGCGACCGCGTCGTCATCGATGGGCCTTGCCTGTCGGCTTGCACTTTGCTGACCGGCATTATTCCAAGGGATCGGGTCTGCGTCACCAGCCGCGCGGCGCTGGGCTTCCATGCGGCCTCGTATTACAACGATGCCTCCCGCTCGTTGGTGCCGACCAAGGAGGGTAGCCGCGTCGTCATGCAGCTCTATCCGCCCGCGATCAAAGCCTGGATCGGCCGGCATGGTGGGCTGACCCCCACGCTGATGTTCATGCGCGGCCGGGAATTGGCGGCGCTCTATCCGACCTGCCATTAAATCCGGCATTCGGCGGGGGACTGGGAGACGACTGCTCGGTGGCGCTGCCTGCCGGCGTTGTCCGCGGAGCTGTTCCCGCCTATCTAGGCTCCATGTCGCTGGGTCCCATGCCATCGGGCTCGTCACCGGGCTCGATACCCAAGGTGTTGTCGGAAGCCGAGAAGGCGCCGCCGCTGCTCGGTTTGCGGCTCGCTTTGGCGGCCGGCGCTTTGGTCGCAATGGCCCTGGTGGGTAGCGTCTTACTCTGGGCGCATTACGGAACCACCGTATTTTTCGAAACAATCCGTGCCGGATTTGCGGCGTGTTTCGGCTGATGGGACCATAGGCCGTGGACGAAAAGACCTCTCGCATTGCGCTTGTGCTCGGCGCCTTCCTCGCCGGCCTTGTCCTGTTTTTCACCGCCATTCTGCTGGTGACCGGCTACGCGCCGTCGCCCGTGGGCCAGGCTGTCGCTGCGGTGGGCGGACCCTTCCAGCTGACGGATCAGAGCGGCAAAGCCGTCACTGACGCCGATATGAAGGGCAAGCCGTTCTTGGTGTTTTTCGGCTTCACGCATTGTCCGGACATTTGCCCCACCACCCTGTTCGACATGTCGCAGCTTATGAAGGAGCTCGGGCCCGATGCCGACCGTACCGGCGCATTGTTCATCACCGTCGATCCGGATCGCGACACGCCAAAGGTGATGAAGGACTATCTGTCGAATTTCGACGCGCATGTGCGCGGGCTGACCGGCGACCCCACAGCCATCAATGCCGCGATCAGGGCCTATCGGGTCTATGCCAAGAAAGTGCCGCTCGAGAACGGCGACTACACGATGGATCACACCGCCCTGGTCTATCTCATGGACAAGAATGGTCATTTCGTTGCCCCGTTCGACGTGAGCCGGACGCCGGCTGCGGAAGCAGCGGATTTGCGCCGTTTTCTCTGATCCGCCGCAGCTATAGCCTTAAGTCTCAAGCTTGGCGGCGCGGGGCATTTTTTCCGTAAGCTTTGTGGGGCTACCTCGACTTTTTGCCGTGCTCCCGCTAGGCGGATGCAGACGAATTAAGATACCAGGCCGAATCCCGCCGCGGATCGTGAGCGATGCAATCTGAAACGGCTATTTCTGGTCAGTTCATGCACGCGATTTTGCGGCCGGCCTTGCTCGCGCTTCTGCTTGCGGCACTTTCCGGCGCGCAGACGCTGGCCGCGCCCGACAACACGGCGGAAGGCGTGGTGAGCAAAGACGGCGTGTCGCCGACCGCCGTGGCGTCCGCCGCCGTTCCGGGCTTCTGGGATCCGCGCCGGCGGCCGGAGCGGCCTGATCTGTCGCGTATTCAGAGCATCCGCTTTCTCACCGAGCTCGATTATCCGCCGTTCGACTATGCGGGCGCTGATGGCAATCCGGCCGGTTTCAATGTCGACCTGGCGCGTCTTCTTTGCGCCGAGATCAATGTGACCTGCACCATCCAGGCGCGCCGCTTCGACTTGCTGCTCGATGCGCTCAACGACAAATCCGGCGGCGGCGATGCGGTGATCGCCTCGATCGCGTCCAACGCCGATACGCGGCGGCAGGCCGATTTCACCGATCCCTATTACCGCACGCCGGCGCGTTTTGTGGCGCGCGCCGATAGCCCGATCCGCGACGTGCTGCCGGAACTGGTCGAGGGCAAAAAGATCGCGGTCGTCGCCGGCACGGCGCACGAAGCGTTCCTGAAGCAGATGTTCACGGAAGCCGAGCTGCATCCGTATCCTAACGCCGAGGCGGCGCGCGAGGCATTGCGCAACAAAGAGGTCGATCTTCTGTTCGGCGACGGCATTTCGCTCGCTTTCTGGCTTAACGGCAGCGACTCCAACGGCTGCTGCTCCTTCCGCGGCGGCCCGTATTTGGAAAGCCGCTTCTTCGGCGAAGGCGTCGGCATCGCGGTCAAACGCGGCAACGATCTGCTTCGCCAGGCGCTGAACTGGGCGCTATTCCGGCTATGGGAGAAGGGCAGCTATACCGATCTTTGGCTGCGCTATTTTCCGATCAGCCCGTTCTGACGCAGACAATGCGGTTTCATAGGTTCAAGTGAATGACGACTGCGACCATCGAAAATCCCGCAGGCTTGCGCGAAGTCGCCGAGCAGTCGCACGCCTGGCCGTTCGAGGAGGCGCGCAAGATCGTCGCGCGGCTGAAGAAAAAGCCGAAGGACGAAGTGATCTTCGAGACCGGCTATGGGCCGTCCGGCCTGCCGCATATCGGCACCTTCGGCGAGGTGGCGCGCACCACCATGGTGCGTCACGCCTTTCGCGTGCTCACCGACGACAAGATCAAGACGCGGCTGATCGCCTTCTCCGACGACATGGATGGATTGCGCAAAGTTCCGGACAATGTGCCGAACAAGGACATGGTGGCGCAGCATCTCGGCAAGCCGCTGACGCAAGTACCCGATCCATTCGGCACCCATGACAGCTTTGCCGCGCACAACAACGCTCGGCTGCGCGCCTTCCTCGATCAGTTCGGTTTCGACTACGAGTTCATGTCGGCGACGGCCTGCTACACGTCAGGACGTTTCGATACGGCGTTGCTGACCATGCTCAAGCATTTCGAGGAGGTGATGGCGGTAATGCTGCCGTCGCTGCGCGAAGAACGGGCGCAAACCTATTCGCCGTTCCTGCCGATCGATCCGACGACCGGCATCGTCTTGCAAGTGCCGGTCGTCGAACACGATGCCAAGGCCGGCACCATCACTTACGAGAACGACGGCGAGCGTGTGACCACCTTGGTCACCGGCGGGCGCTGCAAGCTGCAATGGAAGCCGGATTGGGCGATGCGCTGGGTCGCGCTCGGCGTCGATTACGAAATGGCCGGCAAGGACCTCATCGACTCGGTGAAACTGTCGAGCCAGATTTGCCGCGTGCTCGGCGGCACGCCGCCGGAAGGCTTCAATTACGAGCTGTTTCTCGACGAGAACGGCCAGAAAATCTCAAAGTCCAAGGGCAACGGGCTGACCATCGAGGAATGGCTGCATTACGCCAGCCCCGAGAGCCTGTCGCTGTTTATGTATCGCGAACCCAAGGCGGCGAAGCGGCTTTATTTTGATGTCATCCCGCGGCATGTCGACGAATATTTGCAATATCTCGACTCCTATCCGCGGCAGGCGACGAAAGAGCGACTCGGCAATCCGGTCTGGCACATCCATGGCGGCAATCCGCCGGAGCCGGACAATCCGGTGCCGTTTGCGATGCTGCTCTCGCTGGTTACCGCGTCGAACGCAGCAAATGCCGATACGCTGTGGGGCTTCATCGGCCGCTACCGGCCTGGTGTAACAAAGGAAACCAATCCGCGGCTTGCGGCGCTCGTCGACTACGCCGTCAATTACTATCGCGATTTCGTCGCGCCGAAGAAGCAGTTCCGTGAGCCGAGCCCGGCCGAGCGCAAAGCGCTGACCGATCTGCGCGATGCGCTGTCGCAATTGCCGGCAGAGGTGTCGGCCGAGAGCATTCAAGACGTGGTCTATGAGATCGGCCGGCGCGAACCGTTCCTCGACGAGAAGAAGAAGGGCAAGGACGGCAAGCCTGGCGTTTCGCTCGACTGGTTCAACATGCTCTATCAGGTGCTGCTCGGCCAGGAGAAGGGCCCGCGCTTCGGCTCCTTCGTCGCCGCCTACGGCATCCAGAACACGGTCGATATGATCGACGGGGCGCTCGCGCGTTCGGCTTAATTCGTCACTGGCTCGCCCACAAAATCCGCGCGATCCAGAGCACGTCCGGCATCGCGATGGTTTGCTCGGCTTGTTCGGCACCGAGCGATTTCAGCTCGACGGATTTTGCCGTTTTGCGTTTCAGCTCCTTGGCCGTCACTTCGCCGCTCTTGGTGCGGACGACGACGCGGTCGCCGCGCCGGATCGGAGCAGAGGGTGACACGACAATGATGTCGCCGTCGCGATAGGCAGGCTCCATTGCCTGGCCAGAGATTTCCAGCGCATAGGCGTGTTCGTCGTTCACGGCGGGAAAGGGGATCGCGTCCCAGCCGGTTCCTGACGGAAAGCCGCCGTCGTTGAAATGGCTGCCGTTGCCGGCTTCGGCAAAACCCAGAAGCGGCACCGGCTTCACCGTACCGGTCGTGTTCCCCGGCTCGATCAGCGTGACAAAGGCGTCGAACGGCGTGCCGGTCGCGGCGAGCGCTTTGGCGATCGATTCGGTCGAGGGCCAACGGGCACGGCCTTGCGGCGTGATGCGCTTTGATTTGTTGAACGTCGTCGGATCGAGGCCGGCGCGCTTGGCGAGCCCAGAAGCCGAGAGACCCGCGCGCGCCGCAAGGCGATCGATGGCCGACCAAACCTGCCCGTGCGTCAGCATCTAGATCCCAAACCCCAGCACGATCCGAAGACGACTTGCCCAGGACTTAATCCCAGACTTACTCCCGGAACGTCCCCCGACCTTCGAAAGAACCGTGCTCAACAAAAACTAGAACCGAATTTTGACAGTACCAAAACCATCGCACCCCAGCGCCCCAGATCATAGGAATTATTGCCTGAATGCTCAAGTCCCGCCGCGCCCCCGGTGGCTGTTTTGTGCAGCTTTTGGCGCGCCGTCTGGCTTGCACTGGCTTGGCTTGAAGAGGGCAAATGTCGCCGATAGGGTCGCCCCGGAATTCCAAGGCGCCGGGCGGACTTGCGCGTGACTGGCGGGCGGGCGTGGCGGCGGACTTGCGGGCCGAGTCGGGGGCGATCTGGACGTGGCGACGATTTATAAAATCTGCGAGCGGGCGGCGTGGCGGGAAGCGGAACGCGCCGGCCTTTATCGCGGATCGGCACTCGATCTGCGCGACGGCTTCATCCATTTCTCGACCGCCGGGCAGGTTGTCGAGACCGCGGCGAAACATTTCGCCGGCCAGACCGATCTGATGCTGGTCGCCGTCGACGACGAGGCTTTGGGTCCGATCCTCAAATGGGAAACGTCGCGCGGCGGCGCGCTGTTTCCGCATCTCTACGCGGCGCTGCCGCTGTCTGCGGTGCGCTGGGCGCGCGCGCTGCCCGATGAGACGGCCGGCCGGCGCGAAATCGCGGAGCTTGATCCGTGATCGGCTTCTTTGATCGTTTGGCCCGGCCGTTTCTGCAGGCGCTCGAACCGGAAGATGCACATCGTCTCGCGGTTACTATGCTCAAATTTGCGCCGCTGCCGCGGGCGCCGCACGACGATCCGCGGTTGGCGATGCGCGTGTTCGGGCTCAATTTCCCGAACCCGGTCGGCGTCGCGCCGGGTTTCGACAAGGACGGCGAGGTGCCGGACACGCTGTTTCGCCTGGGCTTTGGCTTTGTCGAAATCGGCACCATCACGCCGCGGCCGCAGCCCGGCAATCCGAGGCCGCGGCTATTCCGGCTCGATGCCGATCGCGGCGTGATCAACCGGCTCGGCTTCAATTCGGAAGGCGCGGATGCCGTGCTCAGGCGGCTCGCTATGCGCGCCAATGCCGGCGGCGTGGTCGGCATCAATGTCGGCGCCAACAAGGATTCGCCTGACCGCATTGCAGATTATGTCGAGCTCATCGAGCGCTTTGCCGCGGTGGCAAGTTACGTCACCGTCAATATCTCCTCGCCGAACACGCCGGGCCTGCGCAACCTGCAGCAGGCCGCCGTGCTCGACGATCTGCTGGCGCGGGTGATCGATGCGCGCGAGCGCGTCGCGCCCAATGCCGGCCCGACGCCGGTGCTTTTGAAAATCGCGCCCGATCTTTCGCTGGCCGATCTCGACGACGTCGTCGGCATTGCGCGCTCGCGCCGCGTCGACGGCATGATCGTCGGCAACACCACGCTGGCGCGGCCGCCGTACTTGCGCGAAACTACAATCGCCAAGGAGGCAGGCGGCTTGTCGGGCGCTCCACTGTTGCCACTGTCAAACCGCATGCTGGCCGAGACCTATGTCCGGGTCGAAGGCGTGTTTCCGCTGGTCGGCGTCGGCGGCATCGATAGTGGCGCTGCCGCTTTGTCGAAGATCCGCGCGGGCGCCAGCCTGATCCAGCTTTATTCAGGGCTCGTCTTTGCGGGCATCGGCCTTGTTGCCGACATCAAGCGCACGCTCCTCGCCGCACTCGATCGCGACCGCGCCGCAAGTCTTGCCGAATATGTCGGCGCCGATGCGGCTTCGGCTACAGCTGAGCCGTGGCCCGAGTAACGCGCTGTTCTAACACTCTGCTCTAACGTAAAGCCGTCGCGCCGGGCGAAGGTATAAGCACCGGCTTGAGCGCCGGCACCAGCCGGCGCTTCTCGCGCCGCGCCGGAATGGCGCGATAGACCTGCTTGGTCGCTTCGACAATGTGAACGCCGGCAAACGGCGCTGACAGCGATGCGCCGGTGCGCTCCCAGGCGACGGCGGAGCGCAGGAACAGGCCGCGTGAAATCGGCGGCACATAGAGCGCCTCGCCCCAGCCGGTCGGCGTGAACCAGGTGTCGCGCAGAAGCTGAGTGATCTGGGAGCGCGAATAGGGCCGGCCGTGACCGAACGGCGTGGTATCGACGCGCGCCCAGACGCCGCGCCGGTTCGGAACGACAGCGAGGAGCCGGCCGCCGGCCGCGAGCACGCGCCACGCTTCGCGCAACAGTTCGGCCGGGTCCGATGACATCTCGAGCGCATGAATGAGCAGCACGCGATCCACCGCCGAGTCGGTGAGCGGCAAATCGTCCTCCTCGACCAAAGCCGCGAGACTGGGCCGCGCCGAAGGCCAGCGCACCACGCCTTGCGGTGCCGGCATCATGGCGAGGCAGCGCTCGGCCTCTTCGCGGAACAGGCCGAGATACGGCGTCGGATAGCCGATGCCGAGCACGCGCATGCTGCGGGTGTCGGGCCAGCGCGCGCGGATACCGTGACCGATGAAGCGGCGGGCCACGACGCCAAGGTGCTGGGCGTAGAAATTTCGCAGGTCGACGACGTCCATGCCGGCAAAATAGCACGTCGTGTTGCGCCGCGCTGAATAGCGGGGCCGGGAAATCCGCCTCCTTCGCCCTTGCGGTTAATGCGGCGCAGTGCCTACGTTAAGGCGCTATCCCGCAAGCCCCCACCATCACGGATTGCGATCAAAATGCCGGCTGAAACCTACCTATTCCCCTGTCTCACCGACAATTTCGGCGTCCTCATCCACGATCCGGTAACCGGCGCGACGGCGTCGATCGATGCGCCGGAGGCCGCGCCTGTCGAAGCCGCGCTGAAAAAGACCGGCTGGAAACTGACCGACATTCTGGTCACCCATCACCACGCCGATCACACCGCCGGCATCGGCGAGCTCAAGGCCCATCACAAATGCCGGGTTGTCGCGCCGCGCGCCGAGGCGCAACGCATCGCGCATGCCGACGAGACGGTCGGCGAGGGCGACAAGGTCAAAGTCGGCGCGCTCGAGGGCAAGGTCCTTGACACGCCCGGACACACGTCCGGGCACATTTCGTATTTCTTTCCGGCCGATAAGCTCGCCTTCGTCGGCGATACTCTATTCTCGATCGGTTGCGGCCGTGTCATCGAGGGCAATCCGGAAATGATGTGGCATTCGCTGCTCAAGCTGCGCGGCCTGCCGGACGACACGCGGTTTTATTGCGGCCACGAATATACCGACGCCAATATCCGTTTCGCCAAAACCATCGAGCCGAACAACAAGGCGCTTGCGGCGCGCGCAGACGAAGTGAAGAAGCTTCTGGGCTCAGGCAAGGCGACCATTCCGGCAACGATCGGCGAAGAGAAAGCCGCCAATCCGTTCTTGCGCGCCGACGACCCGGAAGTGGCGAAATCGCTCGGCCTTTCCGGCAGTCCGGCGTGGAAGGTCTTTGCCGAGGTCAGAGAGCGCAAGAACAAGTTCTGAGCAGGCGCCCGCTTTGGCTACGACACTGACCGCAGCCGACATTATCCGGCTGCTCGATCTCAAGCCGCATCCCGAAGGCGGGCATTTTCGTGAGACCTTTCGCGATCCGCGCGACAACGGCGACGGGCGCGCCGCATCGACCGCGATCTATTTTCTCTTGGCGCGCGGTGAGCGCTCGCATTGGCATCGCTTCGATGCGACCGAACTCTGGCACTGGCATGCCGGTGCGCCGCTCAAGCTCGACATTTCGCAACAGCCCGGAACGGTGGAAACCCTGACGCTCGGCTGCGATCTTGCCGCGGGTGAGCGCCCGCAGGCCCTCGTGCCGGCTTACGCCTGGCAGGCGGCGCAAACGCTTGGCGACTGGACGCTGGTCGGCTGTACCGTGGCGCCGGGTTTCGACTTCAAGACGTTTGAGCTTGCGCCGAAGGGCTGGTCACCATAACCGCAAGCGTCGGCGGCTTGCCCGTTGTCTCGGCCAGATAGGAATGCAGCGCGGCGACCACTTGCGCGCCTTCGCCGACAGCCGCCGCCACGCGTTTGATTGAGCCGGCACGAACGTCGCCGATAGCAAAGACGCCGCGCTTGCTCGTCTCCAGCGGATGGCGATCGCTGCCGGCATCCTCGCCGCTGAGCACAAAGCCTTTGCCATCGAGCTTGACGCCGGAGCCCGCGAGCCAATCGGTATTCGGTTCGGCGCCGATGAACAGAAACAAATGGCGGATCGGCCGCCGCACTTCTTGGCCGATCGTGCTGTTGTGCCAGCACACCGCTTCCAGCATGCCGCTATTGCCTTCAAGCTTGCTTACTGCGCAACCGGTTTCGACCTGGACATTGGCGAGGCCGGCGATCCGATCGACGAGATAACGCGACATGGTTTCGTTGAGGTCCGGGCGGCGCACCAGCATCCGCACTTTGACGCCCTGGCCGGCGAGAAACACCGCCGCCTGACCGGCGGAATTGCCGGCACCGACCAGCGCCACTTCCTGGTTGGCGCAAAGCTTCGCTTCAAGCGGTGTCGCCCAGTAATGCACGCTGGCGCCTTCGTAGGTGTCAAGGTTGCCGACGTTCAGCCGCCGATAGCGCGCGCCGCTCGCGATCACCACCGAACGCGCGCGGACGCGTTCGCCGTTATAGAGATTAAGAACAAACGGATCATCGCCGCCGTCTTGGAGCTTGGTTGCTTCATCGGGGATCGCCATCTCGGCCCCGAATTTCTGCGCCTGGTTATAGGCGCGCGCCATCAGCGCGATGCCGGTGATGCCGGTCGGAAAGCCGAGATAGTTTTCGATGCGCGCCGACGCGCCGGCCTGACCGCCGAAGGCACGGCAATCCAGCACGATGACGGACAGCCCTTCGGACGCCGCATACACGGCCGTCGCCAGGCCTGCCGGCCCGGCGCCGATGACAACGACGTCATAGAGGCGATTGGGATCGATGGGCCGCACCAAGCCGACACAGCGCGCCAATTCGTCTTCGCCCGGGTTACGCAGAAGCTGGCCGCCGGGGCAGAGCACGATCGGCAATTGGCCCGGATCGACGTGGAACCGCTCGATCAGCGCTTTCGCTTCGGAATCGGTGTCGGAATTGAGCAGTTGATGCGGATGGCCGTTGCGGCGGAGAAAGCCTTGCAGCCGCAGCACATCGGCATTCTCGGCGCGGCCGATAATGATCGGACCGCCGGCGCCGAGCTCGAGAAGACCGACACGGCGTAAAATGAGTGCGCGCATGATGCGCTCGCCAAGATCAGCCTCGGCAATCAGCAGTGCGCGAAGCCGATCCGGCGCGATGATGATGCTGCGGACGGGCTCGAGTGCGGTTGCATCCGCGAGCGAGGGCCGACCGGCCATTTGCGCCAGCTCGCCCAGGAACTGGCCAGGCCCATGGATCACGATTTCGTGACGGTTACCCAAACCATCGTTTCGGGTGACTTCGACCTTGCCGCAAGGAATGACAATCAGGCCGGGCCCGATCTCGCCGGCCGTCATCAGCTTATCGCCAGGTTCAAAAGCGCGGCACTCGCCGAACCGGCGCATCCGCTCGATCTCGAACGGCTCGAGATCGGGGAACATCTGATCGCGGCGCCGCTCGATAATGGGCTTGGGAGGCGACGCCATGGCAATGACTGACCCGGTGCTCTCGTTCTACCGCACCGCTATATAGGGCGGCCGCGGTTCAAGCGAAATGCTGGCTCAAACGAAATACTGCCCGCCATTCGCGGTCAATGTCGAGCCGGTGATGAGGCCGGCATCGTCCGAGGCCAGGAACACCACACAGCGCGCGATTTCCTCGGGCTCGCCGAGCCGGCCGATCGGGATCTGCGGCAGCACGCTTTTTTGCAGCACCTCTTGCGACATCGCCTTGACCATGTCGGTCGCGATATAGCCCGGGCAGATCGCATTGACGGTAACGCCGGCGCGTGCGCCTTCCTGCGCCAGCGCCTTGGTGAAGCCGATCTCGCCGGCCTTGGCCGCGGAATAATTGGTCTGGCCGAACTGCCCCTTCTGGCCGTTGATCGAGGAAATATTGACGATGCGGCCGAATTTGCGCTCGCGCATGCCTTCAATGACGTTGCGGCACATATTGAACAGCGAGCCGAGATTGGTGTTGATCACCTCGGTCCATTGCTCCGGTTTCATGCGGTGCAGTTGTGCGTCGCGTGTGATGCCGGCATTGTTGACCAGAATGTCGACCGGGCCGACCTCGGCCGCGACCTGCTTGATGCCGGCAGCGCAAGCGTCGAACGACGACACATCCCACTTGAATACCGGAATGCCGGTTTCCGCCTTGAATAGCTGTGCCGCTTCATCATTGCCGCCATAGTTCGCGGCGACTTTGCAACCGGCAGCTTTGAGGGCTTTGCTGATGGCCGCGCCGATACCGCGCGTCCCCCCCGTAACCAGCGCAACGCGGGGCATGATCTCCTCCCTGTCCAGATCCAACGATCGTCCCGGTTACGATTCCCCGGACATGCTCACAAACTATGCCGGGCACCCGTTCCGGGACGCAATGTCCTGGTTTTGGCCCAGCTTAAAGACGCCTATGGCCGGCGCAAGTTGACGCTTGAGCCGGCCATAGCGGCCGGACCGAGGTCCGGCCATGATCTTTGTCAACGATAAGCGGGCTGACTCGCCAGTGCTTATCGCTCAAGGCACATTGCAATACCCATGCCGCCGCCGATGCACAAAGTGGCGAGGCCCTTCTTGGCGTTGCGCTTTTGCATTTCGTAAAGCAGCGTCACCAGAACGCGCGTGCCGGATGCGCCGATCGGGTGGCCGATGGCGATGGCGCCGCCATTGACGTTGACTTTGTTGGTATCCCAGCCAAGGTCTTTGTTGACCGCGCAGGCTTGCGCGGCGAAGGCCTCATTGGCCTCGATCAGGTCGAGGTCGCCGGCGCTCCAGCCGGCCTTCTTCAGCGCCGCGCGCGATGCCGGGATCGGGCCGGTGCCCATGATCTTCGGATCGACGCCGGCTTGCGCCCAGGACACGATGCGCGCGAGCGGCGTCTTGCCGAGCTTGGCCGCTTCGCTCGCCTTCATCAGCACCACGGCGGCGGCGCCGTCATTGATGCCTGAGGCATTGGCGGCGGTGACGGTGCCTTCCTTGTCGAAGGCCGGACGCAGCTTGCCGACCGCTTCGAGCGTGGTGCCATGCTTGGGATATTCGTCGGTATCGACCACGGTGTCGCCTTTGCGCGTCTTGATCGTGACCGGGGTGATCTCGTCCTTGAACTTTCCGGCCTTCTGCGCGGCTTCCGCCTTGTTCTGCGAGGCGACCGCGAATTCGTCCTGCTGTTGACGCGTGATCTGCCACTGCCGCGCGACATTCTCGGCGGTATTGCCCATGTGATAGCCGTTGAAGGCGTCCCAGAGGCCGTCCTTGATCATCGTGTCGATCATTTCGAAATTGCCCATCTTCACGCCGCCGCGCAGATGCGCGCAGTGCGGCGCGACGCTCATGGATTCCTGGCCGCCGGCGACGACGATTTCGGAATCGCCATTGGCAATGGCCTGGTAGCCGAGCGCGACCGAACGCAGGCCCGAGCCGCAGAGCTGATTGACGATCCAGGCCGGCGTCTCGACCGGGACGCCGGCGGCAATCGAGGCCTGGCGGCCGGGGTTCTGGCCCTGACCGGCGGTCAGGATCTGTCCCATGATCACTTCCGACACTTTCGGCGCTTCGACGCCGGCACGCTCCAGCGCCGCTTTGATCGCCGTCTTGCCGAGTTCATGGGCCGGCACATTGGCGAATACGCCGTTGAATGCGCCGACCGGCGTGCGCGTCGCGCTGACAATGACAATATCGTCCTTCATGGGAGAATCCTTCCGGTTAGGGCTTATTCTCGGGCGGGCAGAGCCCAGGTGCTAAGTCGGGTTGCGGGGTCAAGCAGGCTTTTCAGGCAGGGCGTGCCGCTCGCTCTCTGATATATGTCATAGGGACGTGTCCGCCCCTCGACAAGGCTGCGGAGGGCGGCATCGCTGTTATGCCAAAAGGAGCCGCCGCGGCGTCCTGCCGCGCCGGTTTGTTGGTGGCATAGCGCCTTTGCTGCGCGTTTACCTGACGGCACAATAACGGTAGCCGCGTCGCACGAAACCGCCTATTTTACCGGCAACGTTTGCGTGTGGGTGACCGAATGACCGAAGCCATGGCCAAGACCGCTGAGCCGGTTACCATCAAAAAGTACGCCAATCGGCGCCTCTATAATACAGGCACGAGCACCTATGTGACGCTCGAAGACTTGGCCGCCATGGTCAAGAGCGGCGATGATTTCGTGGTCTTTGACGCCAAAACCTCCGAAGACATCACGCGCTCCGTCCTTACTCAGATCATTTTCGAGCAGGAGAACAAGCAGGGGCAAAACCTTCTGCCGATCACCTTCCTGCGCCAGCTCATCCGCTTCTATGGCGACAGCATGCAGATGCTGGTGCCGCGCTATCTCGAAGTCTCCATCGAATCGCTGACGCGCGAACAGGAAAAGTTCCGCAATCAGATGGCGCAGGCTTTTGGTGTCGGCGCTTTCACGTCGCTCGAGGATCAGGTGCGGCGGAATATGGAAATGTTCGAGCGTACCTTCGCGATGTTCGCGCCTTTCGCGCGGCGCGAGAGCGGCGCCGCCGAGACTCCGGTGGAGCCGGAAAAGACTCCGCAAAAAACCGGCGACATCGACGATCTCAAGCGGCAGCTTGAAGACATGCAGCGCAAGGTCGATCGGCTGTCGCAGAAAGATTAAATCGCGATCGTTGCGGATTGCGTTTGAGCGGTGCCCCCGAGCCAGGGCCGTTCGGCCGACGCCAGTCCGATCAGCGCGCCCTGCAGATAATCGCAGCCCCAGTCGCGCAGCGTTATCGCCGCTTCTTCGTTCTGCACCCATTCGGCCACGGTCTTGAGCTTCAGCCGCTGCGCGAGCTCGATCAGCGAGCGCACGAAAGCGCGATCGTCGTCCGAAGTGATGATGTCGCGAACAAAGGCGCCGTCGATTTTCACGATGTCGACGCCGAGCTGGCGCAGATTGCGGAATGACGTATAGCCGGCGCCGAAATCGTCAATGGCGATGCGGCAGCCGAGATTCTTGACCCGAGCGACGAAACCGCGCGTCTCTTCGATGTCGAGAATGGCGGCGCTTTCGGTGATCTCGACGATAAGCCGCTCGGCGGCGCCGGAATGCGAGCGCAGCAGCGATGTCAGTCCCGACCACCAATCCGGGTCGATGGTCGAGGCCGGCGACACGTTGAGGCTCGCGTTTAGTCCCGGCGTGCCGACCAGTTCGTCGATCGCGAGTTCGAGCACCCTGAAGTCAAGAAGCCGCACCAGTCCGAGCCGTTCCGCGACCGGAATGATCTCGTTCGCCGCCATAAGACTGCCGTCGGCGCGGCGGATGCGCATCAGGCACTCATAGAAGGCGGGCTTGCGATCGGCGGCTGACGCCACGGTTTCGTAGGCCAGGAAGATGCGCCGTTCATTGAGCGCAGAAACGATCTCGTCGGTGGCGCGCACGTTTTCGCGCCGCATCGTTTCGCGCTCGACACTGGGCCGGTAAGCCATGAACGAGCCGCGGCGCCGGGCTCTCGCGGCTTCCAGACTGTCCTGCGCGCGGGAGAGCGCTTCCGTCACGCTGCGGGCATGACGCGGCGCCGTGATGCCGCCGATGGTCACCGTCACCGCAATCGGCCCGGCCGCGGTCGGCACCATGTCGTCGCGCACCCCTGCGAGCATGCGCTCGGCGGCAATCGCCATGTCGTCGGGTGTGCAGTCGCGCAAAACGAGGCCGAATTTGTTACCGGAGATGCGGCCGAGCGTGTCCTTGCCGCGCATCCGGCCGCGCAGGCGCTTGGCCACGGTGCGGATCACTTCGTCGGCGATATCGAAGCCATAGGACTCATTGATGCGCGCCAGATGGTCGATCGCGACCAACAGAAATCCGCAAGACGAGCGAAAGCGCAGCGCCTCCTCGATCGTGTCTTCGAGCACTTCGGTGAGGCGGTGGCGGTTCAACTCGCCGGTCAGCCCATCGTAGCGCGCGAGAAAAGTAAGCTGACGCTCTTGCTCATAGCGCTCGTTGATGACGCGGATAACGCCAAGTGCGCGCTGTGGCTTGCCGTCCGGGCCGGCAAACCAGCGGCCGGTATCCTCGACCCATAGCTTTGTCTCTGAAGCGGGGTCGGGGCGGATGCCGTATTGGATCTGATAAGCGGCGCCGTGTCCGTCGTCGCGCTTGTTTGATTGCATGACGGCGTCGAAGCGCGCTTGCGCGTTTTCGGCGTCGAGAATCTGCGCATAGCCGCGGCCGGTCGAAATCGCCGCGGGATCGCGCACGAGCAGCACCTCGGCGGCGTTATTGCCCCACAACAAGATATCGGCATCGATGCGCCAGTCGTAGGCGACTTCGCCCACTGCGGCGAGAATTTGCGCGGCGTCGAAGGGAGCGCCGGGCGGGTTGTCGGCTGTGCTCACGCTTCTGGGCTCATCGTGAAAATGCGGCTTGCGAAACGCCCATCGCGGGGCGGCGCAGGCATCGTCGTGAAGGTAGCGGCAACACCTTAAACGATTCGGTAAACGGCGGCGTCCACTGCGTCCCGCATTTTACGGCACGCCGATTGCGATCTCCTGACCGAGCGTGAAGCAACGTCCCGTTCCGGGACAGGAGATGCCGCGGTGAACAATTCTCTCGTTCCGGTGAGCCCGATTAACCGAGATAGTGAGACGCCGCGTGTGGTGAGCCGCCCGGATGCTGGCTTTATCGCTCATCTCATCGCCACTTCGGCGCAGGCGCCGCAGACCCGCGCCCGCCGCCGCGCCGAGCCCGGCGAGGCCATCAGCGCCTATTGCGGACTAGGCCAACGGCCGAGTACCGCCGGCCGTGTGCTTTCCCGCTCGCTCTAAGCGTCAGAATCTAAAGGTGTTCCGTGGTCGGCCGGCGGCCCAGCTTGGGCTGCCGTCCGGCAGTCCGGCGGCCCAGCCCCTTGTACCTTGCGGACAGCTCACGCAAATGATGCCCGCGGAGCATGGTGCGTGACTTATACCGTCAAAGAAATCTTCAAGACGCTGCAAGGCGAGGGCGCCCAGGCCGGGCGTACTGCCGTGTTTTGCCGTTTCGCCGGCTGCAATCTGTGGTCCGGCCGCGAGCAGGATCGCGGCACCGCGATCTGCCAATTCTGCGATACCGATTTTGTCGGTACCGACGGGCCTGGCGGCGGCCGCTTTGAGAGCGCCGCGGCGCTTGCGCAGGCAATCGGACAGGCTTGGGCGAGCGACGCGCCGCGGCGCTTTGTGGTCTTCACCGGCGGCGAGCCGCTCTTGCAACTCGATCGGGCCCTGATCGAGGCCGTGCATGGCTTGGGCTTTGAGATCGCGGTGGAAACGAACGGCACCCAAGATGCCCACGACGGCATCGACTGGATTTGCGTCAGCCCGAAAGCCGGCGCGCCGTTGAAGCAAATGAGCGGCCATGAACTCAAGCTTGTCTATCCGCAGAGCGGCATCGATCCGGCGGGCTTGCTCGGCCTCAGTTTCGATCACTTCTGGCTGCAGCCGATGGATGGCCCCGATCGCGCCGCCAACACGGCGGCCGCTATCGGCTATTGCTTGGCGCATCCGAGCTGGCGATTGAGCGTGCAGATGCACAAGCTCGTTGGAATTCCGTAATGTTGGAAATCAGCAAACAATTCAGATTTGAATCCGCGCATACTTTGCATCGAGGTGCGGATGTCGAGACAGTGCGTGACGCGAGCAAGCGCATTCACGGCCATTCCTATCGCGCTGAAGTGGTGGTCCGCGGCAAGGCCGATCCTAAGACCGGCATGGTCCTCGATTTCGGCATTCTGGAAGGTGCGATCGAAGAGGCGCGCTCTGGCCTCGACCATCATTTCCTCAACGAAGTGCCCGACCTCGGCCCGGCGACTATGGAAAACCTGTCGGTCTGGATTTGGCGCAAGGTCGCGGCGAATTGCCAGGGTTTAAGTCGCGTTACGGTTTTTCGCGACTCGACCGGCGAGAAATGCAGCTATTTTGGGCCAAAGATCGCGGTTTGAACGCTGCTTGCGCTGTCAGGACACTTGCGCGTCAGGAGGCCGGGCCGTCGACCTCGATCTGCCGCCGTGACGCGCGCATCCCGATGATGAAGCCGGCAAGCACATCGACCAATGCGATCGCCATCAGCAGAAAAAACGTCGAGGTCGCGGCCTGCGGCACCAGCAAAAATTCGACCAGCATGCCGATAAAGAGAATCATCGCCAGAATATGATCCATGACGCTGCGCATGCCCATGCGTGTCGCCTTGATCAACTCGATCCAGAGCAAAAAGATCGCGAATGCGATCAGGACATCTTCCCAGGTCAGCACCCAGTCCGCACCCGACATCATATGCACGGTCGTCACCGGGGCGGTCCAGCTGACGCCCGGGGTGAGAAACGCGATCATGTTGTAGATGGCGAAGGGAAGCAGAAGGAGCGGGAAGCCGAGCAAAAACATGACGGAATTCTTTCGTCACAGAGCTCTTTGGTCACACGGCTCTTTAATCACACGGCTCTTTCGTCACCAAACGCAGTCACTCGCCGCTGATTTCGGCGAGGCGCCAAGCCTTTAGGCCTCGCCCTTTTTCTTCAGCACCTGCCGGCCGCGATACATGCCGGTTTTCAGGTCGATATGGTGCGGACGGCGCAGCTCGCCGGAATCCTTGTCTTCGACATAGGACGGTGCCTTCAGCGCGTCAGCGGACCGGCGCATGCCGCGTCTGGACGGCGAAGTTTTTCGTTTCGGCACTGCCATGGGGGTCGTTCTCCTGATAGGTCGTGTGGCTTCGGGGTGGCGCGCTTATAGAAGAACAGGCCCGGCAATGCTAGGGGCCGTTACGGGCTTCTGACGCAAGCCGCAAGGCCCGAAAACTCCTCCGAACGGCGCTCATAAAGCCCGGCCAGCCGGCGGACAATGGTGCCTGGTGTCCGGGCGCTGCGCCGGTAAGGATTGGGTAGGATTGCGGCGAGTTCGGCGGCCTCGCGTCCGTTAAGGTCGTGGGCCGATTTGCCGAAGGCAAAGCGCGATCCAGCCTCGGCCCCGAATTCCCCATTGGGACCCAGTTCGACGATGTTGAGATAGATTTCGAGGATTCGCCGTTTCGGCAACACCAAGTTCAGCCACAGCGCCAGCGGGATTTCGAGCACTTTGCGGACGTAGCTGCGGCCCTGCCAAAGGAAAAGATTCTTGGCCGTCTGCTGGGTAATCGTCGAAGCGCCGCGCGACTCGCCGATATCGCCGGACTGCCGCAGCGCCTCGCGCATAGCGCCGAGATCGATGCCGCGATTATGACAGAAGGTGCCGTCCTCGGCGACGATGACGGCAACCGGCAACGTCGGCGACATGTGGGCCAGTGGCACGGTGATGCGCTCGACGCGCGCACCGGTTGCCCATCGCCACAGCATTGGCGTCGAGACCGGATCGATGAACCGGTAAAACGGCGCGATTGCATAAGGCGCGATAATCAGGAGTGCGATGACGACGACGCAGGACACGGCGACGCGCCGCCATCTAGGTGCCATTGGCGAATTCGCGCTGGACCATGCCGCAGCGCGTCCCATTGCGCACTAATCCCGCGCGTAACCGATCAGCGGCTTCTTCTTGCGGCCGAGCATGATTAGGAGCGTCGCAACCGCGCCGACGACAGCCCAAGCCGGCAGGTCAAAGCTCTTTTGCAGATAGGGATCCCAAGCCCAGACAAATTTCTGCTTTAGCCAGTTCTGCGCCTGGTTGAGACTGGTCTGGTCGATGATAGCCCAGACATCGCCAACCTTGGTGTAGACCAGGTCATGATTGGCGATTGACTTGGTGCCGTCATAGACGAAGAACACGAAGGCGGTCGCCAACAGGCAAAGACCGAGAAAGCGAAGCAGGAATCTGATCATCGGAACTGCGCGGGATGTGGCTGCGGATGGATTTTGCCGATTAACGCGACGACGAGTCGGCCAGCTTCGTAGACAGGCGAATCGTCCAGCGCAGGCATTACCCTTCCGCGCCTACTTGTTCAATGCGCGCTTTTCGCCACACAGCATTGCCGGCCGTCAGGCGCCCTTCCTCCGCAACTCCCCTTGAGCATAGGCCACCCGGTTCGCTAAGGTTCCCTCGCCCGCCATACCCCGTTGCGTAGTACCCATAGGAAATTGAAATGGCTTCCAAAAATGGCGGTGCGTCGCACCGCCCAACCTTCACCGACCAAGAAGCCCTGCTGTTCCACAGCCAGGGTCGGCCCGGAAAGCTCGAAGTTGTCGCCACCAAGCCGATGGCGACGCAACGGGACCTGTCGCTGGCTTATTCGCCCGGTGTCGCGGTGCCGGTACTGGCCATTGCCGAAGACGAGTCCAAGGCCTTCGACTACACGACCAAGGGCAATTTCGTCGCCGTCATCACCAACGGCACCGCCATCCTTGGGCTTGGCAATCGCGGCGCGCTTGCCGCCAAACCGGTGATGGAAGGCAAATCGGTCCTGTTCAAACGTTTCGCCGATATCGACTCCATCGATATCGAAGTGTCCACCGAAGATCCGGACGAGTTCATCAATTGCGTCAAGCTGCTCGGCAAGGGCTGGGGCGGTATCAATCTCGAAGACATTAAGGCGCCGGAATGCTTCATCATCGAGCAAAGGCTGCGCGAATTGCTCGACATCCCGGTGTTTCATGACGACCAGCACGGCACCGCCATTATTGCCGCGGCAGGCCTCATCAATGCGCTTGAGCTCACCGGCCGCGAGATCAAGACCACCAAGCTGGTGTGCAACGGCGCCGGCGCCGCCGGCATCGCCTGCCTCGAACTCCTTCGCGCCATCGGTTTCC
>Ga0210398_10000046_pt1 | contig 146870 bp, 123 predicted proteins | sample IncBWC4OmetaG_FD_161047 | JGI IMG/M metagenome (GOLD analysis project Ga0210398, IMG submission 161047) | Forest soil microbial communities from Barre Woods Harvard Forest LTER site, Petersham, Massachusetts, United States - Inc-BW-C-4-O | ecosystem: Environmental > Terrestrial > Soil >... | reverse complement strand
CTCACGCTCGAAGTGCAGCAGCACCTCGGCGGCGGCGTGGCCCGCGCGATCGCGATGTCGTCGTCCGAGGGCCTCAAGCGCGGCATGGATGTGACCGACACCGGTTCGCCGATTTCCGTGCCCGTGGGCGACGGCGTCCTCGGCCGCATCTTCAATGTCACCGGCGATGCGGTGGACAATCGCGGCCCGGTTTCATTCACGAAAAGATATCCGATCCACCGTCCGGCGCCCGCGCTCGTCGACCAGGACACCAAGGCCGACATCCTCGAGACCGGCATCAAGGTCATCGACCTCATCGCGCCGTTCACCAAGGGCGGCAAGGTCGGCGCGTTCGGCGGTGCCGGCGTCGGCAAGACCGTCGTCATCATGGAGCTCATCAACAACATCGCCAAGGCCCACGGTGGTTACTCCGTGTTTGCCGGCGTCGGTGAGCGCTCGCGCGAGGGCAACGATCTTTACCACGAAATGTCGGAAGCCGGCGTCATCGACCAGAAGGACCTGAGCAAGTCGAAGGTCGCGCTGGTTTACGGCCAGATGAACGAGCCGCCGGGCGCCCGTATGCGCGTGGCGCTTTCGGCCCTCGCGATGACCGAATATTTCCGCGACGAGAAAAACCAGGACGTGCTGCTCTTCGTCGACAACATCTTCCGTTTTTCGCAGGCCGGCTCCGAGGTGTCCGCGCTGCTCGGCCGCTCGCCGTCCGCCGTCGGTTACCAGCCGACGCTCGCCAATGAAATGGGCCTCCTGCAGGAACGCATCACCTCGACGAAAAAAGGCTCCATCACGTCGTTCCAGGCCGTTTACGTGCCCGCCGACGATCTCACCGACCCCGCGCCGGCCAACACGTTCGCACACTTGGACTCGACCATCGTGCTCGAGCGCTCCATCGCCGAACTCGGCATTTACCCGGCCGTCGATCCGCTCGCTTCCGTCTCGAAGGCGCTCCAGGCTGACATCGTCGGCGAAGAGCACTATTTCGTCGCGCGCGAAGTGCAGCGCGTGCTCCAGCGCTACAAGGATCTGCAGGATATCATCGCGATCCTCGGCCTCGACGAACTTTCGCCCGAGGACAAGCAGACCGTCTATCGCGCGCGCAAAATCCAACGCTTTCTCTCGCAGCCGTTCCACGTCGCGGAAGTCTTCACCGGCTCGCCCGGCAAATACGTTTCCGTCAAGGACACCGTCCGCGGCTTCAAGATGATCCTCAACGGCGAACTCGACAGCGTGCCCGAAGGCGATTTCTACATGAAGGGCGGCATCGACGAGGTTTTGGCGACGAGCAAGAAATAATCGGTTTTCAACCACGAAGACACAAAGAGCACAAAGTTTTGAACTCAAAGCCGGCTTCGTGGCCTTCGTGCCTTTGTGGTTAGTATAAAATTTAAATAATGCCTCTCACTCTCGAAATCGTCACGCCCGAGGCGCGGGTTTATTCCGACACGATCGACAGCGTCGTCATCCCGACCGTCGAGGGTGAGATCGGCGTCCTGCCCGGTCACATTCCGTTGCTCACGCAGGTGGGTTACGGGGAGCTGCGCGTGACCAAGGGCGGCGCGACCCAGTTGCTCGCCGTGGGCGGGGGTTTTGCCCAAATTAGCGCCGACAAGATTTCCATCCTGGCCGAGAGCGCCATCAACGAGGAAAAAATCGACGAGCATGCCGTTGAAGCGGCCATGAAGCGCGCGGAAGAAGCGCTCAAAGGGAAGGACTCGCTGGATCCGGCCGAAATCGAACGCCTCGAAAGTTTTGTCCGCTCATCCGTGGTTCAGCTCGATATCAAACGCCGCCGGCGGTGAGAGGGAAGGACTGAAAGGCTGAAGGGCTGAAAGTTATAGAGCACGCACCTTGTCATTCCGAGCCGTGCGAGGAATCTCACGTGACCGATCCCTGGGATGGCAGATGTCGCTTTGCTCGGTACTTCGCTGTCGCTCAGAATGACAAAGCGCCGGGTTGGAAAATCTGCCAACTTTAGCCTTTCAGCCCTTTATTTGAACTGGGCAATATACGCCTGCGGGCCGCTTCCGGGATGATAGCCGCTCTGGCGCGCGATCTCCTGTCCCGAAGAGCTCAACTCCACCAAGGTGGGAAACCCGTTGATCCGATATTGCTGCATCAGCGCTTTGTTCTGGTTTTTCAAATCGGGCGGAAGTTCGTGGGAATGCGGAAAATCCACGAGCACGAGCACATAGTCTTTGGCAAAATCCTTGAACGCCGGGGTGTCCAACACCTCCGCGTCGAGCTTCTTGCAGAAGTAGCACCAGTCTGACCCGGTAAAATCCAGCAGCATTTTTTTGTTTTCGTTCGCCGCCCGTTGTTTGGCCGCGGCAAAATCGGTCAGCCAAGCGTATGCCGTGTTTTCCCTCGGTTTTTCAGTCGGCGGTGGTGAGGCCGTGACGACCGAAGTCGTGGCGTCTTCGCGATTTTGGATAAACGCCCGGTCTTCGGCGGAAAGGGAGGCGAGGTGGACTTTTTGCCGGCTGCCATCCGCTTTGCTGAGAAATACGACGTCGCCAATGATGCCGCTAAAGTCGGCTTCCACCCTGGTGGTGCCATTGATCGTCCACTCGTGCGCATTGGCCAAACCGGCGCTACAAACTACCAGTCCGAAAATCAAAAAACCTCGGATGGCCTTTTTCATGCGACGAAGCCTGCACCCAAAGCGACCATGGGACAACCACGTTGTTAGGCAAAAACCCCTCATGGTTTGGGGTAGGGCGCGACCGCCGGGCGCGCCGAATTGTAGGTCGGGCTCTTGTCCCGCCGTAGCTTTCGCGAAGGCGGATCACGCCCGACGCATTACATTTCAGAGGGTAGGGCGAGGCGTCTGCGACGAGCCGTTCGACTTTGCTCACGGCAACAGCTCGAGCTTCCTTATCGAAGCCGTTCTTTGAGGGCGACCATCTGCTGCTTCCACTCTTCGGTGTCGGAATCGGCTCCTTCGCTCCACAGGTCCAAAAGCTCTGAAGGTTTAGTCAAAATGCGGTCGATGGCTCGGATTGCGGACGCAACAAGCTCGGGCGACGGTGTAAGCCGATGTTTTTCGACCCACTTATCGACCGACTTGGTGTAGGCATTCCTGACGTAGTACTTTCCCCTTAACCTCGCGAGGGTATCTGCTGCAGCGATCGCCTCTTCTGCTTCCGGTGCTTCCAAATAGTTGTCACCCATACCGAGCACGCGCTGAATCGTTTCTTCGATAAGCGACAGATCTTCGGTTTTATCGAGGCCGTCTGCCCAGTCGCCTGCCGTATCATTCCCGAATGGATCATTTGCCCAAGCGCCCATAGGTTAGTGTATGATTCTTTAGGCAGCGTTAACTATGAGATATACGATTTCAAACACCATCTTTGAAAATGAAATCTCGTAGCAAATCCGGTTGGCGGGTTGCTCGCCTTCACGTCCCGCGTTTGTTGCCGTAGAGTTCGATTTGCAGGCGGTGGGCGTAGCGGTAGCCGCGGGTTTTGCAGAGTTCGCCCAGCCACGGCGCGCGCGAACGCAAAACTTCCATCGTGATGCCTTCAGGCATGAGCAGCACTTTGTGCCGTGGGATGTCGCGGCCGAGTTTTTCGAGCATGCCTTCCAGTTCGTCCACGTCGACCGGCTGCGCGACGACGAACTTGAATTGATAGGTGTAATTATCGATCCACGCGCGAACGATGTCCGGCTGCCAGCGCGTCGCCTCGTGTTTTTTCCGCCAGGTCGCGTGCTGCGCCCCGTTGGGCGCGGAATTGAGCAGTTTCGGCGAGAGCGAAGCGAGGTCGCACGCGATGCCGTCGGGCGCGATGGTCGCCGCCGTCTCGATGGTCACATGATAACCGAGCAGCTTCAGCTCGGCCGCGAGCTCGCGGATTTGCGGCGCGATCATCGGCTCGCCGCCGGTCAGCACCACGTGACGCGTCGGATGCCGCTGCACCTCGGCCACGATGGCCTCGATGCTCTGCTGCGTGCCCTCGGGATTCCACGACGCATACGGCGTGTCACACCATGTGCAGCGCAGGTTGCAGCCACTCGTGCGCACGAAGACCGACGGCAGCCCCGTCAGCTCGCCCTCGCCCTGGAGGGAATAAAATATTTCAGAAATCAGCACGGCAGATTTTTAACCGCTAATCTTCGCTAATTCACGCTAATGGTTTGGAAAAATTAAACCACTAACGAATTGATTGTGGATGTTTCGCGCGGCAGTGCGGGTAGGGCGCGTTATCCTTAACGCGCCGCGGCGGATTAAGGATAATCCGCCCTACCTCGAAAAAATTAGCGACGATTAGCGCAAATTAGCGGTTTATATTCGGTTTTGGCGGCAGAGGATCATTCGATTCGTAAGTTGTCGGGTCGGGTAGTTTGGCCAGGATGAAGGCTTCGCGGCGTTCCACGCAGGTGCCGCACGTACCGCAATGCACCGTACCGCCCTTGTAGCACGACCAGGTGCGCGCAAAATCGACGCCCAGCCGCGCGCCCTCGGCCGCGATCTGCGCCTTGTTCATCGCGATGAACGGCCGCAGCAGTTTTATCCCGGCATACGTCCCGGTGCGCATGGCTTCCGCGAATGCGTGCATGAATTCCTCGCGACAGTCCGGATAAACCGCGTGGTCGCCGCTATGCGCGGCGATGACGAGCCCTTCCGCGCCGATGCTCTCGGCTAGGCCGGCGGCGATGGACAGCATGATGGCGTTGCGGAAGGGCACGACCGTCTGCCGCATGTTGTCCGCCTCGTAGTGCCCGTCGGGCACCGCACCGCCGCTTTTCAGCAGCGTCGATGAGAATAGACGGCCCACAAAATCCAGGGGGATGATCTCGTGCCGCAGGCCGAGCTTGTCCGTGTGCTCTCTGGCGAACCGGATCTCGCGCTGGTTGTGCTTCGCGCCGTAGTCGAAGCTCACGGCCGCCGCGACCGCGTGCTCGCGACGCGCCCAATGGAGCGCAGTCACGGAATCCATCCCGCCGGAGCAAAGCACCACGACTTTCATGCCAGACGCATAGACAAGAAATGCGCAGAAAGCACAAAAGAAATTCGCCAGGGAGTGGATTCAACCGGCATGGCGCACCATGAAAAAGGCCTTTTACGCCACTGTAGGAGCCTGCTTGCAGGCGAAATTGGTTGGCCAGTCCTGTGTTGTCGCTCGGTAAAGCCTCTTCTTGCTGGGAAAGTTCGCCTGCAAGCAGGCTCCTACAAATCACGGCAAACCGCCCGCGTACCCACTAGGCTAGTTTGAAAACACACTTTAACACAGATTCGCTTTTGACCAAGCGGGCGGGAGAGTTTATTTAAACGGGATTAAACCACCGCAACCATCCGTCGAAGTTTTGAAATCGCCGCCCGCCTACCGCCTCATCGACCAACCCGCGCAACTTGCGCCGCTTCTTGCTGCCCTCGACCGTGCGGCCGAAGTGGCGCTCGATACCGAGGCCGACAACCTCTTCCACTACCGCACGCGCGTCTGCCTGCTGCAGTTCTATGTCGCGGAGGAAGTTTTCCTGGTGGACGTGCTGGCACCGGTCGACCTCGCGCCGCTCTGGTCGCGCCTCGCGACAAAACACCTGATCATGCACGGCAGCGATTTCGACCTGCGCCTGTTGTACGATCTCTGCCGTTTCACGGCCAGCAGCCTCTTCGACACGGTGCTTGCCGCCCAGCTGCTCCACCGCCCGCGCGTCGGCCTGGCCTCGCTGCTCGAACAACACTTTGGCGTCGTGCTCGACAAGGACAGCCAGAAGGCGAACTGGTCGCAGCGCCCGCTCAGCAAGGGCCTGCTCGACTACGCCATGCTCGATGTCCTGCATCTGCCCGCGCTGCGCGACATTCTCCGGGCCGAACTCGTTGCGCTCGGCCGCCTCGAATGGCTCGAGCAGCAATGCCAGCGCCAGATCCTGGTCGGCACGGAAGGTTTTGCCCCGCCCGACGAAAATGACTGGCGCATCGGCCGCAGCGAACGCCTCCGCGGCCGCGGCCTCACCGTGCTCCACGCCACCTGGCATTGGCGCGAGGCCACGGCATCCCGGATCGACGTGCCGCCCTTCAAGGTTTGCAGCACGGATGTCCTACTCAAACTCGCCGAAGCGGCCGACCATGGCGCGGCCGAAGCTGAGGTTCTGGCTTCCATCCATCTCGGCAAGCGCCACGAGCGCCTCGCGGCCTCGCTGGCCGAGGCGGTGCGCGCCGGCCTGGCGCGCGACCCGCAGACGCTCCCGCGCCGCCGCGGCCGCGGCGAATTCACCCCGTTCACCGTCGAGGAACTCGCGCGCCAGGATGCGCTCAAGGCCGACCGCGACCGCATCGCCGCGAAACTCCCGCTCGATCCCACGCTCATCGCCAACCGCGCGCAACTCGCGCAACTCGCGCGCGCGCCCGAGCGCCTCGACGAAATTCTCCTGCCGTGGCAGGCCGGCCTGCTCCGTCACGAACCGGCACTGTCGCAAGGGTAGGGTCCATTTCCCGATGGCCGACCGCGCCAACATTGCGCAGCACTTTGCACTCATGGCCGCGCGTGCGCCGCAGCAATGCGCACTGAAAATCCCCCGCGGCCGCACGCGCTCGGGCGACATCGACTATCTCGCTTTCAGCTTTGCCGAACTGGCCGCCGAAACCACCGCGTGGCAGACGCGCCTCGCCGACCGCGGGGTGTGTACCGGCGACCGCGCGCTCGTGATGGTGCGTCCCGGCCTGCCGCTCATTGCCTCGGTCTTTGCGCTCTTCGCCCTCGGCGCCGTGCCCGTCGTGATCGATCCCGGCATGAGCCGGAAGAATTTCCTCGCGTGCGTCGCGCGCTCGCGGCCCCGCGTGCTCGTCGGCATTCCGCTGGCGCAGGTTCTCAGCCACATTTTTCGCGGATCGTTCCGCAGCGTGGCCGTCCGCGTCCCGGTAAGCGGAAGCCTCACGGCACGGATCGCGTCCGGCGCACAATCTTCTGGCGCCAATTTTCAAATTGCCGACAGCCGCGCCAGTGACCTGGCGGCGGTTCTCTTCACTTCCGGTTCCACGGGCGCGCCGAAGGGCGTTTGTTACGAGCACGGCATGTTCGAAGCCCAGCTTCGCTTGCTCCGCGACACCTACGGCATCGAACCTGGCGAAGTTGATTTGCCGCTGCTGCCGGTCTTCGCGCTTTTTAATCCCGCGCTTGGCCTGACGACCATCGTGCCCGAAGTCGATCCGCGCCGGCCGGCTGCCGCCGACCCGGCGAAAATCGTGCAGGCCATCCGGCAGGAAAACGTCACCAATTCATTTGGCTCGCCCACGCTCTGGCGAAAAATCGCCGGCCATTGCCTCGCGCAAAAAATTACGCTGCCCAGCCTGCGCCGCGTACTCTGCGCCGGTGCGCCGGTGCCCGCCGACCTCTGGCAAAATTCGCGGGTCTGGCTTCCGAACGGCCGGCTCCACAGTCCCTACGGCGCGACCGAGGCACTGCCCGTCAGCTCGGTGAGCAGTGATGAAATTTTGTCGCTGCTCACCAAGCCGACAATTTCAGATTTCAGATTTCAGATTCCAGATGCGGAATGGGGCAAAACAGCGAAAAATCCATCTGAAATCTTAAATCTGAAATCTGAAATTGCGCGACCCACGCACGCATTTTTGGGCGCGTGCGTGGGACGCGCCTTGGCCGGGATTGAAATCAAAATCATTGCGCTGACCGACGGGCCGATTGCTTCTCTGGCCGACGCCCGCGAGCTTCCGCTGGGGGAAATCGGGGAAATTATTGTTCGCGGCCCGGTCGTGACCAAACTTTACGATGCACTTCCGGAGCCAACTGCACTGGCGAAGATTTCTGACTCTCAGCTCTCAGCTCTCGACTCTCAACTCGCCGCCTCGGGCGGCGTTTGGCACCGCATGGGCGACTGCGGCTATCTCGATGCCGCGGGTCGCCTCTGGTTTTGCGGCCGCAAAGCGGAGCGGGTCGAGACCGCGGCGGGGCCGCTTTACACCGAGCCGTGCGAGCAGGTTTTTCGCACTCATCCACGGGTGACGCGTTGCGCGCTCATCGGCCTTGGCCCGCGCGGTGCGCAACGGCCCGCGCTCGTGGTGGAAGGAAACATTGCCGATCCCCAGGCCCTGGCGCGTGAGCTGCGCGCCCTGGCGCTCGCGCATCCGCACACGGCAGCCATCACCGCGTTTTACTTTCACCCGGCTTTTCCTGTCGACGTGCGGCATAACGCCAAAATCCACCGCCTCACCCTTGCCACGTGGGCGACCACGGCCAAAGGTTATGAAGGGGAGACAAAACAGTGAACACAGAGGTCGCTAAGGTAAAAGGAGGACACAGAGAAAACATTATCCATGCTTCTCTGCGCCCTCACGTTTCCTTTGTGTCCTCTGCGTTCCTACAAACCCAATCCTTGTTAAGATCATAACCTGTTTTCTCTGCGTGTCCCGTGCCTTCCATATTTAAAAAAGACCCTGTTCTCGTCACCGGCGGCACCGGCTTTCTGGGCCGTCGGCTGGTCGAGCGCCTGCTGGGGCAGAGCCGAAATATCATCGTGCTCTCGCGCCTGCCGGCGAAAGACCTGGCCGCGCACGGGGTGCGTTTCATCTGTACCGACCTCGCGGATGCCGATGCGGTGCGCGCGGCCTGTGCCGGCGTTGAAACGGTTTTTCACACGGCGGCCAAGGTCGGCGTGTGGGGCCGTGAAGAAGAATATTTCAAGGTAAACGTTCTCGGCACGCGCGCGTTGCTGGAAGGTTGTCGCGAACATGGCGTGAAGAATTTCATCCACACCAGCACGCCGAGCGTTGTTTATACCGGCGGTGATCTCGCTGGCGCCGACGAATCGCTCCCGCTCACCACCGATTGTCCGGCGGCCTATCCGCTGACCAAAGCCATCGCCGAGCGCGAAGTCCTGGCGGCGAATTCGCCGGCCCTGCGCACCATCGTGCTTCGCCCGCACCTGATCTGGGGCAAAGGGGACCCGCACCTCGTGCCGCGCCTGCTGGCCTCGGCCCGCGCCGGCCGGTTGCGCATCGTGGGCTCGGGCAAAAACCAAGTGGACATGACCCACATCCAAAATGCCGTCGATGCCCACCTGCTGGCCGAATCCAGCCTCACCTGGCCTGATTCGCGCGCGGCCGGGCGCGCCTACTTCATCTCCGATGGCTCGCCGGTCGTGCTGTGGGATTGGATCAACGGCCTGCTGCACGCGCTTAACGAACCGCCCATCACCAAAAAGATTTCCCTCCGCTCCGCGCAGGTTCTCGGCGCTGCGTGCGAACTGGCCTGGCGCATGTTGCCGCTGAGCGGTGAACCGCCCATGACGCGATTTGTTGCCGCCGAACTGGCGAAAGACCACTGGTTCGACATCAGCGCGGCACGTCGCGACCTCGGTTACGAGCCGCACGTGTTCATGGCCGACGGCATGGACGAACTGGTAAAGTGGTTGAAAAAGAGGGCGGAATCTCAATCCGCCGCGCCTTTCCTGACAAAATAGGCGGCCGGCTCGGCGACGCGGGGTGAGGGCACCCCGCCCACATTCTTAAATGCCATTCTTGCTCAGCCCCGCTGGCGCACGGCTTCAAACAGGGCGATCAACGTCGCCATGGCCACGTTGAGCGAGTCGGCCTGGCCGGCCATCGGGATGCGCACGCGGAGGTCGGCATTTTTCAGCCAATACTCGCCGAGGCCGAATTGCTCGCTGCCCATCACGAGGGCGAGCGGTCCGCGCAGGTCGGCCCCGGTATAGAGGGTTTCGGCCGAGGGCGTCGTGGCTACGGTGCGGATTTTTTTCTCGCGCAGCCACGCCTGCGCGACCCGGCTGTCGGCCACGACCAGCGGGATGGCGAAGAGCACGCCGGTCGATGCGCGCACGACGTTCGGGTTGAAAACATCCGTCACGGGGTCGCACACGATGATGGCATCGACGCCCGCGGCATCGGCGCTGCGCATGATGGTGCCGAGGTTGCCCGGCTTCTCAATTGCCTCGATCACGAGGAGAAATGGCGCCGGGGGCAGCACCAGCTCATCCAGTGTCCGATGCCACTGTGGAACCACGGCCATGAGCCCGTCGGGCCGCTCGCGATAGGCGATTTTCGCAAAGGCCGCGCGCGTCAGCTCGAACAGCTTGGCGCCCGCGGCCCGCGCCTGCTCGATCAGGGCCGGCTCGTTTTCGCCCAAAAACCATTCGGGCGAATAATACAGCTCGAGCAAGCGCACGTTTTTTTCGAGCGCGCGGCGAATCTCGCGATAGCCCTCGACCAGGAATACGTCCGCCTCATCGCGCAGCCGGCGGTCGCGCAACTTCACGAGTTGCTTCACGCGCGGATTTTGCAGGCTGGTGATTACTTCGACCGACATGCCGCCGATTTGAGCGAGGAGCGGGGCAAAGCGCACGGAGAAAAATCCCCCAGACGGTTGAAAATTAGTTTAGCCACCCTTCTTCGCTCTTCGAGCTACGCAGGGCAGGCATAGGATCACATCCGCCTTCGCCAAGGCTTCGGCGGACAAGAAGAACACAGGGATCAACCTTTCTTTGAGATCTATGTGATCTTTCGTGGCAAAAAATCCGGCTGGCTGCTTCCCAAGCATCCGAGCGGAGGCAACGACCTCCTCGCCGTAGTCAGGCTATAGGGTTTAGTTTTATTTAAAATGCTCTGGTATGGACTCGCTGGTCGTTTCCGTGTTTTTTGACCATTCCGTGGCCAAGAACAAAAAATTCAACGACCTGCCCTTTGCCTATCACGAGGAGATCGAGCTGGAAATCTCCACGCTCACCAACCTCGGGCTCGGCCTGGGCCGCGTCTCCATTGAAAACCAGAAAACCAAGGTTGAAAACTGGGTTGTGATGGTGCCGTTTGCGCTGCCGGGCGAGCGCGTGCGCGCGCGGGTCTTCCGCAACCACAAGAATTTTTCCGAGGCCGATTTTGTCGCCGTGCTGCGGCCCTCGCCGCATCGCGTGACGCCGCGCTGCCCGCTTTTCGGCCGTTGCGGCGGCTGCCAATACCAGCATCTCGCCTATGCGGAGCAACGGGAGTGGAAGCGCCGCCAGGTCGCCGAGTTGCTCAAGCATCTCGCGGACGCCGAGTTCGAGGTCGCGCCGGTCGTGGCCTCGCCTCGCGAGTTCGGTTACCGCTCGAAGATCACGCCGCATTTCGCCGCGCCGGGCGCGGCGAAAATCTCAGATTTCAAATCTCAGATTTCAGATTCAGCCGATTTTCCAATCGGCTTCCTTAGACAGGGTTCGCGGTTTGAGATCGTGGATGTGCCGCGGTGCGAAATTGCCACCGAGGCGATCAACGAAAAGCTCACCGCGGTGCGGGCCGGAGTGCCGGCCCGGGTGGCGTCCGGTGAATTTACGCGCGGCGCCACGTTGCTGCTGCGCGACGCGAGCGGCGTGGTCACCACCGACTACGACACGGTCGTCACCGAACAGGTGGGCGAACTGAAGTTGAAGTTCCTCGCGCGCGATTTTTTCCAAAACAATCCGTTCATCCTCCCGGCGTTTGCCGGACACGTGCGCGCGCAGGCGGCGGCGAGTGGCGCGCGTTTACTGGTCGATGCCTATTGCGGCAGCGGACTTTTCGCGCTTTCCGCCGCGAGTGCGTTCGAGCGCGTGGCGGGAATCGAGATCAGCGATACTTCTGTCGCCTTCGCGCGGGAAAATGCCACGGCCAACGGCATTACCAACGCCGTGTTCCAAGCCGGCGACGCCGCGGCGATTTTTGCCGGGCTCGATTTCCCACCGGGCGACACCGTGGTCGTCATCGACCCGCCGCGCCGGGGGTGCGACGAGAGTTTTCTCCGCCAGCTTTTCGCCTTTGGCCCGCGCGCGGTCGTTTATGTGTCGTGCGACCCGGCCACGCAGATGCGCGACCTGGTCCACTTTTTCGCCGCCGGTTACGAACTGCGCGCCGTGCAGCCCTTCGATCTCTTCCCACAGACGCGGCACCTGGAGTGCGTGATCACGTTGCAGCGCGGTATGGCAAAGGCTGAAGGGCTGAAAAACTGAAGGCGGGCTCTCGTGCAGAGAAGCGACGAACCATTTACTGAGGCAAGCTGCCGATGAAAGCGTTCATTTCCCTCAATACGTCCGCTTCATTCGAACGGAAGATAATATGGTCCGCATGAGGCAACCGAACGATTCTCGCCGACGGTACCTGTCGCTGAAAAGCGTTCGCCTGGCGTTCCATTCGCTCAAAATCCAGCGCCTCCGCTTTTGCAAGCCGGACAGGGTCTTGGTATTTCCTGCTTAAATCGTGCGGATCGGCAAAGATGGCCAGGACCGGCACGTGAAGCTCGGTAAATTTCATTTGCCCGGCAGTCAATTTCAACAGGAGTGGTTCGAGGGCGGCCGGGACCAGTGGCTCAAATACTCTGACCACTGCCGCGACGCGCAGGGTGAGGCTTCCGTGAACCTGGTCGTACAGCGCGTAACCATTCCCTGCGTCCAGATAAATCAGCCCGGCAATTTTTTCAGGATGAAACGTTGCTACGGAGCTTAGTTCCTCTCCGCCAGAGGAGGAACCCACGAGGACGGGCCGCACCAGTTTAAGTGTGTCGATGACAGCCACAACATCGTCACCCAGACGTTTTGCCGTGTACCCCGACGCAGGGGCGCTGGACAGCCCGAATCCGCGCGGGGTAATGCCATACACATGGTACTTTGTCGTCAGCTTGGTCGAGAATTCACCAAAACTGTGTGCCGTGCCGCCAAACCCGGTCAGCAGGATGATCGGCCGTCCGGTTCCGCCAAAATCGACGACCTCCAGTTCGACATTGGGCTCTACCGTGATAAATTGGGCGTTTCTGGCAAGGGGCGGATGATGTGAGTGGACGTAAGCTCTGTGCCAGGAATCAACCGTGTCGGCAACGAACACGGCAAGTCCGATCGCCAAAATCACCTTAAACCAGCGCTTCATTTGTTGTAGAGTTGATCGCGAGCGCAGATGGCATCGAGGTCGCCGAGATATTCTGGGCTAGGGAGTCGCTGGCTTCACCTTCGGCCATTCGTGCGTCTTCCCTTTCTGGTAGAGTACGACGCTTGTCACGTTGCCCTTCGCGTCCTTTACGAAAGTCAGCTGCGCATTAATCTGCTTCAGGAAAAACTCCGTGTCGGACTTTGCGCCCAATTCAAATTTCGGTTGGCCCGTCAACTGGGCGTAGAGCCGACCGTCTTTGCGGCTGATCGTCGCTGTCCTGCCTGGCCCGGCGGCATATTCGCCGAGAATCGGCGCGGAACGGGCCTCATCCAGCTTGATTTCGACGATGTCCTCGAGCCGAGGCGCATGGATCGTGTGTCCGTTCTGGTGATTGATCAGGCTGACAACCTTGCCGTTGGCATCCTTGACGAAGGTGAGCTGGGCATCGACCACCTTTAAAAAGAACTCCGTTTCGGATTTTGGAAAAATCTCGAGTCGCGGTTGGGGGCCCAGCTGCACATAAACCCGATCACCGTCCCGGGTGACGACCGCGAGCATCCGGCCAAAATCATATCGGCCCACGATTGCGGCCAAAGCGGCGGAGGATACCGACACCTGCATTTCTGCCGGTTTTGGCGGTTGATCGGCAAGTTCAGTGCCGAGATAAACCTCGACGATGTCATGGAGGAGTATCTCCGGGTTGTTTCCCGGTTTTGGCGGGCGTGAGTTGGTCAGAACGACCACGGTAAAATCTTGATCGGGCAGCCGCTCGAGGCCGGTGAGAAAGCCGTCAATCGCTCCGCCGTGGAAGATTTCACGCGCGCCCCTGAATCGCGCTATCATCCAGCCAAATCCATAGCCTTCGTCATGTTTATCCCCCTTGTTTTCCTCCGTTACGACGGGCTTGAAGGCTGCGGCGAGACTCTCGCTGTTCAGTACTTTGTGGCCGAAGACACCCTCGTTCCAGCGGTAGAGATCCTCCACTGTCGAATAGAGCGAGCCGGCGCCGCCCGCCCAGGATGTATCGTCATCTTCTGCCTTTTCATAGCGGCCGTTTTTGTAGGAATAGCTCATGGCGGTATCAGCCGGTGGCTTGTCATTGTGGTACACGCCCGTGGCGGTCATCCCGAGTGGATCGAAAAACGTTTGCTTCAGAAAATCACCATAGTTTTGTCCCGAGACCTTCTCCACGATATCGCCCAGGATGACATAGTTTGAGTTGCTGTAGCTCCACTTTGCCCCGGGATTAAAGTCGTAAGAAAATTTCTCGATCAAGGTGAGCAGTGCGGGCGGGGCAATGGGTTTTGCCATGGCCGCATGTAAATCGGGTTCTTCGGTGTAGTTGTGGATGCCTGAAGTATGCGTCAGGAGTTGCTGGAGCGTGACCTCGCCGCCGCGGGGAAAGTCCGGATAATATTTCGCCAGCGGATCGGTGACCTGGAGTTTGCCGGCTTCCTGCAGCCGAAGGATGCTCGCGGAAGTGAACTGTTTGGTGTTGGAACCGATGAGGAATTTTGTAGCCGTTGTAATGGGAATTTTTCGTTCGATATCGGCCAATCCATAGCCCTTCTCGAATAGGATCTTGCCGTTGCGGGCGACGAGGACCGCAGCCCCGGCGCCGTCCTGGTCGAAGCTGCGCTTGAAGAGCGCGTCAACCAAAGCCTCGGGCGCCGGTGGCAGCGCATGGACATCCGCACCTTTCTGCAGCAAGAATTCATAGGCTTCCTTCTGCCCTCGGAGGCGGGCGGCGAAGAGCGGCGTCAACCCTTCGGGCGTGTGACAATTGATGTCAGCGCCCTGTTCGAGCATTTTTTTCAACGTTTCGATGTCGCCGGCACCTGCCGCGCCAACGAACACCCTTGCGATGGCCTGAGGATCCTTGGTCACCCCGCGTTCCAGCGTGAAAGGAAACTTCTGTTCTCCCTGGGTGCAGTCACCACGGATAACCTTGGAATCATCGGTCAGCTTCCCGGCAAATTGCGGAGCCTCGGAACCGCCAGAAACAGCGAACGCGATCACGGATCCGTCCACCGTGACCAGGTTCAGTTCGAGCTCGTGTATACCCCTGGCGGGAAACGCCAGCGTGCCGTGCCAGGATTGGTCCGACTTGCGAGTGAAATCGACTGCAATGTCTGTGGGGTTCCCGGGTCGGACAATCGTGCCTTCCCAATGGCCGGCCGGGTCTGGCGCGGCATCGGCGGCGTGCAGATTCAGGCCGCACGCAAACTGGATGGAAAGCGAAAGGAGAGCGAGGAGCGGAAAGTTTTTCATTTTGGAAATCTAGCGGTGCAACGTTTGCTTTGGGACAATCTTTGTATGAACGGTCGCGGGAGTGGATGACCGGTGGAACCGAGGCGGCGTCTCTTCGGGACGTTTCACAGGCTTGTCTTGTCCCGAAACTCCTGGGCTTGCCGGCGGCTCAGCTCGACTTTTGCCCCACCTTTGAGATGCACAACCAAGCCACCGCTGAACCAGGGTTCGATTTTGTCGATCCAGTCGAGATTGATGATCTGGCTGCGATTCGCGCGGAAGAAATGCCTCGGATCGAGCCGATCTTCCATGGCGCTGAGCGAACGGAAAAGCTGCGGTTGGGCATTCTCGAAATGCACCCGCGTATAGCTGCCTTCGCTCTCCAGCAGCCGGATCTGTTTTACCTGCACGAACCAGCAACGCTCGCCTTCGCGCACGAAGACCTTCTCCTCCGGGGCAAGACGCCCGGGGGCGGCAGCAGGGATGGCGGCCCCGCTGGTTTTCACCCGGAGTCTTTCCACGGCCACGGCAAGCCGCGCCGGATCGACGGGCTTAAGCAAATAATCGAGTGCGTTGAGCTCGAAAGCCTTGACCGCAAATTCGTCGAAAGCCGTCGTAAAAATGACCGTTGGCACGGGCGGTTCGAGCGACTCGAGCAGTTCCATGCCGGTTTCTTCCGGCATCTGCACATCGAGAAAAAGCAGGTCGGGCTTGAGCAGGACGAGCTGGTTGCGGGCTTGGGCGGTGTCTGCAGCTTCGCCCACCACGTCGATGTAGGGGAAAGCGGAGAGCAGACGCCGCAATTCGGTGCGGGCCAGGCGTTCGTCGTCGATCAGGAGTGCTCTCATGGCAGTCGGCTTGGGCTCGGCTTTATAGGAATGAGAACTTCAGCCACGACCAAATCCGGGCCGTCCAGGCGGAGTTGCAGCGTCGCGCGGTCGCTAAAGAGAAGGCGGAGCCGCTCGGCGGCGTTGCGCAAGCCAACGCCGGTCGACTCCGCGTCTATTTTGATTGAGGCATCGGGTGCGCGGGGATTGGTCACCTGCAAGCGAAGCATATCGCCGTCGTAGCGCACGACGATCGCGATTTCGCCACCTTCGCGCCGCTGGGCGATGCCGTATTTGACCGCGTTTTCCACGAGAGTTTGCAAAAGCATGGGCGGGACTGGCAAGGCCAACGCCTGGGGTGAAACATCGATGCGCAGGCGCAGCCGGTCTTCGTAACGCACCTGTTCTAGCGCGAGGTAATCATTGGCCACGCGGAGTTCTTCCTCCAGCGGGACCGTCTCCCGCTGGCTGCTTTGCAGGGAGTATCTCAGCAGATTCGCAAGTTGGGTGACCGCGAGACGCGCCCGGGCAGGCTCCTCTTCGATGAGCGAACGGAGCGAATTGAGGGAATTGAAAATGAAATGAGGGTTTACCTGGGACTTCAGCGCGCGAAGTTCGGCTTCCTGCTGGCTGGTGACGAGGCGCAGGCGCTCATTTTCCAATCGATTGAACCGCTCAGAAAGATGATAAAAAAAATAAATCCCGAGCCAACCGCAGAAGATGGGGGAATTGCCACCCCATCTGAGCAAAAAGGTCGAGAGCGACAACCTTCCGTATTTCATGGCAGGGTTGGGAAGCAGCAGAATGTCGTTGGCTGTAATGAGCGTGATGAAGATAAGCGTTAGAACCGCGCCGGCCAAAAATATTCGGGGCAGTAGCGCGTGCCAATCGAGGCGCTTCCAACCCCAGCGGGTCAGGAAATAACGGACATAGTGGGTCAAAAGGAAGCCGAGCACTGGTGGCAGAATGAATCGTCCTATGATAAATTCGACAGGATGGATCCGGGGATACGCGTTGGGCTTTAGCACGGGCCATTGCAGCTCGAAGAACGAAACCGTTATAAAAGTGGAAACCATCACCCAGCCAGCGGCCTGGCAGATAATGTAGAGGCGCCGCCTGGCGCTAGTGTGGCCATCGAGGCCTTGGCCCGAATCTCCGATACACTGGATGTTTTCCATTGGGCTGAGTTTTGCGGAGGGATGCTCGCTTGTGAACAACCTTTGTACGAACGGTTGCCGCGGTAGATGAGCGGTGAAGCCGGTGGCCGTGTTCAGCGATACTCCATCCACTCGGGCGAGGAATATTGTTCAATGAGCGCCTCGACTTCGCCGTCGGCAAACTCGGGCCAGGGCACAGATTCTTCCTTGGCGCCGAGCGCCGTGGCCAGCGCGGCGGAAAATTTTTCGGCAAAGGCCTCCCAATCCAATGCGCCCACGACCGGCTTCCAGATGGATCCCTGCAGGAGCAGGCCGTTCTTGTTTCGTTTTTGCGCGGCGCCGGCCACTTTGTCGCCGGTGTGTTCGTTGAGCACGTCGAAGACTTCCGCGCGCTGGAAACACACGCCGGGCAGGGCGCTAGGCGCCTCATCGAGGTGGCGCTCCTTGAGCACGACCGGCGCGCCGAGCGCGCGGAGGGCATCGGCGAGACACGCGTGCACGCTGCGGTAGGATTGGGTGGCGCGCTCGGCCTCGAGCGGATGTCCGCGTGGAATGACGAGCGTATAGGTCCAATCGTCGCGGTGATCGACCACGCCGCCGCCAGTCGGCCGCCGGCAGAGGTCAAAATCTTCGCCGGCGGGAAGCTGGGCGCGCACAAATTCCAGCGACTGGCTGAGGCCGAAGGTAAAGGCCGGCCCGCGCCATTCGTAGTGGCGGAAGCGCGCGGCTTTGGTGTGTGGATAACGCTGCAGCAGCAGGAAATCCAGCGCCATGTTCTCGGCCGCGCCGCCGGTGCGTGTGGGCAGGAGGTGAAGGGTCATGACATTTTTTAAACCGCTTTAAATTTATTTCGGCGGGGGCGCGAGCAGCCCGGGCTCGATGTGCCAGAGCAGTTGCCAGCGGGGCCGCCCGGTTTTTTTATGGGTGCCGCCGGTGGGCGCGAAGGCAAGGACGGCGCCCTTTTTCACGTCGAAGGCGGCGGGATGGTCCTTGCCGCGCACAAGCAGGGTGGCGAGCGCGCTGAGGTACGGTTCGTGGCCGACGAGGGCCAGGCTGTCCATCGTATCGGAGTTTCCGATACGGTCGGCGATCTGGGCGGGATCGTCCTCGGGCAGGAGGCCGGGTGTTTCGACCAGGGCGTGGTCCAGTTTCAGGCCGTCGGCGAGCAGGCGCGCGGTTTCGAGCGCGCGGACGAGCGGGCTGTGCCAGAGCTGGACGGGCCGCAGCGCGCCGTTGCGCTGGAAGAAAGCCACGAGCCGGGAGCATTCCTCGCGGCCGCGGTCGCTCAGCGGCCGCAGCGAATCATCCCCGGCGGCGGAGGCATGGGCGTGGCGGATTAAATAAAGCTCCACGTTACAGTTGTGGCGAAAACGATCGGCGTTGGCGAGGCTGGGATGGCGTTCCCTCCGCTCGAACGCTTGGTCAGCGGCCAATCGGATTTTTTGCCAAGAGAGAACACAAAGGCGGCAAATCCTCCGTTTCAAATCGCCTGCGCGCCTATAGGCGCAATGACGCCTTTGCCGAAACAAAATGAATCTTTGCGATCCTTTGTGGCTAAACTGATTTTTAACCGCTCCTAGCCGAAGTAGCCGACCAGTTTCTTCGCGTAGGGCTGGTAGAGCGGATGGGTCGGCGTGCCGTCGAGGTTGCGCCCGAAACAGAACACGATGCCCGGTGCGCAGACCTCGCGCAGGATGGCTTCGACCTCGACACCGCGGTTGAAATCACCGCCCGGCTTTCCCCAGGCGACGATCACGCGGGCGGCGCCGGCCGCGACGGTTCGGATCCACTGGTCGTTTTCCGGCCGTCCGACCGGATCGGCGGCGGCGTAAAGCTCGCGTGGATTCGTCGCGCGCAGCGAAAAAGCGTTGAGCATGTAAAGCGCGCCGAAGCCCCATTGTTCGGAAAACTTGCAGCATTTGTTGACGGTCGCATCGACATGCAGCTCATCGGCGCCCGATGGATTCATACCGACAAACGCGCAGTAATGTTTCGGATCCCCCCAGTGGCGAAAAAGCGTGTAGCGGTGCGTGCGGCCAATGTTGAAACGGGTGTTGGCCTTGACCAAGGGATCGACCCAGAGCTCCTCCTGCGCGGGCGGCAGCGCGCTTTGTGAGGCGGTTTGGAATCGTTCTTTGATCATCGACTAAGGCTTGGCGTCCAGGAGCGTGCGGATGGCACGCAGCAGCGAGCTCAGTTCAAAAGGCTTGGCCAGGCAGACCTGATGTTCGGGTGCGAGCCAGGCGAGCGGGTAGGTACCGGGCCGGCCGATGACGATGACGCGCAAGGCGGGCCGGATAACATAGAGGGCGCGGGCGAGTTTTTCGTTTTCGCCGGCGTGGTCGCCCAACTGGACGACGAGGAGATGCACGGGGCCGCGGCGACGGGCTTCGCGCAGGCCTTCGCTGGCGCGGCGCACGGAGAGAATTTTGTAGCCGTCGGCCGTGAGAATGCCCGCGATCATTTTGCGCACGACATCGTCTTCCTCCAGCAACAGCACGGTTTCGCGGCCATGGGTGGAGGGGAGCGCGGGCAGGCCGCTGGACGGGACGGCGGTGGCGCGGGCATGCACGGCGGGAAGATGAATCTCAAAGGTCGTGCCGACGCCGGGCGCACTGTGTACCCTGATGTGGCCGCCGCTCTGTTGCACCACGCCATAGACCATGGCGAGGCCGAGGCCGGTGCCTTTGCCGGCTTCCTTGGTGGTGAAAAACGGCTCAAAGAGCTGGGTCTGCGTCGCGGCGTCCATGCCGATGCCGTTGTCGCTGACGGAGAGCAGGACGTAGCGGCCGGGGGGCGTGTCGGTGAGGCGGCGGTTCTGGCCGTATTTGACCACGCGGACGGAGGTGCTGATGGTGACGCGGCCGTTTTCGCGGAGGGCATCGCGGGCGTTGAGCGTGAGGTTGAGCAGCACTTGCTCGAGCTGGGCCGGGTCGGCGCGGACATTGGGCAGGTCGTGGGCGAGATCGAGGTGGAGCTTGCCGCCGGCACCAAGAAAGCGGCCGAGGATCGTGGCATGATCGCGCACCAGGCGGTTGAGATTGATCACCTGCGGGTACAACTCCTGCCGCCGGCTGAAGGCGAGAAGCTGGCGCACGAGCACGGCGGCTTTCTGGCCGGCGGCATGGACCTCGTGGATCTCGCGGCGCGAAGGATCGTGGAGGGGCAGGCGGGCGGCGAGGATTTCGCAGTAGCCGTTGATGACGGAGAGCAGGTTGTTGAAGTCGTGGGCGACGCCGCCGGCGAGGCGGCCCACCGCGTCGAGGCGCTGGGCATGCACGAGCGCCTCCTGCAGGCGGCGCTTGGTGGTCGTGTCGCGATAGGTGGCGACAATGTAAGTCATGCGGTCGCGGGCATTAAACAGCGGGCTGAAATTCCAGGCGGCAAAGATGGTCGCGCCGGATTTGCAGGCGAGGTAGCCTTCCCCGGAAAAGATGAGCCCGGACGAGAGTTTTCCCATCCAGCGGCGCAGGCGGACGCCGGCGATGGCATCGGCGTGCAGAAACGCATGGCCGCGGCCGGTGAGTTCAGCCCGGGCATAGCCGGTCATGGCGCAGAGCCGGTCGTTGGCAAAAAGGATGCGCAATCCGTCGTGATGGAGCTTGGGCCCGGCGATGAAGGCGCCTTCACCGAGGCTGCGCAAGGCCGCCGCGAGCAGCCGGGCGGGAGGCGGCGCGGTGCGGACGGCGGTTTTTTTGCGCCGGGGCAGCTTTTTTTTCATCGGGTGGGGTCGGCGCGGTTTACGGCGAGAGGCGTTCGATAATCCAGTCGCCATTTTTTTCGCGGCGATAGCGCAGGCGGTCGTGCAGGCGGTTGCGCCGGCCCTGCCAGAACTCGACGGTTTCGGGCGCGAGCCGGAATCCGCCCCAATGCGGCGGCAGGGGCACCTCGGTGCCGGCATATTTTTTTTCAAGCGCTTTCATCGCCTCGTCGAGGACGGAGCGGCCGGAAATGATGGTGCTCTGCGCCGAAGCCCATGCGGCGAGCTGGCTGGGGTGCGGGCGCGAGTGGAAATACGCCGCCGCTTCCTCGCGGGCCACGCGCGTGACCGGCCCCTCGGCGATGATCTGCCGCTCGAGCGCAATCCAGGGAAAAAGCAGCGAGGCGCGCGGGTTGGCCTCGAGCTCGCGGCCTTTGCGGCTTTCCAAATTTGTGTAGAATACGAAACCGCGGCCGTCGAGGCCCTTGAGCAGCACGGTGCGCGCGGCCGGCCGGGCGTCGCGGCCCACGGTGGCGAGAATCATGGCATTGGGCTCGGGAATCTTCGCGGCTTCGGCTTCCTGAAACCATTTTTCAAACTGCCGGAACGGGTCGCGGGCGAGATCCTTTTCAGACAGCCCGGTCAGGCTGTAATCGCGGCGAAGGTTGGCGTAAGCGGACATTCCCTGCACCCTGCCCCGCGGTGGTGGGCATGTCAAAAATCAAAGTCCAGAGTCGAGAGGCTAGAGTTGAGAGGCTCCCGAGACAAACCTTTGAAACCGATAGAATTTGTAAGCACTTTACTCTGGACTCTCGACTCTGGACTCTCGACTACCAACATTAAGCGCATGCCTTCGACTCCCGCCACCTATCTCGACCGCCATGAGCGCGATGCCATCCGGCTGCTGCAAGCGCTGGTGCGCCAGCGCACGGTCAACCCGCCGGGGGAAAACTATGACGCCATCACCGCGTTCCTGACGCGCGAGCTTGAAGCGCTTGGGCTGAAGACTCGGCGTTTTACCATGCCGGCGGCGTTGTTGAAGAAGCATTTGCGGCCCGAGGAACGGGGTTACCCGCGCTTCAATGTCCTTGGCCGCTGGGATGCCGGCGCGGCCAAAACCGTCCATTTCAACGCCCATTATGACGTCGTGCCTGCGGGTGGAGCCTGGCGGCATGGCGATGCCTTTAGCGGCCGGCTCGACCGCGGCTGGATTTACGGGCGCGGCACTGCCGACATGAAGGGATCGATCACCAGCTTGTTGCTCGCGCTGCGGGCCTTGCGCGCCACGCGCACGCCGCCGCGCTGCAATATCGAGGTGTCCTTCACCGCCGACGAGGAGACCGACAGCGCGCTCGGCGCCGCCTGGCTCGTGCAGCATGCCGGCCTGCGCGCGGACTATGCCGTTGTCATGGAAGGCGCCGAGGGCCGCACGATCTGCTGCGGGCACAACGGCGTCCTTTGGTTCAATGTCATCGTGCATGGCCGGGCCGCGCACGGCTCCGAACCCGAGTGCGGCATCAACGCGCTCGAAAAAATGTCCGCCTTCGTGATCGCGCTCAAGGAGTACAAAAAACTTCTCGCGCGGCGCACCTTTATGACGCCTTCCGGCAAGGCCATGCGGGCCACGCTCAACATCGGCGGCGTCTTCGCCGCCGGCCCGGGTGGAAAAATCAACACCGTGCCGGCGCTCGCGAGCTTCACGCTCGACCGCCGCGTCCTCCCGATCGAAAACCACGCCGCGGCCGAGCGCGAACTGCGCGCCGTGCTCGCCGCGACCGCGCGAAAAATTCCGCTGTGCCGCATCACCGTCGAGAAAATCTCCGAGAACTTCGCCTGTTTCGAGCGGCCGACGCACCCCTTCTTCGCGGCCATGGCCGCGAGTGTCGGCCGGGTGCGGCGGGTACAGCCGGCCTTCAGCGTGTCCACCGGCTTTAACGATGTGCATTTCTTTTCCCACCACCTGAAAATCCCGGCGATCGGCTATGGGCCGGCCGGGGAAAATTACCACGCGGTGGACGAACGGGCCCCGGTGCGCGACCTGGTGACGACCGCAAAAATCTACGCGGATTTACTGACAACTTTTGCGGGCTAGCAGGCTGTCGGACTTTGTCCTCCAGCCAGCTAAATTATTTTGTCATTCCGAGACCCTTAGCAAGCTGCTGCGCGGCTTGCCTGGACTTGGCCAATGAACCGTTTCGCACGGCAGCGCGGGTGGAGCGCGGCGTCCCGACGCGCTCATGAACGCGTCGGGACGCCGCGTTCCACCTCGGAAGGCCTGAATTCGAACCGTAACTGGCATAAATTCATTGGCAGCCGTGCGAGGAATTTCCAAAATTGACAGGAACAGCAGAGATTCCTCGCACGGTTCGGAATGACAATTTCACCCTCATAGGTCCAATTACACCGAAATTGCCCTGACCCGAAATTCCAAACGCCAAAAAACAGCGGCGTCCGCGGCGAATTTTTGGCTTTGGCGTTTGGGATTTCGTCGGGCAGGTCTCAGGCTGCTGCGGTTTCCAGGATGGCGCCGGTTTCCGCGGCGAGCGCGGGCAGGAAGACTTCAAAAGTCGTGCCAGCGCCCAGCTGGGATTTCACCCGGATAAAGCCGCCGTGCCGTTTCACAATGTTGTGGGTGATGGCGAGGCCGAGGCCAGTACCGCGTGCCTTGGTCGTGTAAAAGGGCTCAAAAATGCGCGGCAGACGATCGGCCGGGATGCCGGGACCATCGTCGCTCACGGTCAGGCAGATATAATTTGTAGGCATCGGCGGGGCGCTGCCTCCGCTGACCTGCTCCTGATTTTCCAGCCGGACTTCAATCGTGCCAGTGCGTTCGCCCAGCGCCTGGGCGGCATTGTGGACGAGGTTGGTAATGACCTGGCGAATTTGGCGGGGATCGGCTTCAACGCGCCACGCATCGGATGCGAGGAGGACCTTCAAACGGATGTTGGTGCTGTCATGAATCCCGACTTGGGCGGCTTCTTGAACGACACTCGCGAGCTCCAGCGGGCACTTGGCTGGCTCGGCGCCGCGGGCAAAATCCAGCATCTCCTGCGTGAGTTCGCGAGCCCGCCAGCCGGTGCTTTCGGCCTGGTCGAGGCGACGGGCCACTTCCGGAGGCAATTTGTCATTGGCGCGGGCCGCGCTGACAAACCCGAGCATCACCGTGAGATAGGTGTTAAAATCGTGGGCGAGTCCGCCGGCCATCTGTCCGAGCGAATCAAGCCGCTCAAACCGCTCCTCGCGTTCGCGCTGCTGTTCCTGCTCCCGCTTGCTCGAAATATTGTGGAAGAGCCAGAAGGCCCCGGCGGGTTGGCCGTGTGAATCGCGCATGGCCAGCGCATGAACTTCCAAGGAGATGTCGCGGCCGGTCGGTGTCACCACGTCCACTTCGCCATGCCATGATTGGCCGGAGGTTGAGGCCGACACGAGCCGGGCCACCGCTTCACGTTGTTTGAAGATGCGCCCCTGCTGGCAGGCATCATCAAAGCTTTCCGGATCTTCCCCGAAAAGTACGGCATGGGCGGCGTTTTGAAAGCGGGTGCAGCCGTCTGCATCGTGAAAGGACAGGGCTCCATCCGGGCCGGCCAAGGCCGCGCCCAGTTCGGCAAATTCGAAAGGAGGCGTCCACTCCTGCGACTTTTCCTGTTTCTCTTCGCGATACTGTTTCCAAAAAAAGAAACTCAAGGCTCCGAGGAGCCCCCAAGACACACTTTGCGCAACGACGACTAAAACGGGGGTAATCATTAACAGGTATAGGCCCTAGAGACGAAAAACAGGGCCTCCAGTCAAGAAACTTTGCTAAAAAATTGTTTACATTAGCCGTAAGTAGCAGATGTGACGTAAATTTATTAACAAACATTTTTTTAACAAATCCCCTTTCCCTCTTGTTTCAGTGCCCCAAGAACGCAACATGCCAGCCTTATTCAGATGAAAACACTCCCTAGCCTTACCCCAAAGAAGTTGCGGAAAAAAGTGGCCTGCCTGTTCGATTTTGCCGGCCAAAAGATCCGCGCGATCGATGCGACTTGGGATTCAGCCAAAGGAACCCCGGTTTTCACGGTCAAGGGCCGGTACACCTCGCGTGGTTGGACGGAGTGGACGCAGGGTTTTCAATTCGGCATGGCGTTGCTCCAATCCGATGCGACGGGCGACTCCAGCTTTCTTCAACTCGGCCGGGAGAAGACGCTGAAATTCATGGCCTCGCATGTCTCGCACACCGGCGTGCACGACCACGGGTTCAACAATATTTCCACCTACGGCAATCTCCGGCGCCTGATCCTCGAGGGAAAAACGCCCTTCAGCCAGCACGAGCTTAATTACACCGAGCTGGGGCTGAAGGTTTCCGGTGCGGTGCAGGCCGCGCGCCATGTGACCACCGCCTGCCAGCAGCCTTGGTCGCCGGTCGCCGGCTCGGCCGGCGTCGTGCCGGGCGGCTACATTTATTCCTTCAACGGTCCGCAATCGCTCTTTGCCGACACCATCCGTTCCATGCGCTCGCTCGTGGTTGCGCACCAGCTGGGCCATGTGCTGATGGGCGAGGGCGACAAGCCCATCGATCTTCTCCACCGCGCCATCGAGCACGCCGCGACCACCGCGCGCTTCAACGTTTTTTTCGGCGCGGGCCGCGATGGTTACGACGTGCGCGGCCGCGTGGCGCACGAATCGATTTTCAACCGCAACGACGGCCAGTTCCGCTGTCCCTCGTCACAGCAGGGTTATTCGCCCTTTACCACCTGGACGCGCGGTGCGGCCTGGATCATCTGCGGCTTTGCCGAGCAGCTCGAGTTCCTCGACACCGTGCGCGGCACCGACCTTGACGCCGTCGGCGGCCGCCGCGCCGTGACCGACCTGTTTCTCGCCACCGCCCGCGCCGCGAGCGACTATTACATCGACGGTTACTCCGCGCGCGACGGCGTGCCGTATTGGGACAGCGGCGCGCCCAACCTCTGGCGCCTCGGCGGAACTTATCTCAACAAGCCTGCCGATCCGTTCAACGCCCACGAGCCGGTGGACAGCTCGGCCGCTGCCATCGCCGCCCAAGGATTTTTGCGGCTCGGCCACTGGCTCACGACCCATGGCGAAACCGCCGCCGGAAAAAAGTATTTTCAGGCCGGGCTTACCATCGCTGACACGCTCTTTGACGAGCCCTATCTTTCCACCGACAAAAAGCACCAAGGCCTGCTCTTGCACAGCGTCTATCACCGGCCCAACGGCTGGGACCGTGTGCCGAAAGGCCGCTCGGTTCCCTGTGGCGAGTCCTCGATGTGGGGCGATTACCACGCGATGGAACTCGCGCTCCTCATCCAACGCCTCGACGACGGAAAATATTATACGTTTTTCTGAAGCGTGGCTTGAAATGAATGACCTATTCTTTCTGTCATTCTGAGCGACGCGCCGAATTTAGTTTTGTGGGCGGGGTGCCCTCACCCCGCATCGGGATTCTTCGCTTCGCTCAGAATGACAAACTGTTTTAAGGACGTTACCTGTTTATGGTCTTATTATCGCCAACTTGAAACCCGCCGCCCGCCTTAATCTCTACGACCTCACCCGCGAGGAGCTGCGCGGGCGGTTTGTGCAGTGGGGGTTCAAACCGGTGCATGTGCGGCATCTGTGGAGGTATCTTTACCTTGAATTTGCCGACTCGTTTGAGGCGATGCCCAAGTTGCCGGCGAAAGTGCGCGCGCGCCTCGCGGCCGAGGCGCAGATCGGCGTGCTGCCGACCGCGCTCGAAACGGATTCAAGCGACGGCTTCACCCGCAAATACCTGCTCGCGCTCGCCGACGGCGAAAAGATCGAGGCGGTGTTGATGCGATTCACGGGGCGGGTGACGGCATGCATCTCGAGCCAGGTCGGCTGTGCGATGGGCTGCGTTTTTTGTGCCACGGGCCAGATGGGTTACACCCGCCACCTCACGCCGGGAGAAATCGTCGCTCAGGCGGTGCACGTCGCCCGCCAACTTCGTGACCTCTCGCCCCAAGCCTCCCGCCTTTCGCCTGGGCGCGACAGGGAGAAGCCGAAGCTTCGCAACGTCGTGCTCATGGGCATGGGCGAGCCGCTGCACAATTACGACGCGGTCATGCAGGCGATCGATATCCTGCGCGATCCCAACGGCCTCTCGCTGGCCGGGCCGCGCATCACGCTCAGCACGGTCGGCGTCGTGCCCGGTATTCTCCGCCTGGCGGAGGAGAAACGCCCGCTGCATCTCGCCGTTTCGCTGCATGCCGCGACCCAGGCCGAGCGCGCCGCGCTGGTGCCGGTCGCAAAAAAATGGCCGCTCGACGAGCTCATGGCCGCGTGCCGCCATTACTGCGAAACAACCCGGCGCCGCATTTTTTTCGAGTGGACGCTGATCGAGGGAAAAAACGATTCGCCGGATCACGCTCGCGCGGTGGGCCGATTGCTGCATGGTCTGCCCGCGCAGGTGAATTTGATTCCGCTCAATCCGACGGCGGGTTACGACGGCGCGCCGACCCGCAGCGAGGCGGCGAAACAGTTTCAAAAAATTCTCGCCGACGAGTTCGCCCTGCCGAGCACGGTGCGCCAGCGCCGGGGCATCGACATCGCCGCCGGCTGCGGGCAACTGGCGACGGCGACAGAAACCCTTTTACACGAAGAACGCTAAGCCCTGAAGTTTTAAATCTATCTTTACACCAAGGTCGCGAAGTGGCGCGAAGAGCCATTGGAATTCGCGATCAAAGGCTAAAAACAGGGCCGGCTTGGAGATTTGATGAGAGATGAGACCAGGCGCTTCGCGTTCCTTGGCGACCTTCGTGTAAAAGCAGATCCGCCTCCGACACTATTTTTTCTGGCTATCTAAAAACGCCAAGGTCTGCTGAGCCTGCTCGACGAGCGGGGTGGAGAACGGCTTTACCTCGCCGCCGGGCGCGGTCAGGCCAAGCCTCGTGGCGCGGGAGCGCAGCGTGAGCGCGGCGAGTGCGGCCACCTCGGAACCCGCGGCGAGTTGGGCGGTGCCGGCGGCCAGAAACTCCGGCGCGGCCGGCGGACTTTTCGGCTGCAGGACTTTTTCCAACAGGAAAAAACCGAGCGCGGCGCCGAGCGCGTCGAGCCAGGCGACCGGCTGGGCCGGCGGCGCGTAGGCGAGGCCGCGCTTTTCCGGCTCCCACTCCATGAAGACGCGGACCGCTTCATGCAGTTTGGACAATTCGGCGTCGGCGGTGGCGGGCGTCCAGCGCAGGGCGAAGGTTTTGCGCTCGCGGAATTTTTTCATATCCCACACGCGCAGGACCAACTCGTATTCGCCGGCGCTGTGCTGCAGCGCACCGGTAAAGACGTAGTCGAGCTTTTCACCGCAGGTGTTGGCGAGCTGGTGGAGATTGGTGGTGGTCCATTCGCCTCCAAACAACAGCGGCGTTTTCCCGGCTTCGGGGTGATCCATCACGCCGACGACCGCGAGCGGCGCGTAATGCGGCGAAAAATAAAATGTTTCCGCGAGCCACAGGGGCAGGGCGCGCGAGAGGCGGGCGAGCTCGTCCTCGACCTGCGCCATGGCCTCGGGCACATTTTTCAGGCCGGGCAGCGCGAGCTGGGCGAAAGCCACGCGGCGCAGGCGCCCTTCCTTGGGCGGGAGAATTTCACTGGCGAGCGGTTCAAGGCCGTAAAACCAGACTGGCTTGCTGATGGTGATGAACGCCGCCTTCAATCCGACCGGCGGTGCGCCCTCTTCTTCATTCACGGGAGCTTCATCCGGCACGGCGCCCTCCGCGATGAGCTCGGCGATGGCGTTGGAAAAACCGTACAGGCGCTCCTCGAGCTCGGGGCGGTTGAGCGAAAATAAAATATCGAGCACGTGCTGCGCGGCGTCGGCGTCGTGCGCGGCGAGGTAGGCCTGCAGGACGTTGAGGCCGGTGGCCGGCCCGTGCTTTTGCGCGTCGTAACGCGGGGCGACGAGATCGATGATGGGCTTGACGTGGCCGTTGCTGCCGAGATCGCCCGAGATGGCGACGAGCACATCGGCGCGGTCGCCCGCATCCGCGAGCACCTGCTCGTAAATGGCGAGGGCGCCGGGCAGGTCCTTGACCTCGAGTTTTTCGCGCGCGGCGGCGAGCTGCGGCATGACGCCGCCAGCCGAAGGCGCCACCGGGTCGCCGACAGGCAGGGGGGCAGGCTTTTTTTCGTTGGATCGGTCGAAAAATCCCATGCCGCCCAGAAAAACACCTGGCCGGTCATTGGCGAACAGAAATCCCGTTTGACCCCACCCGCGGTGGGTTTAAGTACAACCTTCCTGCGCGTTGTGCGCCCCGGATGAACCGCGTCCACATAAAAACCTACGGTTGCCAGATGAACGAGCGCGACAGCGAAGCGGTCGCGGCCATGCTGCGCGCGCGCGGTTATCGCATCGTGGCGCGCGAGGACGAGTGCGACATCCTGCTGCTCAACACCTGCGCGGTGCGCGACGCCGCCGAGCAGAAGGCCATCGGCAAGGCCCAAAACGTGCTCGCGCACAAGCGCCGCCGGCCGGACTTCGTCGTCGGCATCCTCGGCTGCATGGCGCAGAACCGCGGCGCGGCGCTGCTCGAGCAGCTGCCGGACGTGGACCTCATCGTGGGCACGCAGAAATTTCACCAGGTGCCCGGCTATCTCGACAATCTCCGCGCCGCGCGCGCGGCGGGCGTGCCGGTGGGCGAGACCATCGTCGACCTCGCGGAGGAAGCCGGCTCGCAAAACGAAATCCGCGACCATGTGCTCGCGCAGGACGAGTTGCCCGATGCACCGCCGCAGGTGAGCGCCTTCGTCTCGATCCAACAGGGCTGCAACATGGACTGCTCCTTTTGCATCGTGCCGAAGACGCGCGGCGACGAGCGCTCGCGGCCGATGGACGATATCGTGCGCGAAGTCACGGAGCTGGCGGCGCGCGGCGTGAGGGAAATCACGCTGCTCGGGCAGATCGTCACGAGTTATGGCCGGCGCGACTACGCGCACACCGGCGGCGTGTCGCCTTTTGTCCAGCTGCTCGAAAAAATCCACGCGGTGGACGGCATCGAGCGCATCCGCTTCACCTCGCCGCACCCGCGCGGCTTCAAGGAGGACCTGGTCGAGGCGTACGGCCGCCTGCCGAAACTTTGCGAGTACGTCCACCTGCCCATGCAGTCGGGCTCGAACCGCATCCTGCGCGCGATGAACCGGCCCTACACGCGCGAACGCTACCTCGAAATCGTCGCCGCGCTGCGCGCCGTGCGGCCGGATATTTATTTCTCGACCGACGTCATCGTCGGCTTTCCCGGCGAGACCGACGAGGACTTCGCGCAAACGCGCGAGCTGCTCGAAGCGGTCAACTGCGACATGGCCTACGTTTTCAAATACTCCATCCGCACCGGCACGCCCGCGGCCGAAATGCCGGGCCAGGTGCCCGACGAAACCAAGGAGCAGCGCAACCAGATCCTGCTCGACCTGCTCCACCAAAATTCGGTGCGCCGCAACCTCTCGCTCATCGGGCGGACAGAGGAAGTGCTGGTCGAAGGTCGCGACAAAACCGGTCAGCGCTTCACCGGCCGCACGCGGGGCAACCGCGTGGCGGTGTTCGAGGCCAATGAACGCCTCATCGGGCAGCTGGTGCCGTTGCGCATCGAACGCACGACCGTGAGCACGCTGTACGGCGAGCTGGTGTTGCAAGGAGTCACAAACTAATCGTTCTCATTCTCGTACTCGTTCTCGTTCTCTTTATGCCAAAACCCCTTTTCGACCACGAAAAACTGCGTGCTTATCAGGAAGCACTTCGTTTCATGGCTTGGATCGAGCCCTTGTTCGAGAAACTGCCAGCCAAACTTGCTGCGCGTGATCAACTCGACCGGGCATCTACCAGCATCGTGCTCAATATTGCCGAGGGCAACGGCAAGCGATCACATCCCGACCGCTGCCGTTTTTTCGACATAGCACGCGGATCTGCCCTCGAGTGCGCGGCGTGCCTCGACGTGCTGGTTATAAAACAGCGAATCCCTCAAGCTGAGGCGAATGAGGGGAAACTTATCCTTTTGGCGATAGTATCACTCCTTGCCGGGCTAATTGCGCATTTTTCGGGTCAAGTGGAAGAGGATGCCACAAATTATGAAACGGAAAGCTTGGCGGCCGAGAACGAGAACGAGTAAGAGAACGAGAACGATTTCACCCATGTCCCTCACGCTTGCCACCTTGCTCCCCGGTTTGCTGCTCATCGTCCTTGGCGCGGCGATTTTTGCCGGCACGCCCGCCATCGTCGCGATCTTCAAAGCCATGCCGCGGTCGCGCGCGGCGACGTTCCTGTTTTTCTACGGTGGCGCGGCCTGGTTCCTCAACCTTGTCTGGAATCTTTCGGCGGCCGATTTTGGTGAACACCGCCTGCTGCTCTTCATCGGCTTTTTCCTGGTGACCATCCTGGCGTTTTTCTATGTGCCGGATTTCCTGGCGGTGCGCGGATTGTGCATTCTCACGCTGCTCGCCGGCTGGCCCGTGCTGATGTCGGGCTACATGAATTTCGACCATCCGCAGGTGTATTTGCTGAAAGGGCTCGTTTACGTCTGCGTCGTCCTTGCGCTCTGGCTCGGCGCGCAACCGTGGCGGCTGCGGGATTTCTTCCAGTGGCTTTTTGCGACGAGCGGCCGGCCGCGCACCGTCGGCGGCGCCTTGCTCGGCTACGGACTGTTGCTCTGCGTGGTGGCGTTCACTTATTGAAGATTTCCCGATGACCGCGCCGGCTGAACCCGCAGTGTTGCTCGTCCTCGCCGGCCCGGCGGGCGCGGGCAAGACCACGCTCTGCGACCGGTTCGTGGCCGAGACGCCGGGGTTTTCGCGTGTCGTCACCGCGACCACGCGGTCGCCGCGCCCGGGCGAGGTGAACGACGTGCATTATCATTTTCTCACGCCCGCGCAGTTCGATGCCAGGCTCGCCGCGGGCGAGTTTCTCGAGTGGGCCTATGTGCACGGCTTCCACCGCTACGGCACGCTGGCCTCCAGCGTGCTCGGGCCGCTGGCCGCGGGGAACAGCCTGATCGTCAACCTCGACGTGCAGGGGGTGGACCATTTCCGCCGCGCGGCGGAGACCAACCCGCTGCTGCGCCGGCACCTCGCGACGATTTTCATCAGCGTGCCCACCTCCGAATTGCGGGCGCGGCTGACGGGCCGCGGCAAGGACAGCGAGGAAGAAATTGCACGCCGCCTGCGCACGGCCGAGGTGGAACTGCGCGAGGCGGACAAGTTCGACTACCGCATCATCAGCCGCAGCCGCGACGATGATTTCGCCGCGCTGCTCGACCTCTGGCGCCAGGCGCAGCGAAAAATTGGGGGAAGCCCGACCTGACCTCTTCGGATTTGCTGCTATGATGGAGGATGAACACAGAGGGCGCGGAGGGGAATGGAGGACACGGAGGTCTGGAGAAAATAAACCAGATCACCGAGCATATCATTGGTGCAGGAATGCGGGTGCACACGGCGCTCGGCCCGGGCCTACTGGAATCGGCCTATGAGGCATGCTTGGCCTACGAACTTACAAAAACCGGATACTCGATCGAACGTCAAAAGAGGTTACCCATCGTTTATGGCGAGCTGCGGCTCGAAGAGGGTTATCGCATTGATTTGCTGGTGGGAAAGGCGGTCATTGTTGAACTCAAGGCCGTGACGAGACTTGAGGACGTACATGAAGCGCAATTGCTCTCATACCTCCGCCTTTCGTGTTGTGAGGTTGGCCTGCTGATCAATTTCCATGTTAAACATCTGCGCGACGGCCTGCGCCGCGTGATCAATACCAAAAAATAGAACTCTGTTGCCTCTCTTACCTCCGCGTCCTCTGCGTTCCATCATAACCACTGTTTTATATTCGGCATGGATAGTCCGGAGGATTACCGCCAGTCGCCCCGCGGTGTGCCTTAGCCTTGCGACGGCCCTGCGTTCCACCGTGCGATGACGGGCTACGCTGGTGCAACGGCATCGATGGCTTTCAGCTCGGCTGGGCTGAAAGAGAGATCGTTGAGGGCGGCGACGTTTTCCTCGATCTGCGCCAGGCTGCTGGCGCCAATCAACACGGAAGTGACCTGCGGCTGGCGCAACACCCAGGCCAGGGCAAACTGGGCGAGCGACTGGCCGCGTTTACGGGCGAGCTCGTTCAACGCCTTGGCCTTTTTTATCTTCTCATCGGTAACCTGCGTGGGACGCAAAAAGCCATGGGGCTTGGAGGCGCGTGAGCCCTTCGGGATGCCGCGAAGATACTTCTCCGTGAGCAGTCCCTGGGCCAGGGGGCTGAACGCGATGCACCCGATGCTTTCGCGTTTCAACACATCGAGCAGGCCGTCCTCCACCCAGCGATCGAACATGCTATAACGCGGCTGGTGGATCAGGCAGGGCGCGCCCATTTCGCGCAGAAGCCGGGAAGCGCGAGTGGTCTGTTCCGGTGTATAATTGGAAAGGCCGACATAGAGGGCCTTGCCGGCGCGAACGGCATGGGCCAACGCGCCCATCGTCTCCTCCAAGGGGGTATCGGGATCCGGCCGATGGGAATAAAAAATATCCACATACTCCAAGCCCATGCGCCTGAGGCTTTGATCAAGGCTGGCGAGCAGGTATTTTCGCGAGCCCCATTCGCCGTAGGGGCCATCCCACATGTGGTAGCCCGCCTTGGTGGAGATGATCAGCTCATCGCGATAAGCCGCCAGGTCAGCCTTCAAAATGCGGCCGAAGGTTGCTTCGGCCGAGCCGGGAGGGGGACCATAGTTATTGGCGAGGTCGATATGGGTGAGCCCGAGATCGAAGGCCCGCAGGATCATCGCCCGGCTGTTTTTGAAATTGTCCACGCCGCCAAAGTTATGCCACAGACCCAGTGAAACGGCGGGCAGCTTGAGCCCGCTGCGTCCGCAGCGACGATAAAGCCCCGGATGGGCGTAACGATTCTCGGCCGCCGAGTACTTCATGGAATTTGGGATCAAAACTGAACCACAGCGATGAGGGTGTTCCAAGGGAGAAGTTTCGCGCGAGAGAGACGCCCGTCGCCATCACCGCCAGTCGCGCAGCGGCGTAACAACAGGCGGCGGGAGCTGCGGCCAGCGCGGACCGGAGGGCGTCAGCAGGACGGCGAGCCGGACGTCGCCGGCGGCGGGTGCGGTCTCGATCGTGAGCATCGCGGTGCCTTCGTTTTGGTTCTCTTCGGGAGTAGGCGGGCGGGTGGAGGTCACTTGAAAGACCGCATCATCCGGCGCGAGAATGGCGGCGAGCAACGTGCGGCCGTGTTGCGTCAGGGTGGCGGTGCGGCCGTCGGCCGAGAGGATGATTTTGCCTTCAGTCACCATTCCCCAATGCAGCGGAGTGCCGGAACGTAGACCGGAAAGATCATCCTGCACAAGAACGCGGGCCTGGTCCAACAGCGCGACGCCTCGCAGGATTCGCTTCGCGGTGTCCGGATATGCCGCGGTGAGATCGGCGACCGCGAAGGCCCGGTCCGGCGCATCGCTGAATGCGACGATGGGCGCGACCGCCCTCGGGTCTTGGAGAAGGTTGCCGGGGGTGATGGTGTTCTGGCTGTGGTTGTTGAGTCGGAAATAGGTCCAGCGTTTTTTTCCAAAGTAATCGGGCAGGTCGTAATTGTCCGCGCCGAGATATTCGGCCCAACGCACGCCGTCGGCATCGAGTACGAAGGCCCCCAAGTCCAGATGGGAATGATTGGCGGCGTTGTCGCCGGCCTTGAAGCCGACAAAGATCGCGCGCGGGTCGTCCCACGCACTACGGAGGATCGCGATGTCGGCGGCTCCGTGGAAATGAAGATCAAGCGGAACTGGCTCGGTCGATCCGGCGGAATTTCGCACCACCGGGTTGGGATACCAGATCGCGTTGAGCGCGAAGAAGCGGTCTTTGATCTGTTTCTGCCCGATCTCCGCCGCGAGCAGGGCCCGGCTTTCAGCCAGCGCGGCGGGGTGATGATAACGCTCAGCCAGCCAGGCAAAGGCGGGGGTTGGTTCAAAGCTAAGATGGCCGTCGGCATAATTGAAGACAGGGCCGACCGGTCCCTGCACGGCGAGGCGGTACAAGGCGGTGCGATCGAAATCGGGCGCCGCGCCCAAGCCAAAATCGGTGCCGAGCACGCCTTCCAATTCGGCGAGGATGATAACGTTGTAGGTGGTTCCGTAAGTCCAGTACCCGGGACCCTCGGGATAGGCGCCGTCGGGGCGGTAGCGGGCCATGACCCGCGGCAAGGATGTGCGCACGCCGTTCACGACCAACCGGGCGAGCTCCGGATTATCCTCGCCGATCGCCAGCGCCGCGGTGAGCAGGCCACCGTTGCACACCTGGTTCCAGTTCATATCGGCGGTGACCCAGAAAACGCGCCGGTCTTTTCCGGGATCCGGGCCGTAGGCCGTGGCAGCGAAGACGAGTGCCTTGTCGAGCAAGGCCTGTTTGATCGTCAAACGTTCGGCCGGCGTCAGTTGCCGATAGAGCCAGTCATAGCCGATGCCGACGGCGAAACTCATTTCGGCGACGTCGAGAAAATGCGATGGATTCCAGTCCGGAAAGGCGGCGACCGTCAGCATGTCGCGTTTCGCCCGATCGGCGAACCGTGTGTCGCCAGTCAGCCGGTAAGCCAGCGCGCACGTCACGATGTGATCGAAGGCGGCGCGGGACTGCTCGAGGAGCCGGGGACCGATAAGCTGATGGATAATCGGAGGCGCGGACAACAGCTCCTCCGCATGGGCGATAATGCGGGCATGCAGCCGGGCTCGAAATGGATCGGTGGCCGCGGCGGCGATGTCAGCCGCGAGTTGGTCATCGGTGAGGAGCAGCCGTGGATGTTCACGGCGAAAGTGGACCAGGGGATCGTTGGCCGGCAGGGGCGGCTGATCGGCCGAAAAGGCCAGCGACGGCAGGAACAGGGCCAGGGCAACAGGAAAGATCCAGCGCATGAGGTAAGGGTTCATCCTAGCCATGCCCCTCCGCGAATCAAGCGGCCGAAAAACAAAGGCGCGGCTTTTATGCCGCGCCTTTGGAGATTGCCTTGGTAATGTGCCTTACATCGCGATTTGCGGGCGCAAGGGCTCGGGCCAGTCGACGTGGAAGAATTTTCCGCGGGGCTGGTCAACGCGTTCGTAGGTATGCGCGCCGAAGTAGTCGCGTTGCGCCTGGAGCAGGTTGGCCGGCAGGCGGGCCGAGCGGTAGCTGTCGTAGTAGGCGAGAGCGGAACCGAAGGTCGGCACCGGCACGCCGCACTCGGCGGCGAGGGCGATCACCTTGCGCCAGTTGGCCTGCGCGTTCTTGAACGTCTTGTTGAAATACGGGTCGAGCAGCAGGTTCGCGAGGTCGGGCTTGCGCGCGTAGGCCTCGGTGATTTTCTGCAGGAACGCCGCGCGGATGATGCAGCCGCCGCGCCAGATTTGCGCGATCTCGCCGAAGCTGAGCTTCCACTTGTATTCCTTCTGCGCCTCGCGCATGAGCTGGAAGCCCTGAGCGTAGCTGCAAATTTTCGAGCAGTAGAGTGCGTCATGGATGGCGGCGATGAGCGCTTTCTTTGAGCCGCGGTATTTTTTCGCCGGGCCTTTCAATATCTTCGAGGCGGCGACGCGCTCTTCCTTGATTGCGCTGATGCAGCGGGCAAACACGGCCTCGGCGACGGTCGGCGCGGGCACGCCCATGTCGAGCGCGTTGGTCGAGGTCCATTTGCCGGTGCCTTTCTGGCCGGCAGTGTCGAGGACGACGTCCACAAAGGCCTTTTTCTTCGTGGCGGGATCCTTCTGCTTGAGGATGTCGGCGGTGATTTCGATCAGGAAGCTGTCGAGAATGCCGGTGTTCCATTCGGTGAAGATCGCGCCCATCTCGGCGGGCTTGAGGCCAAGCAGGCCCTGCATGAGGGCGTAGGCCTCACAGATCATCTGCATGTCGCCGTATTCGATACCGTTGTGGACCATCTTCACGTAATGGCCGGCGCCATTTTCGCCGATGTAAGTCGTGCAGGGCACGCCGCCCACGATGGGCTGGCCGGGCTTGGCGCCGGTGAGGGGCTTGCCGGTCTTGGGGTCAACCTTGGCGGCAATGGCTTCCCAGACAGGTTTCAACTCCAGCCACGCGGCAAACTCGCCGCCAGGCATGAGCGAGGGGCCGAATCGCGCGCCTTCCTCGCCGCCGGAAACACCGGAGCCGATGAAGCGCAGGCCTTTTTCGCGCAGCGCTTTTTCGCGGCGGATGGTGTCGGTCCAGAGGGCGTTGCCCCCGTCGATGACGATGTCGCCCGGTTCGAGGAGCGGCACGAGGCCGTCGATGACGGCATCGGTACCTTTTCCAGCCTGCACGAGGATGACCATCTTGCGCGGCTTGGCCAGCGACTGGACGAACTCCTCCAGCGTTTTGGTGCCGACCACGCCACCCGGCGTGTGCGGATTTTCCGCGACGAACTTGTCCGTCTTTTCAGTCGTACGGTTGTAGACCGAGATCTGGAAGCCGTGGTCGGCGATGTTGAGAGCGAGGTTTTGGCCCATGACGGCTAGACCGATGAGCCCGATGTCGGAACGCGATTTAGGCATAAAGAACATTCAGTTGGCCACAATCCGCGCCGAAAAACCACCTCAAAAATTCACTGAATTAGGCGTCAGTATACGTTCGAGGGCGGCGGCTTTTTTGGCGTGTTGTCCGGGACAACCGTCCTGTTTTCCGATTTTGCGTAGGCGTCCTTGGTCGGCAAAAATTGCGCCAACTGGTCAACGAAGGGCGTGAGGAAGGCCGGTTCGTTGCGATTATAAACCCACGAAACAAACGTAAACCCGCACACGACAAAGATTCCTAGGCCCAGAAAGACTTTATTGACCTGCAAGAGCCGCTTGAGGACGAACACGACCACAAAAAATCCCACGATGAATCCCGCGAACATCCACCAATACTTGGGTGGCACGGCCTTGATCTTGTCGAGGGTGCTGACCGCTAGAAACAGCATGGCGTTCATGTAGAAACAAACCCGAGGAGAGACGAGCCGTTTCCTCCGCGCCACCGAAGTTTAGCGGATTTTTGGCAACGTCCGTGGAGTTTTAACCTACACGACCTTGGTTGTTTCTCAACCGAAATTTGGCGGAAGGGCCCCGGCTGACTCCCCGCGGGTGGCGCCGTGCGGTGCGGCACAGGTTTGTCGCCGACGCCGACCATCTGCGGACGGTTCTGCGCATCGAGGCGGGAAAACATCGGAGTAGCTTCAACGCAAAGGCGCAAAGGATTTTGCAGAGGCGTTTAACACAGAGCTGTAGGAGCCTGCTCGCAGGCGATATTATGATCGGTGAAGGTCGCCTGCAAGCAGGCTCCTACACAGCAAATGATTGGGCGTTGGGTTTAATTAAACCCATTCCCAGAACCGCACCACCGTGCCTGCGGGAAATTCTTCCTGACCGGCGGGCAATTCAACGAAACCGTCCGTGTCCACGAGCCCGGCGAAGTCGCCGGAGGTATTCACGGCCGCCGGTGTGGCCAGCAGCCCGGCCGTCGGGCTGCTGCTGATTTTCACCGGGAGAAAATACGCGAGTGGCAGCTTGAAGGACACCGGCGCGGCGAGTGCGACCAGGCGTAGTGCGGCAGGCGGCGCGCCCGCGGCCTGGGTTAGCGCCGGCAGCACATAGCGATGCAGACAGGTGTAACTCGAAACCGGATTGCCCGGCAGCGCGAAGACCGGGCGGGTGCGCGGGCTGAGGCCGAACCAGAGCAGCTTGCCCGGGCGCTGGGCCACGCCCTGGAATTTTTTCTTCACGCCGAGTTCGGCCAGCACCGCAGGCAGGAAGTCGAATTTGCCTTTCGATACGCCGCCAGTGAGCAGCACGACGTCGAACTCGGCCAGGATATGCCAGAGCGTGTGCTCGATCTCGTGGCGCATGTCGTGCAGGTGGAAACGCTCGACGCGCAGCCAGCCGGCGGCATGAAGCGCGGCGCGCAGGGCGTAGTCGTTGCTGCGGCGAAGCTGATGCGGCCCGACCTCCGCGCCGACGTCCACGAGCTCGTCGCCCGTGACGATGACGGCGATCTTCGGCTGTGAGTTGACGGCCAGCGCAGCGCAGCCGCACGCGGCGGCGACGGCGATTTCGCGGCCGGTGAGGCGCGTGCCGGCGGACACGATGACGGTGCCCGCGGCATAGTCGCTGCCGCAGCGGTGCACGGCGTGGCCGGGCGCGAGTTTGGCCGCAGCGGAAATTTTCATCGTCTCGCCGTCGCGCGTCGTGTCCTCGTAGGGCACGACGCAGTCCGCGCCCTCCGGCAGTGCCGCGCCCGTTGCAATCTCGATGCATGTGTCTCCGGCCGCGAGTTTTTGCGGGATCATGCCCGCGGCCTGCAAACCGGTGACGCGGAAGGTTTGCGTGCCGGCGGCCCAGGCGGCGGCACGCAGCGCATAACCGTCGAGCATCACGCGGTCGAAGGGCGGCAAGTCGCGGTCGGCGCGTAGATTGGCGCGCAGCACCCGCCCATGCGCCTCGGCCAGCGGCACATCCTCGGTGGGCATTGGCGGGATGCTGGCCAGGATAAGGGCTTCGGCTTCCGTGGGGGTGAGCATGTGGTGAGATTGAACCACAGAGGCACAGAGGGCACGGAGGAAATGCACCTCTGTTTTGCTTCTCCGCGTTCTCTGTGTCTCTGTGGTTGAAATGCCCGCCGCCGTCCGCGATCAGTTCAACCGCCCGCTGCACGACCTACGCGTGTCACTCACCGACCGTTGCAACTTCCGCTGTCCCTATTGCAGGGCCGGCGGGATCGTTACAGCGAGGAACGTGCCGGGCTTCTTGCTGCCGGCGACTCGCGCGAAAAAGTCGAGATGAGCTACATCGGGGGGTGAACAGCGGATAAGAGGGGAGTCTTTTTAACCGCAGATGGACGCAGATGAACGCGGATTAAAACAGGAACAAGTTTTTGGTGAGGCTCGAATTAGCGTTTATTCGCGTCCATTCGCGGTTAAAGTTGCGATCCTCAAATGCCATCCAAACCCATTCCCGGTTCGACCGGCGCCGTGCTCACCTGCCTGCCTTCGCCTTATGTGCCGCATGCGGCGACGGGGTTGCTTTACCTGCCGCGGTTTCTCGCGAAGTGCCACTACGTCAAAACTCACGGTGCGCTGCCGCCGAGCTACGCGAAAAACTACAAGCGCGGGATCGACCGGTTTCTCTGCCTGCACCTCGGCATCGATCCCGGCGCGGTCGAAAAAATCGTCTTCGAATCGGCGACCGATGGGGAAATCGAAGAAAAGCTGCGGGCCTTGCTGCCCGCGGATGTGCGCGCGGCGAAGTGGAATCGCGAGCTCGTCCAAAAAGGCATGACGCCGGCTGGCCAGGAATTTCTGAAGGAGGCGCTCACAGTCATGGGCTGCGCCGACCGCATCGGCGAAATCAAAAACGTGCCCGACCTGATCGATTTCGACGAGGGAAGGATTGAGTGAAAAGCGGAAATCGGAAAGGCGGGAAATTGTAAAACGAGAAGAGAGAAAAACACTTAAAGGGGTAGCGATTTTTCAATTTCTCGATTTCCTGTTTCTGTTTCCCGCTTTTCACTTTTTCAACTTTCCGCTTTTCTTCCACCTATGATCAAGGGCCAGAAAGTCGTCTGCATCAACGATGCGTTTCCCCAGTTCATCCTGGCGATCTACACGCAGCTGCCGGTGAAAGGAAAAGTCTACACGGTCCGCGAGGTGTTCCTCGGCCGCGAGAAGGTCGTCAAAGGCGGTGAGACCGCGACGGTTGGCCTGCTGCTCGAGGAATTGCACAATCCGCCCGATCCCTTTCACGCCGGCTCGGAAGAGCTCGGTTTTGCTTCAGAGCGCTTTGCCCCGCTCGAAGAGCTGCCGGAGGAAGAAAACGAGGAAGTGGAAGAAGCCATTGGCATCGGCGTGCTGGTCGGGGCGAATTAGAGCTTCGCGCAGCAGCGCGGGTAGGGCGGTTTATCCTTAAACCGCCGCATGGATCTGATCATTGAAACGGCGCGTTAGGGATAACGCGCCCTACCTGTTTCGCCTCCAGCCTTTTGAATCCGGCCTACGCAGCCAGCAGCCGCCCACACAGGGCGAGGAGCCGGGCCCGCAGCGGATCGGCGCGGGTGGCAAACATGCGCTGCGCCTGTTCGTACTCAGCGCGGCCCCCGGGCGTTTCAATTTTGACCGGCGCGAAACCAAGCGCGGAAAAATCATAGGGGCTCGCGCGCATGTCCAACTCGCGGATGTCGCGCGCGAGGGCAAAGCCGTCGGCGACGAGTTCGCTGGGTGCAAACGGTGCGAGTTTGAAGGCCCACTTGTACAGGTCCATGTTCGCGTGCAGGCAGCCGCGCTGCTCATGTTCCGGCACAGTCGCGCGCGAGGGCTGCACGCGGTTGAGCGGCCGCGCGGCGGGCGTGAAGAAACGAAAGGCGTCGAAATGCGTGCAGCACACCGGCAGGCTCTCGACGATGCGGGCCAGTTCGCCGGGCGGAAAGCGCAACGGCCAGGCGCCATGGCGGATTTCTTCCGGCGGCAGGCGGTAAACCATCGCCCATTCATGCAGCCCGTGGCAGGCGAAAAACGCCGGCCGGGCCTGCGTTGCCACGAGCAGATCGCGCAGCCACGCGACGAACTCGCGTCGTTTGGGCGGCAGCGTGGCCGGGTCGATCATCACGCCGTCGGAGGTTTCGCGATATTCAGGCCAGCGCAGGAATTCGCGGGCGCCGCCGCCCGCGAGCGCGACATCCGGACCCGGATGCCAGCGCCGCAGCCACGCGGGGCGAAACGAGTAGTAATCGAAAAGAAAATCGTGGACCGGATGTTTTTCACCGCGTGCAGCCCGCGCCTGGTGCGGATCGGTCCATGCGCGCACCCGCGCCTCGTGCGTGCGCTGCCTGGCGCGCCACCCGGCCTCGGTGAGAATTTCAATGGATTCGGTTGCGACCACGAATATCCGCAAAGAAACACATTCGCCCACAGCAATCAATCGCGCTTAGCAGCTCCTCAAGCGGTTTTAAAATTAGTTTAGCCACGAAAGATCACATAGAACACAGAGAACAATCTTTCTTTGAGCTCTATGTGATCTTTCGTGGCTAAAAATCCGGCTGACCGCTTACAAGTGTCCGAGTGGAGGGAACGGCATCCTCACCGTGGTCCAGGCGATATGGCTACGGTTCTATTTAAAATGCTACTAGCGTTTCATCAGGAGCCGCCGCACGCCTTCGATTGGCCGTTCGGCGATGGCGAAGAGCGGCAGGGACGAACGCGACCCAAGCGCGGCGACGACGACCGGATGGGTCAGAATCGGCCCGCTCAGGCCGGCGCGAAGCTGCTTGGCCGGTACATCGGAAAAAAGCTTGGTGGTGACGCGCTGCGCAAGGTCGAGCAGCGGTTGGCACGCATCGAGGATGAGCTGGTGCGCGACCGGGTCGCCCTCGGCGGCGAGGGCGAGCATGGCGGGCGCGAGGGCGGCGATCTGCTGGTTGGGTTCGGGGTGCTGGTAAAAAAAACGCGTGATGGCGCCGGCGTCGGCGAGCTGGGTGGCGTCGCGCACAATTTTGGTGAGGCGCGAGGGCGGGGCCCAGCCTTGCAGCTCGATCAGCGCCCGCACGATGGCGAGACGGCCGAGTTCGTAGCCGCTGCCCGGATCGCCGAGGCGCCAGCCAAGGCCGCCGGCGTAATGAATTTTTTCCGCCGCGTCGCGCGCCGCGACAAACGAGCCGGTTCCGGCGTGCAGCACGAGGCCGGGCCCGCCATCGGTCGCGAGCTCAAGCACAGGCAGCGAGTCATCGACGGTCTCGACCGGGCCGTAAATTTTCTCCCTGGCGAGCGCGGTCGCGGCTTCCTGCCAGAACGCGCGATTGCCAGCCATGCAGAGCAGCGTGCGGGCGACGACCGGTGGCGAATGACCGATGGCCAATCCGCGCAGCGCGGCGCGCAGGACATCCTGGGCGCGTTCAGGGCCGGTGACGCTCGGGTTGCAACCGGGTGCGGTGTGGCGCGCAATGACCCTGCCGCGTGCATCGATCATGATGCACTCGGTCTTGGTGCCGCCGCCGTCGATGCCGATTTTCATGGGGCAGACTTTGGGCAGAATGAGCCTGATGAAACCAAAGGGGGAAAATACTTAAGCGGGCCTGAAAAACGCTCGATCGTTCGGTTGAAAGCATTACGCCAATTGGCGGCTGAGGCGACCTTTATATTTTTGCGCGAGGTCGCGGTTGTGCTCGATGGCACCGGGAAGATTCTGGCTGCGCAGAACAGGCAGCGGGTGCCGGTTTTGTTTCAGCCAGTCGATGGTCGCGAGCATCAGCCAGTTGAGCACGGAGCAGCCGATGAGCGTGCTGGTCGGTCCCGCCTGAACGCCGTCAGCGACTTCCACGATGGCGTCGCCTGGCACGCCACCGTTGTCGAGCACGTGGTCGGCGACGTCGGGAAGTTTTTTGCCGCTGGGATGTTCGCTCGGCGTAGCGTGCGACATGGCGACGGAGGTGAGGGCGACAACCGTGAGGCCTTTTTGCTTGGCGTAGAGGGCGACCTCGATCGGCGAGCTGTTTTTGCCGGAATTGGAAATGGCGATGAGCACCTCGCCGGACAGGAGCTGGTACTGGCGGTCGTAGCGTGCGGCGAGGCGCGTGCCATAGCCGGGGAGATTTTCGATGAACCCCGCGGTGGGGTCGATGATGCCGGTGACACAGACCAACCCGCCGGCGCGGCCGATGATTTCGCGCGAGACAAGTTCGCTGTGGCCGCTGCCAAAGGTGTGGATAACGCCACCGCGCGCGACGCATTCGCCGACGATGGGCGCGAGATGCGCCAGGACGGGGGCGTTGGTTTCCCAAGCGCGGGCGAGCAGTTCGTTGGCGCGGGTGAAGTAGGATTCAGGGAGTGAGGGCATGGTTAAAGGGCTTCCCAGCGGCCGTAGATGCCGCAGGGAAGAATCTTCCCATCCGCGGCAATGGGCAAGCCGACTTCGCCGGCCGTGATCGTGCCGCCGCGGTCGGACAACAGCCCCGCGAGCAAATTGGCGACGACGGTGGGCGAGAGGCGCGCAGTGTAGGCGTTGATGAGAAAAAACAGCGGCTGGTCGCTGAGAATTTTTTTGCACTCGGTGAGCAGCGGCCAGAGGTGGTCTTCGAGCCGCCAGAGCTCGCCCTCGCCGCCGCGGCCGTAGGTGGGCGGGTCCATGATGATGGCGTCGTAGCGGTGGCCGCGGCGCTGCTCGCGACGGACGAATTTCAAGCAATCGTCCGCGAGGAAGCGGATGGGCGCGTCGGCGAGCCCGCTGAGCGTGGCGTTTTCGCGGCACCACTTGACCATGCCCTCAGACGCATCGACGTGGCAGACGCTCGCGCCCGCGGCGGCCGCGGCGCAGGTGGCCGCGCCGGTGTAGCCGAAGAGATTGAGCACGGAAATGGTTCGACGTTGCTCACCACTGGTCTTTTGGCCGGCAGCACCTGCGGTTTTTATTTTTTGGGAAAGCCAGTCCCAGTTCACGGCCTGCTCGGGGAAAAGCCCGGTGTGTTTGAAGCTGGTCGGGCGGATTTTAAAGGTGAGGCCGAGCGGCGCGTAGCGTACGGTCCACGACTCGGGCAGAGGGCGCCGGAATTCCCATCCACCGCCGCCACGCTCGTTGCGCTGGTAGAAGCCGTCCCAGTTTCCCCAGCTTGCGCCGGGCGCCGCGCCTCCTGTGGTGAGCCCGGTCGAACCGCCTGTGGTGAGCTTAGCCGAACCACTTCGCGGCCAGAGGACTTGCGGGTCAGGGCGCACGAGGGTGAACTTGCCCCAGCGTTCCTGCTTCAAGCCGTCGCCGCAATCGAGAAGCTGGTAGTCGTTCCAGCGGTCGGCGAGGAGAAGTCCGGGGCGTTGGGCGGGCGCGGGCATGCGCAGATGAAACAAAGATGGACGAAGGCAATTGTCGAGACGCGCCCTAAGTCTTGAACGGATTTTCCACTTTTACGCCAAGGATGGTCTGGCCGGTGTTCAAATCCTCGGAATAGAGAACACCGCAGCCGGCGGCACTCGCCGCCGCAATAATGAGCGCATCCCAAAACGAGAGTTCATTCAGGATGGAGCAATCCACCGCCTCCTGGATCAGTTCGGGCGAGACTTGAACGGTTTCGAATGCGGCGAACGTCTTGAGCACCGCCTTGGCCGCAAGCGGCGCGACCCCGAGCTTGCGCGTGCTGGCGACATAGAATTCCTGCAGCACCTGCGTGGAGATGACGCCATCGCCCGAGTGGACCAACTCCTCAATGAGCGCCCGGCTGCGGGCGCGTTTTCGCAACTGGCCGGAGTCCTGTGCATAAACGAGGACGTTGGTATCGATAAAAACTTTACCGGCCATACAGCTCCTCGCGACGCCACGTCTTGCCCCGGGAATGGCCGGTGTGCGCGTCCATCAGGCGGAACATTTCAGCTAGCGCGGCGCTTCGATCCGCCACTGCGGTCTTGCGCACGAGGTCACGCACGAGGTGGTTCAGCGTGGTCTGGTGGCGGCGCGCGTAATCACGTCCGGCCTTGAGCGTCTCCTCATCGAGGGCGAGGGTGATATTTTTCATGGGCACAGCTTATGTCTACACATAGCCTGTGTCCACAAGGAATGTGCAAATGTGGTAAACGATAACCTTGGCTCGTACCAACGCTTCCCTTCCGCGGAATAAACCCGGCGCGGTCAGGCTCAGGCTTGCATGAGACGTTTATGGCTTTTGCTCCTGGTCGTGGTGGTGGTGCGGGCGGAACCGCCTGCGGTGAGCCAAGCCGAACCGCCCGTGGTGAGCCCAGTCGAACCACTGCGTTTTGCCAGCGGCGCGCGGCAAACCGCGTTGGTCGAACTTTACACCAGCGAAGGCTGCAGCAGTTGTCCGCCGGCGGAGCGCTGGCTCGCTCGGCTGAACGACGAACCCGGCCTGTGGCACGACTTCGTGCCGGTGGCGTTTCACGTCAACTATTGGGACAATCTCGGCTGGCCCGACCGTTTCGCCTCGCGCCAGTTCACGCAGCGCCAGTATGCGCTCGCCGATTCATGGGGCGGAGGCTCGGTTTACACGCCGTGCTTCGTGCGCGACGGCGCGGAATGGCATCCGTCGTCCGTGCCGGGGGCGTCGGACAAAAGCGCGGGCCTGCTCGCCGTGAGCTACGCCCCGGCCAGCGGCCAGTGTCGCGTGAAATTTCTGCGGGCGGAAAGATCTCCGGGGGGCTACGATGTGTATGTGGCCCTGCTTGGCGGCGGCCTGTCCTCAAGCGTGACGGCGGGCGAAAACGAAGGAGAGACGCTGCAACATGAATTCGTCGCGCTTGTCCTCATCGATGCGCCGATGCAGTCGGATGGCGCGGCCGCGACAGTGGAGTTGATGCTGCCCCGACTGGAAACCAAAAATTCCGCGCGCCGCGCCTTGGCCGTCTGGGTCACACGCCGCGGCGAACTCGCGGCCCTGCAGGCGACCGGCGGGTGGGTGCAATGAAGGCTCCGAGCGCGGCCGCACATGGTGGGGCGACTTGACCACAAGGCGCCCTGCGACAACACAGCGGCAAAAGATAAAGCGCCTTGAGGTCAAGTCGCTCCACCTTGGCCGTGCCCAAGCCTCCGCCTCAATTATTCGTCGCCGGGTTGTAGTAGGGCCCGAGTTGCTCGAGCAGCCTGGCCCGCACTTCCACCAGGTCGATCGGGCCGCTGTGGCGATAAATAATTTTGCCGCCGGGGGCCACGATGAGGGTGTACGGAACCGGCCCGGGCCAGTCAGGATCGAGGGTTCGTTGCAGAGAATCGATCTTCCCGGTGAAACGATAGTTGTCGGTCGAGCGCCCTTCATTTTCCAGAACCTGTTTCAGCCGGTTGGGCAGGGCGGCGTGCTGCTTTTGGAGGAATTGCAGCGCTTTTGGCTGGCTTGTTTCGTCATCAAGGCTGATCGAGATCAGCTCGAAATTCCGATTCTGCAGCTGGATGATAAGCGTGACCAAATTAGGAAACTCCTCGACGCAGGGCACGCACCACGTGGCCCAGACGTTGATCAAGCGGAGCTGGCTCGTGTTGTTTTTGACCAACGCGGCCACGCCGGCTTCGTCGATCGGCGCGAGCGTCACGGGCGTGCTTTCCCATTTCGCGTTCGCCTTGGCGATGTCGGCTTTTTTCGTAGCCCACTTGGTCGAGCAGCCGAACGGCTTGGTCATGGGCACCGGCACCGGTTTCCCGGCGAGCAGGGCCACGATGGCATCGCGGGCGTCAAAGGCCGTGACGGTCGAGGGATCGGCATACGGCGAGTCATCGAGGCGCCCGGCATAGACCAGCTTCCGGTCGTGATCGAAGATGAAGATGTGCGGGGTACAGAGGCAGCCGTAGGCTTTCGCGGTTTTTTGGGTATCGCCGTCATCCAGGTAAGGGAAGGTGAAGCCGCGTTCCTTCGCGTAGAGTTTCATTTCGTCATAGGTGTCGTTGTATTTGCTGTAGCCCAATTCGGATATGGCGATGCCTGCGGGGCTGTCCGGGTTGATCGCCACGAGCGCCAGGCCCTTGTCTTTCATTTCGGCGTACAACGGCAGCAACCGGGTCTCCGCCGCGTGCGAGTAGGGGCAGTGGTTGGAAAGAAACGCGACCATCAACAGCGGCGCGGCCTTGAAGTCGGCCAGCGTGTAAGTTTTTCCGTCCACGCCGAGCAGGGAGAAATCCGGCGCCGCCTCGCCGATTTTTAGACGGTGGGCATCGGCCGGCATTTCGCTTTCGAGGTCAACCGCGGGTTGTTTTTTCGCCGCGCACAGGGGGCCGGCGAACAGGGCGGTAAGGAGGACAAGGGTAAGCCAACGTTTCATCAGGGTAGGATAATGGGTGGGCCGATCAGCGCAAACGCCCCCCAAGGCAAGTCACGGGCGACGCAGCCGGGCGAGATCTTCCAGATGGCGGATGGCGAGCGTGGTCCAGCCCGTTTGGTGGCTGGCGCCGACCCCGCGGCCGTTGTCGCCGTGGAAATATTCGTAGAAGAGCACGAGGTCGCGGAAATGCGGATCATCGGCGTACCGTTGGCAATCGCCGTGGGTGGGGCGCCGGCCGTGGTCGTCGGCGAGGAAGATCGACCCGAGGCGGCGGGCGATTTCCTGGGCGACATCGCACAGGTTGAGCATGCGACCGGAGCCGACGGGCATTTCGACCAGCAGCGAATCGCCGTAATAGACATGATAGCGCTCGAGGGCCTCGACCAAAAGATAGTTGATGGGAAACCAGATCGGGCCGCGCCAGTTGGAATTGCCGCCGAAGAGAGGGGAGGTGGCCTCGGCGGGCGAGTAATCGAGCCGCAGTTCCTGGCCATCGGCGCGGAAAACGAACGGTGCCCGCTCGTGGCATTTCGAGACGCTGCGAACGCCGTAGGATGAGAGGAATTCCGTTTCATCGAGCAGGTAGCGCAGCACGCGCACCAGGCGTTCGCGCGAGGGCAGGGCAAGCAGCATTTTGCGATGGCCGAGATCGCCATCCTCCGCGCCATAGGTGATGTGGCGCGCGAGATCGGGACGGTGCTTTTGAAACCATTCGTAGCGCTTCTTGAAGCCGGGCAGGCGGTCGATGAGATCGCGATCGAGCACCTCGACGGCGATGAGCGGCAGCAAGCCGACCACCGAGCGCGTTTTGAGCGGCATCGTGTAGGCGCCAAAGTCTATCTGGTCGTAATAAAATCCGTCCAGCTCGTCCCACAGGCCGGTGCCGCCGGCGGCGTTCATGGCATCGGCGATCTGCACGAAGTGCTCGAAAAACTTCGACGCCATGTCCTCGTAGGCGACGTGGACGTGGTCGTCGTGGTAGGCGAGCTCCAGCGCCATCGAGAGCATCGTCGCCGCATAAAACGCCATCCAGGCCGTGCCGTCGGCCTGGCGAAGCTGGCCGCCGCCGGGGATCGGCTGGCCCCGGTCGAACACGCCGATGTTGTCGAGCCCGAGGAAACCGCCGGAGAAAAGGTTTTTTCCGTCGGCGTCCTTGCGATTGACCCACCAAGTGAAGTTGAGGAGCTGCTTTTGGAAAACGCTCTCGAGGAAATCCCGGTCGCGTTGGCCGCGCGCCGCGGTGATCTTGTAAACGCGCCAGCAGGCCCACGCATGCACGGGCGGATTCACGTCGCTGAAACCGAATTCGTACGCGGGGATCTGCCCGTTGGGGTGCATGTACCATTCGCGCAGGAAGAGCACGAGCTGCTGCTTGGCAAAATCCGGGTCGACGCGCGCCATCACCAGCATGTGGAAGGCGTGGTCCCACGCGGCAAACCACGGGTATTCCCACTTGTCGGGCATGGAGATGATATCGCGGCTGTAAAGGTGTCGCCAGTCGTGATTGCGGCCCTGCTTGCGGTTTTCCGGCGGCGGTGGAAAGGCCGGATCGCCCTCGAGCCACTGATCGACGACGAAATGATAAAATTGTTTCGACCAGAGCAGCCCGGCGTAGCCCTGGCGAATGACGTTGCGCTCGTCCGCCGTGGTGGTGGCGGGGATGATCGCGCGGTAAAATTCATCCGCCTCACCCCGGGCTCGCGTCATCTCGCCCGCAAATTTCCCGCCGAAGGCGACGGGGTGGTTTTTTTCCGGCAGGTATAACTGCAGCTCCACCGTCTGCTCGCCGCCGGCGGGGATTTCCAAAACGTAATGCAGCGCCGCCTTGGTTCCGGTGCGCTCGGGATTCACCGCGGCTGTCTCGCCCTTGATGACATGGCGATGAAAGGCGTCCTTCACGTACGGCGAGGCGTTGGGTGAATTAAAAAGGCGCTGGTTGTTGGTCTCGTTCTCGGTGAAAAGCGGCGTGGGGCGAATGCCGCCGGAGGACGGGGCGAACTGCAGCGCGTAATGGCCGAGCGTTTCATGCTCGGCGGAAAGCGTGTCGTCGCCGGTGAGGCGCAGCTGCGGTTTCTGTTTAACGCCCTCGCGCGTGCAGCCAAATGACCACATGTTGCGGAACCAAAGCGTCGGCAGCAGGTGCAGTACCGCGGCCTCCGGCCCGCGATTGGCCACGGTGAGGCGGATGAGCATGTGGTCCGGATCGGCCTTCGCGTAGTCGGCGGACACGTCGAAATAGCGGTTGTCGTCGAAGATTCCCGTGTCGAGCAGTTCAAACTCGCCGGCTTGCAGGCCGCGGTGGCGGTTTTCCTCGACCAGCCGCGCATACGGAAATTCCGCCTGCGGATATTTATACAGCGCGCGCATCCACGAATGCGTGGGCGTGGCATCGAGATAATAATAGAGCTCCTTCACGTCCTCGCCATGGTTGCCCTCGGGGCCGGTGAGCCCGAACAGGCGCTCCTTCAGGATCGGGTCGCGGCCGTTCCACAGCGCGACCGAGAAGCACAGGCGGCATTCGCGGTCGGTAATGCCGAGCAGCCCGTCCTCGCCCCAGCGATAGGCCCGGCTGCGCGCGTGGTCGTGCGGCAGATAATCCCAGCAGGTGCCATTCGCGGAATAATCCTCGCGCACGGTGGCCCACTGGCGCTCGGCCAGATAAGAGCCCCAGCGCTTCCAGTTTTTCGTGCGGTCACGGTCTTCGTCGAGGCGCTGCTCCTCGGCGGTGTGAGCTTGGGCGGGGGAATCTTCCGGAGGAATCATGGTGCAATCAATAGACGGGGTGTGCGCTGGCACCGCTGCCCGCCACGATCACCACCACCCAGAATATGAGAAAGACAATGGGTATTCCAATCGGCGCCGCAAGTCCCAGGCCGCGAATGACCGGTATGCTCTGCACCGGGATATCGCTGGGCAGGGTGATGGCGGCCGCCTGGGCGCGCAGAAGTTTCATCGACCAGATCGCGCCGGCCAGGGTGAGCCAGATGATGACAATGCAGGCGATGGCCACGTAAGGCAGCAGTGCGATCAGGGCGCTGTTGGCAGCCGCGTACGACGGCAGGCGCGCCGTCGGCGGCGCGTTGAGCGAGATGGCGAAGGCGGTGAGCATGAAGGCCTGGGCGGCCACCAACCAGGAGAGGCGCTGGTTCACGAGGTTGTCCTCGTGTTCGATGCGCCGCCGGAGAGCTTCGAGTTTTTCGTTCATGATCATGATGGAGCGGAGTTGAGAAACTGAACCAACCAGAGGCATTCGCCGACCGACCAGGCTTGGAAAGGACAGCCGCGCGGGGTGTGCGGCGGCTCGCCGTCGGCGATTTCGGAAACGTGGCCGAGGCCGGCCTCGTGCAAATTGGCGAGCAGCGGCGCCAGGAAACGCCCGCGGGCAATCTGGCTGTTGCCGGGGGTTGCGCCGTTCGCCCGCAACCACGCTTCGACGAAAGCGGCGGTGAGCCACGGCCACACCGTGCCCTGGTGATAGGCGCCATCGCGTTCGAGCACGCCTCCACGATAAAACGGCCGGTAGTCGGGGTGCGCCGGGTCGAGCGTACGCAAGCCGAGCGGAGTGAGCAGGCGCTGCTCCACCACGGCGACGACCCGGCGGGTGCGCTCCTGGTCGAGCAGGGGGAAGGGCAGCCCGCCGGCGGCAAAAATCTGGTTGGGTCGGATGCTCGCGTCATTCGCGCCGGTGACAAAATTCACGTCGATCACATCGTAAAGGCAGCCCGCGGCTTCATTCCAGAAACGTTCGCCGAACGTTGCCTCGGCCGTGGTGGCCAGGTGCAGCCAGTCGGGGTTCCAGTCGGCGGCGCAGTGCAGGGCGTTGATCCAAAGCGCCTGGACCTCGACGGGCTTGCCGATGCGCGGGGTCACGACCCAATCTCCGACCTTGGCGTCCATCCACGTGAGCTGCACCCCGGGTGCGCCGGCAAAAAGCAGGCCGTCCGCATCGGCGTGGATTCCGTGGCGCGTGCCCTGGCTGTAGCCGTGCAGGATGGCCTCGGCTGCGGCGTGAAGGCGCGCGCGATCCGCCGGCGCGAGGCGTTCGCCGACGGCGGCTTTCAATTCATGCACCGCGATGATGAACCACAACGAAGCATCGACGGAGTTGAACTCGGGCGGCCCGCTACGGTCGGGAAAACAATTGGGCAGCATGCCTTCCGAAACCGCGCCGGCCCACTCGAGCAGGATTTTTGCCGCCTCATCGAGCCGTCCGGCCGCGAGGCACACGCCGCGCAACGCGATGAAGGTGTCGCGGCCCCAGTCGCCGAACCACGGATAGCCGGCGATGATCGTGAGGCCCTCGCCGCGCTTCGCGAGATAGGCGTCGGCCGCCCGGTGCAGCGGCGTGGCGAACGCCGCCCGGCGCGCCGATTCCGCCGCGGCCCAGCGGCCGGCCAGCGCCCCGGCGGGCTCCGCGGCCAGTTCGGCGGCGAGGGCCGCATCCAGCCCGGGCGCGGCAAAAATAAGCGCGGCCGCCCGGGAGGATTTCAGGGGCAGGCAAAAGATTCCCGGCGCGGCCAGATCCTCCAGGTCGTCGAGGCCGCGGGCTTCCTCCTCCATGTAGTGAAATTTTAGATACCACGACGGACCATGCATGTAGTCGCCGGTCGCGCTCACGGCGGTGGCCGGCACGCCGTCGTAGGGCGACCAGGCCCAGCCGCCCCAGGGCGTGCCGGCGGGCGCGAAACGGAACGCGCTGTTTTCATGGTGCAGCGCATGCGGGTCGCGGCCCGAGAAAAATGGGCGCACTTCGAGCTGGGCCACGCCCTCGCCTTCGAGCCGCCAGCGCACGACCGCCGCCGGCCGGCCGTGCGGCACGAAAATCTCCTGCACGATCGCCAGGCCATCCGGCAGCCGGAAACGCCAGGTGGGCCACGGTTCGTGGGTGAACGATTCGATGTAGTTGCAGCCCTCGGGAGCGAACACCCCCGGCGCATACTGCTGGGTGCTCAGCGCATATTTTCCGGCGGGCGTGATCGCGTACACATCCATGCCGTTGACCAGCACGAAGCGCCCGGACGGCGGGGTCGAGGCCACTTGCAGCAGCGCGTGATAACGCCGCGTGCGCACGCCGTGCGCCGTGCCCATCGCAAACCCGCCGAGGCCGTCGGCTTCGAGCCACTCATGGTCGAGCGAAGGGGGATTCATTGCGGGATGCGCGTTTTATCCGCCGGTCTCAAAACCCGGATAAAGGGTCATGCCGCCGTCGACAAAAAGCGTCGTGCCGGTGATGTAGTCCGACTCATCGGACGCGAGCCACACCGCGGCGCGGCCGATTTCGTCAGCTTCGCCGATGCGTTTGTAGGGAATGAGTTTGAGCAGGGATTTGTAGGCTTCGGGGTTGTCCCACGCCGCCGTGTTGATCGGGGTACGGATGGCGCCGGGGCCGATGCTGTTCACACGGATTCTCCATGGCGCGACTTCCTGCGCGATGCTCTTCATCATGAGCATCACGCCGCCCTTCGACGCCGCGTAGTTCACATGGCCCGCCCACGGGATGACCTCGTGCACGGAGCTCATGCAAATGATCTTGCCCGCGGCGCAGGAAATTTCCTTGCGCACGCCGCGGCGCTTGAATTCGCGCACGGCCTCGCGTGCGCACAGGAACTGCCCAGTGAGGTTGACGTCGATGACGAGCTGCCACTGCGCGAGCGAAAGCTGGTCGAAGGGCGAGTCCTTCTGGATGCCGGCGTTGTTGATCAAGATGTCGATCGTGCCGAATTCCTTCCGCATGCGATCGAACATCGCAATAACCTCGTCCTCCTTGCTCACGTTGGCCTGGTGGATGATCGCGGTCGAACCGCAGGCGCGGATTTCGGCTGCGACCGCCTCGGCATCCTCCGGCCCGGTGACGTAGTTGACCATCACATCGGCGCCGGCGTTGCCGAGCGCGATGGCGACGGCCTTGCCGATGCCGGAGCTTGCGCCGGTGACGAGGGCTTTTTGCCCCTTCAATAATTTGATGACCGAACAGGCCGGCATGGCCGGCTCGGGAAATGTGTCGTGGACGAACTTGGCGTCAAAATTTGGATCCATGGCAGGCTGAGTTAAAAAGCAGACACGGCATTCTTAAGCAAGATGCACAGACTACCGGCTTATTTCGCCGAAACGAAGGATTTTTGTGTGTTGGGGCGGCTTGCCGTGGCAGATATTTGGGACGAGCGTTCACACCATTAACCGGATGAAATCCTCTCTCTTTGCTTTAGCCCTGCTTTTTGCGTCGGTGTTTACCGTGGATCGGGTGGCTGCCCAGACCCAAGCGCCTGCGACGGCTGGCACTTATCAGCAATTCATCGATCAAATGGTGACGCCTGAAAACCTGACCGACTGCATATCAAGCATGGATGGACTCATTGATGAGCAGGAGCATTTGTCCGAAACCTCCCAAGGTGTCCCTCCAGCGCTCGATGCAGAGACAAAGATTGGATTACACCTGTCGCTCAAAATCATCAGCAACGAGCAAATCGTCGTCTACTATTTGGTCATTTCTCGTGATGGCCGGGAGCTTACCTTTGCCGACGCCGCCAAGTTGGCCGCACTCTTTTGCGATCGCGCCGGTCTTCCCCATCCCGTGGCCATTACGGAAGGGGAAAAGCCGGTCTTTTATGCCGAGTGGCTGATCAAGCATTCCGATTGGAAAGCCATGAAGAAGATGATGGCCAAGGTTCGCGCGGAAAATCGCTCTGAAAAAGATCCCCAAAAGGCGTTTGTCATCGCCATAAACCGTGAAATTGCCGCCCGGGAAGCGGCCCCACCAGCCAATCCCTAATAGCCGTGCAGATTGAACGCGCGAAGCTCTCCGACGCGTTAAGTGTCATGCAGATGATCGCGCTCTGCGTCGCCCATATGCGCGCCCAGGGAATTTATCAGTGGGATGAGATTTATCCCAACCTTCAAGTTGTGGAAGAGGGCGCGCACTCAGCATCGTTGTTCATCATTCGCCACGAGGGCAGCTGCGTGGCCTCGGTCTGCCTCAATGACATCCAACCGGAGCAATATCGTCCCCTACCGTGGCGCGACCCGAAAGGCCGGGCGCTGGTCATTCACCGTTTGTGTGTTCATCCCGAGTGGCAACGACGCGGTGCGGGACGGCACCTGATGGATTTCACCGAGAAATTCGCGTCTGATCACGGGTTCTCCTGCATTCGCCTCGATTGCTACACGGGCAATCCGCGCGCACTGGCGTTATATGAGCGCCGCGGGTATCAGCGAGTCGGCCAGGCTTTTTTTCCGCGGCGGGAATTGCCGTTCGATTGTTTCGAGAAAATCATGGCCTGATTGGGCGACGTAACACCGCGCAACCTCATTATTTGTTTGAGGAAACAAGTTACAAAGCCCTTACTTGACAGATTCTACTAAAGTTCTACTATTTTTGCATGCCTGCAACTACTGTTAAACTAGAAGCTGAATTAGTGAGCAAGGTGACCTCCCTAAAGCCCAACAAGCAAAGCATTTCTGCATACGTCCGTGGGCTTATCGAGAAGGAGCATCGCGACCGGCAATTGCGCGAGGCCGCACAAACCTACGAAAAGTTTCTCCATCAAAATCCTGCCGAGCGCGAGGCGCTGGAGGTGTGGGAATCAGCGCCGCTCTCTGACACCATCGAGCCCAGGCAGCCATGAAACGCGGCGCGGTGGTTTGGGTGGATTTAAGCGACTCCTCTCCGCCCGAGATGGGTAAAGTGCGACCGGCCGTCATCGTTTCTGGTGACGCACACAATGACATCCTTAACACGGTTGTTGTCGTGCCGACGTCGAGCATCGCCCCGGAAATCTGGCCGCTGCGCCTCGCAGTCGGATCCTTCGCCGGAAAACAAAGTTTCGCGGTGATTCCCGGCATCCGACAGGTGCGCAAGGGCCGCCTGCGCGGCGAACTCGGCCAGCTATCCGATACCAAGCTGCGCGCACTGGACGAGTGCCTGCAGGCTTACCTGCATTGAACCCTCTGACCCAGTGTTAAGCTACGGTATTCATCATTGGTAGGGCCCGTTGCCCCCAACGGGCCGGACTTGTCCTCCATGGCTTCAGCGTTGGCGGAAGTGCGAAGCCTTGTTTAGAACCACGCGTCACTCGTAGCGCGCGCTGCGGCCAAAATAGTTGAGCAGCAAAATTTCCTTCCACACGCGGAAGCGGCCTTCGTAGGTGATCTTGCCGTGCTCTTCTCGATCGGCCCGCGGGAAAAGAAAGCCAAGCTCGGTGTTGACCTGCTCGAGTTCGTGTTGCTGGGCGTTGAGATCGACCAGCGGGTCGGTCTGCCAGGGGATCAGCGCCTCCTTGACCTTGGCGAGGCGCGCCTTGTGCCGGGCCACGATGGAAGCCAGCGAGCGGCGGACGGGGCTGCGTTCGACCAGCCAGTTTTCCGGATAAAAGCCGCCGAAGGGCAGGTAGAGATTGTCGGTCACGTAGCGCAGGCCGCCCGCGGTTTGCGAGGCGATGCTGTAGCAAACCGTGAGCATGCCGTTGGCTTGGGGCAGGAACGTGATTTGCAGGCGCATGTGTGCGTCCGCGTCCTGGTAAACCGAGGTGCGCAGATAAATGCTGCCGCCAATCTCGGCCTTGAGCGCCTCGACTTGCTTGAAGCCGTGCGTGCGCAGCCAATCGCGGACCTTGAGCAGGCGGGGCAGCGTGGGCCATTCTTCGCCGCTCTGGTTGGTGACAAAACGCGGGAAGAGCGGCAACGGGCTCTCGCTCAGCGCGCGGATGGCCAGCCAGTTGTAGAGCGTGACCACCAGGAACCACAGCAGGAAAGCGGTCGCGGCCAGCACCCAAAACGGGCTTTCGCTAAGCTGGAAATCCCGCACGGTCTTCGCCAGGACCAGGCTGCCGACGATCCAGCGCATCCAGCGCAGTAAGATCGCCAGCACCGGCGAGGCGACGCGGTCGTTGAGCGTGTGCATCAGGACCACCAGCAGGACGGCGGCGAAGAGGGGCAGGGAGGTTTGATCCATCGGGAAAGGGTCGCCAAGATCCCGCAGGCGCCGTGAAGTCCGGCGCAAAACCGCGGGCAAAAAAACTTAGCTCAGCCGAACGGGCATGATCACGCAGATAAAACTGTCAAGGGTCTTGAACACGCCCGGGCTGACTTCGTCCTTAAGTTCGAAGAAAATTTCGTCCTTCGCAAGCGCGCGCAGCGGATCCATGACGAACGCGGGATTGAAAGCCACTTGCAGGTCGGGCCCGCTGTAGCTGATCGCCATCGATTCGTGCGCCTCGCCAAAATCGGGGCTCTGCGCGGTGATCTCGAGCAGGTTGCTGCTGAGTTTGATTTTCACCGAATTCGATTTCTCGCTCGTGACGAGCGCCGCGCGGTGGATGCACTGCAGGAAAAGTTCGCGCTCGAGCTTGATGCGCTGGTGCGTCTCTTTCGGGATGACCTGCTGGTAATTCGGGTAGTTGCCCTCGACGACTTTCGAGTAAAGGTAAACGCTGTCCACCAGGCCGCTGTTGTCCTTGTCGGTGCCGATCTGGAACGAGGCGCGGCGGTCGTTGAAGGAGATTTTTAATTTTTCTCCCTTGTCGAGCAGCCGCATGAGTTCGCTGGCGGTCTTGGCGGGCAGGATGATGCTGCCGGCATTGGCGGCGGGCACATCCATTTCCTTGCCGATCAGGGCCAGGCGCCGGCCGTCGGTGGCCACCAGCGTGAGCTTGCCGTCCTTAAAATTAAAATAAATGCCGTTGAGGATGTACCGCGTCTCGTCGGCCGACTGGGCATAGGAGACGCTCTTGAGCATCGTCGTGAGCTCGGCCTGCGCGAGGGTGAAGGATTTCTCGTCGCCGAACTCAGGCAGGGGCGGAAACTCTTCCTTGCCAATGCCCATGATGCGGAAATTCGAACCGCCCGAAACCAGTTTCACTTGATGGCTGGGTGACGCATCGAAGGTGACATCGACGTTGGGCAATTCCCGCACGATGGTCGCGAGGCGCTTGACCGGCAGCGTGACCGCGCCGGTTTCCTTGACCTCAGCCTTGATCTTGCAGCGGATGCCGAGGTCCAGGTTGGTCGTGGTGAGCGAAATTTGATCCTTCTCCGCTTCGATCAGCACATTGCTCAGGATTGGCATCGTGGCTTTTGAGCCGACGACGTTGAGCACTTGGGCAAGCCCGTTGGCAAAATGATCGCGGTTGATTTTGAATTTCATGGAAAACGACAGGACGAAATATGGGAAACTAACAAAAGCTAATCGAGGATAGATTTAATTCATAAGCAAGCAGTCTTAGTATATGCTGCGAAAAAGACTAACAACCGGCGGAAAACAGGCCCTTTTTAGGTGGTGTGGGGAAACCCGCACCGGCCTGCGAACAACCTTCGCGGCGACACCAGTAACCAGGGGGTTATGCGCAAGGGTAAAGTTGTTGGTCATCGCTTGGTCGCTTGTTCACACTTTTGCCGACAGGCCGGCGCGGGCCTTGCGCAATCGCTGAATCCGGCGCCAGTGCCAAAAAATTCCGTAGAAGATGTAGCCCAAAAAAATTGGCAGCAAAGCCACTTCATGAAAGACTAGGATGCAGCCGATGACACCAAGCACGACGACAAAGGTTCGCAAACGCATCCGCATCTGCCAGTCAACTTGCTTAAAACTGGGATAGCGAATGGTGCTCACCATCAGCATGGCGATAAGCAAGAGCAGGAAAGGCAGGGTCAGCGCCCAATGGCCCAGCTCCCGGTTGTTTTGGGAAAGGTTGAGCAGAAACAGCACGAGTGACGCCACCGTCCCCGCGGCCGCCGGTACAGGAAGGCCCATGAAATCCTTGCTGCTTTCCTTTTGCGCCCGGGTGAGCAGGGGATTGGTAATGACGTTGAAACGCGCCAGGCGCACGGCGGCGCACAGCAGGTAAATGAAACCGAAAAGCCAGCCGGTTTGGCGGAACCACTCGGTGTCCTGCGTCGTCGGCGACAGGATCAGGAAAAACACCATCAGCGCCGGCGCCACGCCAAAAGAAACCACGTCGGCCAGCGAATCGAATTCCGCGCCGAACAGGGATTCGCGTCCGCCCATGCGAGCCAGCCGCCCGTCGAGCGAATCGAACACGACCGCGCCCAGGATGCACCAGACCGCCTGCGTGTACAGGACCGAGGGGGTGCGGGTGGCAAACTCGGTGGTCAAATCGGTGGGCACCGAGGCCATGCGCGCCTGGATGCACTTGATCACCGAGACGAAGCCGCAGAACAAATTGCCCGCCGTCATCAGGTTCGGCAGGAAATAAATGCGGCTGGCCTGCCGGACATTGTAGGGGTTTTCGCGCGATTCGAGGTCGGACATGATGGAGAAAAAGGGGTTAGGGCATTTTCGATGCATATTGGCCCATAGACACGTCCCTTGTCATTCCGAGCCGTGCGAGGAATCTCACCGGAGTAATCCCGTGAGATTCTTCACTGCCGCTCAGGATGACAAAAAGGCGATTCATTTGGCCATTAATATCAGAAACGCTTTATTTCTTCGTGAGCGACTCGAGGTATTTCCAGAACTTCGAGTGCTGCTCCACCAGTTGCTGCTCGGAGACGGGCAGCTTGTTGCGCAGGAGAAAATCCTCCAGCGAGTTTTTGTGCAGGATATAAAGCGTGTGCAAGGTGTCGCCCTGCACCTCAAAATAGAACCGGCAGTCGCCCGCCCGCAGCCGGTAGAGCGTTTGTCCGCCGCGCTGGAAGCGTCCCAACGGTTCGCGCGGCGTCGCCAGGTCGGACGATTTCAAGCTGGTGATGGGCTCGATGACCTCCATCTGCGCCATCTTGTCGAGCTTGTTGAGCTCGTGCATGCTCTGCTCGGAAAAAGTGACCTGATACATCGGGAGACTATTATTAAGTAACAAGTAGCAGGTAACAAGTAACAAGTGGGGTGGAGCGCCAATGGCGAATTTCGAATGGCGAATGACGAATGATACGGATAAAAGGCCGATACGCTACCCGCTACGAAAATGTGGGCGGGGTGCCCTCACCCCGCAAGATTCGCTGCTAATCTTGTGCTTATGCACCTGCCTCACATCATCCCGTTTGCACGAAAGCCAGTTTATTTTTTCACTGCCTGTACGGTTGGGCGCCGCCCGCTGCTGGCTTGCGAAGAATCATTTAACTGCCTCCAAAACATTTGGAGCCAATCCGCTGAGGTCGATGGTTGGATTGTCGGGCGTTTTGTTCTCATGCCCGACCATTTGCATCTTTTTGCCTCACCTTTGCCATGGGCAAAAAGCCGCAATCAATGGCTTAAGCTATGGAAGTCTGTTTCGTCCCGTCGTCTGGTAAAAATACTTAATATTGATCCGCCGTTTTGGCAGGCCGACACATTTGACCATATTATACGAAACGCTGAATCGTTCTCTGAAAAGTTGGAGTATATGAAAGAAAACCCCGTGCAAAAGGATTTGGTGAATCGAACCGAAGACTGGCCGTGGCAAGGAGAGCTTCATGACCTTTCATTTTAAAAAGCGGGGTGAGGGCACCCCGCCCACAAAAGACCAGCTTAGCCTAGAATGTGGATTGCCGACAATGTGGCCGATGACAATGTGGGCGGGGTGCCCTCACCCCGCATAAGTCCTGTTCCACTATCCATGGCCCGGATACTCTTCGTCGCGTGGTTGATGCTGGCGCTCAGCTCTGCCATCCACGCTGAGCGCGTCGAAAATGTGGGCGGGGTGCCCTCACCCCGCTTCGTCACCCTCGACATCCCGGTCTTTGCCGGCGGCTACGGTACGGCCTTCTACGAAGAGACCGCGCGGCAGTTCGAGGCGCTGCGGCCTGGCGTAAAGATCGACCTCTACGGCGACCCGCGCATCGACGACAAGGTGCGCGTGCGCATCATCGATGGAAATTATCCCGATGCCTCAAATGCCCCATATGTGCCCTGGCCCATCCTGATCCGCACGGGCAAGGTGCTTGATCTCAAACCCTGGCTCGACGGCCCAAACTGGGAAGGCGATGCGCGCTGGCGCGATACCTTTCTCCCCGGCGCGCTCGATTCGTGGCTCGTGGATGGCCACGTCTGCGGCCTGCCGCTCACGTACTCGTGCTGGACGATTTTCTACAACCAGGCGCTATTCCGGGCCCACGGCTGGAGCGAGCCGCGCACGTGGGATGAATTCTTTTTGCTGTGCGAAAAGATCCGCGCGGCCGGCATCGCGCCGCTGAGCCTGCCCGGCACGCGCTGGCTTTATCCCGACGCATTCCTGCGCGCCGCCTACCACAATCTCGCCGGCGAGGAAGGCTGGCGCGCGCTCAACGACCTCGCGCCCGGTGCCCGGCTCGATCCGCGCTACGAGCGCAGCGCGGCACTGCTGCAGCGCATCATGCAGCACGACGTCCTGCCCGGCTGGGAGGGCGAGACGCACACGGGTGCCGAGCTGGCGTTTTTGCAGGGCCGCGCCGCCATGACCGTCTCCGGCTCGTGGCTGGTCGACGAGACGAAGGGAAAAATGCCTGCCGATTTCGAACTGGGGGCCATGAATTTCCCCGTGTTCCCCGACGGCGTGGCCGACCCGACTACGATCCAGACCGGCGCGGATAGTTTCTTTGTCTTCGCCACCGGCGATGTGCAGCGGGAGCGGCTGACCGTGGATTTCCTGCGTTTTCTCACCTCGCGCGCGCGGGCGGAGGCGTTTGTGCGGCTCACGGATTCGCCGGTGGCGGTGCGCGGCGTGCCGGATTCGGCCTACTCGGCGCGCATGCGCGACACCATCGCGATGATCGCGCACGCCAAGGCGGCTTTCAACATGCCGCAGGTCATGATGCAGCCGCCCGCCGTCCGTCAGGCGATGATCGGCGGGAGCCAGCTTCTGACCACCGGACAAATCACGCCGCGACAGTTTGCGGAACGGCTCGAGGCTGCTGCGGCGACTGACCGCATGCACCTGGCTGATCCCAACCGCGTGGAGATGAACCACCCGTTCGCGGGCACCGCGTTGCTTGGTGTGCTGGCGGTCGCCGCTGGCTGGGCCGTGTGGCGGCAATGTAGGCGGGGTGCCCCTGGCCTTCGTAGCTTTAGCGAAGTAGGCCTCACCCCGCGAAAAGAGGATTCTTCCCTCGGCCGGTTGCGTGCGCCGGTTGCGCTGGGTTTTGTCGGGCCCGCATTTTTGCTCTACGGCTCGCTCGTGTTGCTGCCGGGCCTGGTGTCGTTCGCGTGGGCGTTCACGCGCTGGGACGGCATCGGGCCGCGCGCGTGGGCCGGCCTGTTCAACTTCAAGTGGCTGCTGTTCGAAAGCGACGCGTTTTGGTTCGCGCTGAAAAACAATCTCTACCTCGTGGTCGTGCCCACGCTCGTGGTCGTGCCAGTGTCGCTCTTGCTGGCCACGCTGATCCATCGCGGCGTGTGGGGCGCGAAGACGTTCCGTGTGGTGCTGCTATTTCCCAACCTGCTCGGCGGTATCGCCGCCACGCTGTTGTGGATGAGCGCCTACGAACCGCACGGCGGCCTCGTGAATGCGGGGCTCGTGGCGCTCGGCCGCGCGCTGCACTGCGACTGGTTGCGCTCGTTCGCCGATTTTCCCTGGCTCGCGCAGGAGCATCTTTATACCGCGCTCATCCCGATCTACATCTGGCTCTCGTGCGGATTTAACCTGATCCTCTATCTCGCGGCGATGGAAGGCATCGACCCGCAGCTTTATGAAGCGGCGGAACTCGACGGCGCGCCGGCCTGGCGGCAATTTTTCGCGATCACACTGCCGCTCATCTGGGAAATGATCGCGATCTCGGCGGTATTCATCGTCATCGGCGGGCTCAATGCCTTTGAGATGATCTGGCTGCTGACCTCGCAGGATCCGGCGGCGGGCGTGAACACGCTGGGGACGCTGCTGGTGGCGACGATGTTCAAGGATTTCGCGATTGGCCGGGCGACCGCCATCGCGGTGGTGATGTTCGCGCTCGTGTTCGCCGCCAGCGCCACCGTCCTGCGCCTGCTCAAACGGGAAACGGTGGAGAACTGAAGTCCGGGTTTGGTTAACCACTGATGAACACTGATGGGCGCTGATGGGCGCTGATGACGGACCAAGGCCTTTTTCACAGAAGGCAACAAAGGCAACGAAGAGCAGCAAGGTTGGAGATGCCATGCTCTCTCTTGGTTAACTTCGTTATCTTCTGTAAAAACTTCTGAGCGTATGGGTGTTTTTTTAAGAGGGAAACCCGGAAACCAGGAACCGAACACTCGTCATCTTGTCCGCCGTAGCCCTGAGCCTGCTTCTGGTGAACCCGTCGAACGGGGCGTAGGCGGATCGCCATTCGGAATTCGTCATTTTCTGTCTCACGCATGTTACGGATGTGCGAAAAACGCGGCCTAGACCGTTTTGCACTTGCCTTGCGTTACGCCGTTTCGCAAATGTGCGGCTTCCGCTTCAACTTATGCGACCCCGCCCCCCTTATTGCGCGGTTCTGGTTTCTGTGTGCGCACAACTCCATGCGCAAAGCACCGGCATTTTTGTGAACGGCCGCAACATTGCCCTTATGATCGAACGGTGCGTTGCACCGCCACGCCTTCATTTCGCGACGTGGTGATTGTATATAATTTTAAAAACGGCGTTTTAAATTTTATCCCCCGACATGAAAATCACCTCTATCGTTAAACGGGTTTTCTCCGGCCCGCATAAACTGTGGGCCGTTGCTATATTGTTGGCCTTGGCCGGCAGCAGCCCGTTGCGGGCGCAGTATTGGTATGGTAATGGTTTTATTTGGGGGTATTTTACCGGGGATTTTGCCGGGCCACCCCCCACGGTCACGGTCAACCTGAGCGATACCTTCACCGTAAGCGGAAATTTTGAAGTTCAAAACCAGGCTAACATATACGAAATAGACCTTAACAATTCTTCAATGGGCTATTGGGATTCAGTTGTACCGGACTGGGGCTCAGGTTCGTTTTCATTTTCCGTTAACGCTAGCGACCTTGGCCTTGGAAATCATGAGATAATTGTTACCGCAAATACGACGGATAATGATGGTAACCTAGACTCGGGTGCAATAGGTCCGGTTTATGTCAATGTAGTGGAGCCGGTGAGCTTCGCGTTTTCGCCAACCTCGTTCACTTACAATGGCGGCGCCCAGGGCCCGGCGATCGCGCCGTCGGACGGCAACGCGAGTTTCTCGACCGACGGAACGACATCGGCCGTAGACGCCGGCACCTACTCCGTGACGGCGACCGCCACGGGCTATTACACCGGCAGTGGATCGACCACCTGGACGATCGCACCGGAGCCGGTGAGCTTCTCGATTTCGCCAACCTCGTTCACTTACAATGGCAGCGCCCAGGGCCCGGCGATCGCGCCGTCGGACGGCAACGCGAGCTTCTCGACCAGCGAAACGACATCGGCCGTGGCCGCCGGCTCTTATTCGGTGACGGCGACCGCCACCGGCGACTACACCGGCAGCGGATCGACCGCCTGGACGATCGCACCGAAGCCGGTGAGCTTCACGATTTCGCCAACCTCATTCACTTACAATGGCAGTGCCCAAAGCCCGGTGATCACGCCGTCGGTATCTGGCGCGACTTATTCGACCAGCGGAACGGCTTCGGCTACGGCCGCCGGCTCCTACTCGGTGACGGTGACCGCCACCGGCAATTACACCGGCAGCGGATCGACCGCCTGGACGATCGCGAAAGCTACACCTCTGGTCTCGAATTGGCCCAACCGCGCGATTCCCAACAACACCGGCTATACGGTTTTGCTGGCTGATCTCAACGCCGTTTTCTCAAATCCCTATAACAGCTCGGCGGCGCCTCCAACAGGTGCGGTCGTTTACAGCGTTGTCTCTTGCAGTTCCGGCGCAGTCGCTGCCGGGACCGTGATCACGGCAGGCACCGTGCTCCCGCCTGCCACCTACACGATCCGGACCTCATATCCGGGTGACGCCAATTACAACGCCATCACGGCCAACGCGACCTGGGTAATCGCCAATCCCGTCTCGCTCACCCAAACCAGCGCGGCTAGTAGCAATGTCTTTGGCACCAGTGTGATCAGTATCGCTTTTGGCCAAACGGCGACGGTCATGGGTATTTCAAGTGATAAGGACAGTCTGCTGGTCAGCCAGACCATCGATTATCAACTGCCAAATTCAAACACCTGGGTGAATAGCGGAATGACGTGGAACGGTGGACCGACGGCCAGTGATACGCTGACTTGGACGATACCCGTTTCGACCCTGGGCAATAACTTTGGCACCTGGCAGGTTCGGGCTTGGGCCGCCAATAATGTCCCCTTTACGTCTCTCAATACCACCAATATCGTATCGATCAACTATACCAAGGCCACCCCGGTCGTCTCGAATTGGGCCAGCCAGACGTTTACGTTTTCCGGCAATACATATACGGTGCCTGCCGCCAATCTCGGCGCCGTGTTCTCCAACCCGTATAACAGCTCGGTGACCCAGCCGACCGGCACGGTGACCTATACGGTATTTCCCGACACCTCCAATTCTGTCACTGCGGGCACCAAGCTTCTGCCCGGCACCTATACCATCCGTGCTTACTATCCCGGTGATGCCAACTATAACGCGACCACGGCCGACGCCACTTGGACGATCAACAATTTCGTCAATCCCAATGCCGACTCCACCGGCGATGGCATCCCCAACAGCCAGAAGACCACCAATACCTACACCACCGCCGCCAACAATGTGGGCATGACGGTGCCGGGTGGCTGGCCGCTCCTGGCCGCGGCTGATCCCAACAATTCCCATGCGGTCGGCCAAACCGCAGGCAGTCTCTCGGTGGATAAATCCGGCGCGGCCACCTATACGATCCCGCTTTATGCCTGCCCGGGCACGGGCGGCATGGAGCCGTCGCTCTCGCTCATGTATAGCAGCTCCGCCGGCGCGGGTGTCGCCGGCTTCGGCTGGTCGCTCGGCGGGATCTCCTCGATCACGCGCGGCGCCCAGACGGCGACGATCGATGGCAACGGCAGCGCGGTCGATGCCAATGGCAACTCCACTTATGTCCACGGCATGAATTTTGCCATGACCGACCGGTATTACCTCGACGGCCAGCGGCTGATCGCGATCAACGGCGGCGCCGACGGTGCAAACGGCACGGAATACCGCACCGAAATGGATTCATTCAGCCGCATCGTGTCCTACGGCTCAAACGGCAATGGCCCGGCGTATTTCGTGGTCTGGACCAAGTCCGGTAAGATCATGGAATATGGCCACACCAGCGATTCCGCGTTCACGCCCGACGATGCAAACGGCAACACCTTGGGCACCACCATGAGTTGGGCGGTCGATAAGGTCTCCGACACAGTGGGCAACTACATGACCTTCACCTATTCGACCAACACCTCAATGGGCGAACAACACCTCGCGGAAATCGATTACACCGGCAATACCGCCGCCGGTGTGCAGCCGTATAATTCGGTCAAGTTTGTTTATACCACCCGCCAAGATCCCAGCTCGGGCTATGTTCGAGGCGCAAGGATCGCCAGTACGCAGATCCTGACAGATATCGAAGCCTGCACGGGGATCGGGAGCGGGGCCAGCATCATTCATCGCTATCATCTGGACTATACCAATCGGTCCTACACTAAGCGAAGCATTTTAAATGACGTCCAGGAAATCGGTTCTGACGGCAAAGCCTATCCCCCGTTGACGTTTACCTATTCCGACCCCAGCCCCCCCTACTGGACCCAGTCATCCACCTGGGCGCCGCCGGCGCCGCTGGCCGTCTATAATTCGCCACCGCAAGGCGCAGGCTTCAGCTTTATCGACCTCGATGGCGATGGCCGGCCCGACTTCGTGCAGGGGACCAGTGTCTGGCTTAACACCCTCAGCGGCTGGGTGGCTGCGTCCAATTGGAACCTGCCCAGTTCGTGCAACCTGACCTACCCAGCGCCGCATTTGGTCGATCTCACTGGCAACGGCCTGCCGGATCTTGTCGCGCCCGAGCTTTATGGTACTGGCCATAATTCTTTTGCCTATCTGAATACCGGGTCAGGGTGGGGGGCGCTTGACACCACCTGGGAAGTGCCGGCGATGCCGCCTGACCTTGATAGCCAACTCGCTCAGGGCTTGGTTGCGGCCTATCAGGATCCGAATAATCTGTCGTTTTGGACGATGGCTCGTTCAGATGTGGAATTTATCGATGTCAATGGTGACGGCCTGCCCGACTGCCTTTGCTACACAGTCGTTCAGACATATCTTTGGGATTCCAACGGGACGTCAACCCATGCCGGCCCAGTCATTGTTGTGTCCGATGCCTGGATCAACCTGGGGCCGGGGCCAAACCAGATCGACCCCCAGACCGGGACCCACTGGCATTATGCGCCCCAATACGCCCTGCCCTTCCCTACCACGCAACGCGGGGCCGCTTTTATCGACCTCAATGGCGACGGCTTGCCGGACGAAATGGAATATTCGCTCAATCAAAGCGGAGGCCCCTCAATCGGTGTGGCGCTGAATACCGGCCAGGGATGGAACATCATTAATCCAAACTCAGACCCGCAGGACTTCAATCGCTATGCCCCTCCTTGTCCGTTCAACTTCTTCAGTTACGTTAATGGCACCTTCATGGTCGGCGCACAACTGGCGGATCTCACTGGCGATGGCCTGACCGACATCATCGCTAGGAATGACACCACCAATGCGGCTTATTTTAACACGGGCAATGGCTGGGCGCAGGCGCCTTCCTCTTATCAGGCGCCCGTTGAGCTGGGAACCGGGACTAATGGCAACACCCCCAACGGTGTCGCCCTCTTGGATATCGATGGCGGCGATATGACGGATATTGTTTATAACTACGGTTCCAATGCTCCCGGGGTGTGGCTGAACCCGGGCTCTGGCTGGTTAAACACGGGTACGGGCTGGGTCTCGACGAACGGGGAATATAACATCCCCTGGGAGCTGGGTGATGCCAACACCGCGACCACGGGCTCGGGCGCCGACTTTATCGATATCAATGGCGATGGCGGCAGGGACGAGGTCTGGAACTGGCAGGATCAAAATGGCAATATCACCAAAGGCGCCGCGATCAACCAACGCACCAATGTTGACCGCCTTACTACCGTCACCACCGGCATGGGCATATCGGCCTCGATCAAATACGAACCTCTGACCGATCGGGATCCCGCTACGGGTAATTTCACGGTCTATACCAAAGGCACGGGCGCGGTCTATCCGCAGACCGACCTCATCGCCCCGATGTATGTCGTGTCGGAAGTGGATACCGACGACGGCACGTTTACCGCCGGTTCCCCCAAGCAGTATGCGATGACCTATCACTACACCGGCTGGCGCTCGGACGCGCTGCATGGCGACCTCGGCTTTGCCTCGATGACCGTGACCGATGGCCGTACGCAGATCGGCACCACCACCAATTACCGGCAGGACTATCCCTTCATCGGCATGGCCTTGTCCACCGCCACGACACAGGCCGGCGGTGCGGTTCTCACTGCGAGTGCCACCACTTGGGCCGACATCCCCGCGACCTACACCAGCAACAACGGCCTCACGCTCACAACCCACGTCCCCTACGCGAGCCAGGTCTTGCAACAGACCTACGATTTGAACGGCGCTTTCCTCTCCAGCACATCGACCACGTCGGCCAACTACGACAACTACGGCAATGCCGGTACGGTCGATGTGAAATCTCTTACGGCTCCATCCAATCCCAATGACTATAGCGATCCCAACAGCTATGGCAGCCCTACTGGCTACGAAAAGAGCACGACCAACACTTACACCAACATCGTCGCGCCTGCGCCCGGCAACTGGTTCCTCGGCCAACTGGGCAGCGTGCAGACGACCTCATCGGCCCCCGCCACGCCGTCGATCACGCACATCGCTAACTTCAAATCCTATGACCCTGTCTCCGGGCTGCTCGTCCAGCAAATCGCCGAGCCCAGCGATCCACTGAGTCTCACCACAACTTATACCTACGATTCCTTCGGCAACATAAATTCCGTGACCACCTCCGGCGCTGGCTTGTCCAACCGCACGGTCGCCACCACTTATGACTCGCATGGCCAGTTCCCCGTCAAGACCACCAACGCCCTCAATCAAAGCGAAACCTACACCTACGATCCCAGGTTTGGCGTGATGACCAGCGAGACCGGCCCCAACGGCCTGATGACCACGTGGAATTACGACGGCATGGGCCGCAAAATTCAGGAAACCCGTCCCGACGGCACGGTCACCGAGATTAACTATCGTTGGGCCAGTGCCAATAGTGCGCTCACCAGCATCAACGCGCCAGCCGGCCCCACTTACCTGATCGAAACCGAGACCTCCGGCGCGCCACCTTCGCTCGCCTTTTACGATAACATGGGCCGCGCCATCTATACCTTCGGCCTCAACGGCGGCGATTTCGATGGCAATCCCCGGATCGTCGGCTCGCAAACCCAGTTTGACTCGATGGGGCGCGCCTATTGGACTTCCCTGCCGTTCTACTATTTGGATACACCCCGCGTGGGCACACAAGTACCCGAAGTGCCTACCGACCCGACCAACCCTGCCAACCAATACGATGCGCTTAGCCGTCCGCTCGAGGTGCAGACGACTGACGACGAAGCCCCGGGAGGTTTTGTCAATAGCACGTTCGTATATAACGGGCTTGTCACCACGACCACCAATCCCTCCGGCCAGGCCACGGTCACCACCAAGAATTCGGAGGGCCAGGTTCTCTCCGTTGTCACCAATGCCACTGGGGCTGCCGCCACCGACATTGGCGAGACTAGCTACAACTACGATGCCGACGGCAATGTTCTCAGCACCAGCGTCGTCAACAGCAACAGCCCGGGCTCGCCGGTCACGACTTACTACACCTACGATCTTTTCGGCCGCAAGCTGACGATGACCGATCCCGACCGGGGCGGGTGGAGCTATACCTATGACGCCGCGGGCGAGCTCATCTCGCAGACCGACGCCAAGGGCCAGACCGTCACCATGGCCTACGAGGTTCTCGGCCGGCTCGTTACCCGCACCGAGCCTGAGGGCACCACCACCTGGACTTACGACACCGCGGCCAACGGCGTTGGCGAAGTCGCCAGCATTGCTGTAGTCAGCACCACTGCGGCCAATAATTACAGCGAGTTCTACACTTACGACTCGCTCGGTCGGCCCATTACGACCACCCGCAACATTTACACCGGCAGCAGGACCGAGACCTTCACCAACGGCCAGCAGTACGACGCTTTTGGCCGACCCACTATCGGGACCTATCCTGGCGATTATCAGGTTCAGAATGTGTATAACGCCTTTGGCTTTCTCAACGAGGTCAGCGAGGCCAACGATCCGGTTCAGAACCAGGTCTTCTGGCAGGCCGACAGCTACTCCCTCTGGGGCGGCGTCAACGGCTGCACCTATGGTAATGGCGTAACCGAGGACACGATTGTCGCCGCCACCACGGGCCGAGTGCTCGGTTTCGGCATCGGCGTCAATGAGGGCGTTGCCTTCTACACTTACATCCACGATGCACTCGGCAATATCACCAACCGCAATGATGCAGCCACCGGCCGAAATGAAACCTACTTCTACGACGGCCTCAACCGGCTGACCAAAAGAACCCTGACTGTCAACGATCAGGCAGCACCCGATCAAACGGTCGCGTACGACAGCTTGGGTAACATCACCAACAAGAGTGACGTCGGTGCCTATACTTACGGAGGGCTGAACGGCGACGGCACCCACGCCGGACCGCACGCGGTTACCGGCGCTGGCGGCAATAGTTATGGCTATGACGCCGATGGCAACATGGTTTCCGGTTCCGTGATAGTGAGCGGAGCACCGGTCGCCCGCACCATCGCCTGGACTTCCTTCAACCAAGCCCAAACGATCACCCAGGGCAGCCATTCCAGCGCCTTCACCTTCGACGCCGACCATCAACGCGTCACCCAGACCACCGACCAGGGCGTCAACACGGTTTATGTCGGCTCCGCTTTTGAGCGCGTGACCAACGGCTCCGATGTCCAGTACAAATACTATATCTTCACGCCGGCCGGCCGCTCGGTTGTGCGGACGCTGGATGCCGGCACGGTCACGACCCGCTACCTGCACCAGGATGTGCTCGGTTCCATCGTCGCCGTGACCGACGAAACCGGCGCCGTCGCCGAACGCTACGCCTACGATCCCTGGGGCAAGCAGTCCACCCTCTTGCCTCCTGCCTCCGGCCTCTCGCCTGCGACGAGTCGCGGCTTCACCGACCACGAAATGCTGCCCGAACTCGGCCTCATTCACATGAACGGCCGCGTTTATGATCCCGTGCTCGGACGGTTCCTCTCGGCCGATTCGGTGGTCCAGGACCCCGGCGATTCCCAAGCCTACAATCGGTTTAGCTATTGCAGTAACAACCCGGTCAACGCGTTTGATCCCAGCGGACATTCCTGGTTTTCGAGCTTCTTGCATTTTCTCCGCAAGGCCACCCGCGATATGTTAATTGGGCCGTTCCCCCACCTTAACCCATTATCTGGACCCATTAGCAGGTTGTACCAATGGGGAGAATCACATCAGCAAGAACTCGAGATTGCGGCGATAATAGTGCTTTCTATCTATACTGGAGGTCTGGCTTATGAGGCGGTTTATGGTGACCTAGGTGGGTACGGGGCTATGACGATAGGGGCGGGCAACATTGCCGCAGGGCAACTGTGCACGGTCACCATCACGGCGCCATCGCTCGTGACTTCCTTCGACGCTGCGGTCGTGGCGGGAGCTGCGGGCGGAGCTACGGGCGGATTTGTCAGTGGTGTAGGAATGGAGTCGATGAACGGGGGGTCCATCGGGCAAGATCTTAAAGCGGGTTTGAAGGGGGCCGAGTATGGTGCGATCTCAGGCGCGATTACCGCTGGAATGGGGAATTTGAATGACGGAATTTTAAAAGTGACGCCATTAGAATCGCCATTTACTGTGCGCGGTTTGGAAGATGATGGCTGGGATCTTGCTCGCGTTGCGGGACAAGGGGGGGAGGGCGCTCTAAAAAATGAGCTGGAAAACAAAAATGCTAGCACGGGATTTTGGAGCGGGGCATTTGGCGCTGTAGGCGGAGTCTTCAAGGACGATGGATTTGATTCGGCAACTTTTAAAGACGATTTGGCAACGGGTGTGCTGGGCGGGCTTAGTTCCATGACCAAAGCAGGCAAAGGCTTTGGCCCTGGATTTTGGAATGCGGAAGCTGGCGCTGTAGGCGGCCAGATTGTTGGCCAACTTGCTGGGAAAATCGCATGGTTAAAGGGTGTCTATGGCTCTGTCGAAAGTGGCTTGGCGGGCGGCCTTAAGTCAAAGTTAGGCGGCACCGCTGTCAGCGCAGGAGCTCGCACGGCTTTATATACAAGCTTGGCATCATATGGTATCGATGGGATCGAAAGTAGTTTACCCGGGTATGATAAACCCGATTGGACGGGTTCCAAGAGCGCGGTCACGGCTGGGTACTCGCTCGTGCAGCCAAAGACGTCGACGCACAAGGGCAAAACCACGACCACCATACCATTAAATAGCGTCAAGGGAGGCACCTGGGCGAATGCCGCGCCCTGGGCGCAACTGTATCCTAAATAGTCGTCCCTTAAGCGCGATCCGAAGGCCAATCCAAAGGGGGTCAGGCTTTGTGGTTTGTGGTTGACAACAGGTTATTGCGGCCGCGAAGATCGAATCCATGGCAAGGCGACTGAGGCTGGAGGCGGAGGGCGGGATTTACCACGTGATCAATCGTGGGAACTACCGGATGGATATATTTGAAGCGGCGAAGACCAAGGCGGCGTTCTTGAAGTGCGTGGGGGAGGCGAGCGTCAAGAGCGGCTGGCGGGTGCATGCATGGTGCATTATGTCGAACCACTACCACCTGGCGCTGGAGACACCCCAGGCCAACCTGGTCGATGGTATGAAATGGCTGCAGGGCACGTTCGCGACGCGTTTCAACCGCCTGCGGAAAGCCTCCGGGCATCTTTTTCAAGGCCGTTACAAAAGTATCTATGTGGATCCGGATGGCCTGGGATCGCTGTGCCACTACATCCATCTTAACCCGGTGAAGGCGGGACTGTGCAAGGTGCAGGAACTCCCCTCTTGGCCATGGTCGAGTTTCCTGTGGCTGGACGATCCTGCGAAGCGCCCCGGTTGGTACGATCCGGGTGCTGCACTTGAGCATGCCGGTGGACTGGCCGACACACCCAAAGGCCGAAAAAAGTACTTGGAATACCTGGAATGGCTGTCCGAGGACGAACCAGCCCGCAAGGCCCAGAAGTTTGACCAGATGTCCAAAGGGTGGGTGATTGGCACGGTGGACTTCAAAAAGGACCTGATCGAGGAGCAGAAGGAGACGTTGCAACAGGGCAAGCGGCTCGCCGCGCAGATGCAGGAAGCCAGGGAAGAAATCTGGCAGCAGAAGCTTCAAGAATTTCTGAAGCGTCTCGGTAAAAGCGAACCGGCGCTGGTTCGAGAGCGCAAATCCGCTCCCTGGAAGATAGCGATCGCGGGTGCGCTGAAAATCCAGACCACCGTGACGAATCGCTGGCTGGGCGCCGCCCTCCACATGGGAAACATGTATGAGGTCAGCCGCCTCGTCACCGCCTGGCTGCGCGCGCCCGATCCTGCCTTGGTGAAAAAACTCCGGATTACCATCCTTCGCTAAGGCTACGAATGGCACGGCCACAAACCACAAAGCCTGACCCCTTATTTGGCTGTGTTCAAAACAGGATCGAAACTGCCACCGCTTGACTCCAGGGACGGCATGATCTACCTATAATCCCATGAAATCTACCGTGAGTATTTCTGAGGGGCAGAATAGTTTTCCGGCCTTGGTCAAGGCGGCCGAGAAAGGGACGTTGTTTACGGTGACCCGCCATGATGAACCGGTGGCTTACGTCATGGGCTACGAGCGCATGAGCGCCGTCGCCGAGACTTTGGAGATCATGGGCAATGCCGCGGCCATGCAGGCGATCCAGGAACATAAGGCCGGCAAGACAAAATTTGGCCGTCTCTCGGATATTCCTGAATGAACCGCATTGTCCGCCCGGCGGTCCAGGTGATCGAGTATGTGCGCCGGCTGGCACCAGAACCCCGCCGTGCCATCAAGCGCGCCTTGATCGACCTGCGCCATGAAGGCGGAGACATCCAGGCGCTGGAAGGCAATCTCTCCGGTTACTATCGCCTGAAAGTTGGCCGGCACCGCCTCATCTTCGCTTATGCCCAGGATGAGGCCATTGAAGTGGTTTTCATCGAAGAACGCAGCCTGGTCTATGAAGTTTTCGAGGCCAAGTTTATCAAAAAGCTGAAAGACTGAGTATGGGGACCGATTTTTTTAACCACTGATCGGCACTTATAAGCACTTATTTAGTTTTTAACCGCTAATCGGCGCTCATCGTCACTAATTTCGTCGGCATTAACCACAAAGACACGAAGTGCTCGAAGAAGGCCTCGTTTTCCTCTGTCTCTGTGATCTCCGTGACCTCCGTGTTGAAACAGGATCGAGATTCCTCGCTCGGCTCGGAATGACAGAAAATTTATCCGTGTCCATCCGTGTGATCCGTGGTAAAAAGGATTGGGATAGTGTATGAATCAGTGTTCATCAGTGGTTAAAATCCGATTACCGTGCCTGCGTTCCATCATAACCATCGTTTCACCCTCAGCCGTGGACTGATCTTCGCCGCGCTGGCGGGTTACGCGTTGTGGGTCGTTTACCCGATGATCTGGCTGGCGTATTCGTCCCTCAAGCCCGACGAGGCGATTTTCCGCGACGCGTTTGCCCTGCCGACGCTGGGCGGGCTCCAGTTCGACAATTACGCGCGGGCGTGGCGCGAGGCGCGCTTCAGCGATTACTTTTTCAACAGCGTCCTCGTCACCGGCGTATCCGTGACGCTCATCACCGGGCTGGGCGCGATGGCGGGTTTTGCGCTCGCGCGTTTCCGGCATCCGGCGGGGCAGGTGGCCTTCTGGCTTTTCCTCGCAGGACTGATGATCCCGGCCCAGCTCAGCGTCGTACCGCTGTTTTTCGAACTGCGCACGCTCGGATTGTTGAACTCGCGGCTGGGGCTCATCCTGGTTTACACCGCCAACGGCCTGCCGTTTGCCATCTTCATCCTCGCGGGATTCTTTCGGGCGCTGCCGCGCACGCTTTACGAGGCGGCGGTGGTGGACGGCTGCAACGAGTTTTCGGCTTTCTGGCATGTGCTGCTGCCGCTGGCGCGTCCGGGACTCGTGACGGTGGCGATTTTCCAATTCATCGGTGTGTGGAAGGAATACTTTTTCGCGTTCATGCTCACCTCGGGCGCGACCGGCGCGGAAGTGCGCACGCTGCCGCTCGGGCTGGCCAATATCGCGATCACCTCGCAGTACCACTCCGACTACGGGATGCTGTTTGCCGGGCTCGTCCTCGTGACGATCCCGATCCTGGTCATTTACCTCGCGCTGCAACGCCAGATTGTGAAAGGCGTGACGGCGGGGGCGCTGAAGGGGTGAATGACGAATGACGAATGACGAATGACGAATGACGAATGACGAATGACGAATGACGAATGACGAATGACGAATGACGAATGACGAATGACGAATGACGAATGACGAATGACGAATGACGAATGAAGAATGACGAATGACGAATGACGAATGACGAATGACGAATGACGAATGACGAATGACGAATGACGAATGACGAATGACGAATGACGAATGACGAATGACGAATGACGAATGACGAATTCGTAAACACCAACTACTAAATACCATTTTCTAATAAATGGAACGCTATCTGCTCACTTTTCCTGCCATGAAAACACATCCCGCCTTTCGCCGCCTGTTGTTAATCCTCCCGTTGGCCGCTGTGCCACTCGCGCAGGCCCATCCGGGTCACGGCCTGCACAGCTTTGCCGCGGGGCTCCAGCACCCGCTAAGTGGCTATGATCACTTGCTGGCGATGGTCGCGGTGGGCGTTTGGGCGGTGCAGCTCGGCGGTCGGGCGCGCTGGGCGCTGCCACTGACGTTTGTAAGCGCGATGGTGCTGGGAGCGATGGCTGGTCTTTCCGGCTTTGCGGTTCCGGGCGTAGATCGTTGGATTCTCGCATCAGTTTTTGCGCTTGGCCTGCTTATCACCGGCGCAGCAAAACTGCCGCTGGGCGTCGGGCTCGGATTGGTGGCGTTGGCGGGGGCGTTTCACGGACTCGCCCATGGTGCGGAAATGCCGCTCAGCGCGAACAGCCTCCATTTTCTCGCAGGTATGGTCGTGACCACGGCATTGCTGCATGCGGCGGGCGTGGTGATTGGCCTGGCGGCGCAGAAACGCAGCGAGACTCTGCTCCGGCTGGCCGGAGCCGGCATTGTGGCCGGTGGCGTGGCGTTGTGCGTTGGCTGAGGTTTTTTAACCACAAAGGCACAAAGAGCACAAAGAAAGCACTTCTTGTATCAGCTTCGTGTCCTTCGTGCCTTTGTGGTTAAAAATATTGCCTGTTGTTTTGGGTATGACGATGACAAGGCTTGCGGCGTGAGGGGCGTGCGGTTCAATCGTTGTCATGCATCTCGTCCACGCACCGTTGTCATCGTTTGATGTGGCGTTGCCTGAAATTGCTGTTCGCGTGGACCGGCAGAAACTCGCCAAACGCTTGTGGCGAGTTGCGGCAGTCGATGGCACGGAGTTTGGTTTCGAGGTGGAAACGCCGCTACGCCATGGCGATGTCGTGTGGGCCAGCGACAAGGCGCGCTATGTCATTCGCCAGGAACCCGAGCTCGTGCTGGAAATTCCGCTCGACGTGAAGCCGGACGCCGCGGCCGTCATCGGCTGGGCCGTGGGCAACCTCCATTTTGCCATCGAGGCGCAGCCAACGCGGCTGCTTGCGCCCGATGACCCCGGCCTGCGCCAGGCGCTCGACCGGATGCACATTCACTACCACGAGGTGGTCGAGGTGTTTCAACCGCACCGCTTTGCCGGCAGCTTGGCGGGGCATGGGCACTCACATGGGCACGGCCATAGCCATGAGCATGGGCATCATCACCACTGATGAACGCTGTGAACATTCAACATTCAACCCGCCTTCGCCGAGCTTTGACGAGGCAGGCATTCAACGTCCAACGTCCAAGTAGGAGGAGGAAGTCTGAAGATCCAAAGTTGGGCCTGTCCGCCGTAGCTTCAGCGAAGGCGGATGTTGGGCGTTGGACAGCGAGCCTGCTGCAAATGACGGACACGTTTTATCCGACGGGGGCGTATGCGCATTCGTTCGGGCTGGAGGGTCTCGCGCAGGAGGGCGTGGTGCGTGACCGCGCGACGTTGCGGACGTTTTTGCTCGAGCAAGTTTTGCCGCAACTTGCGCACACAGATTTGCCGGTCGCGGCGCAGGCATGGGTAGCCGCGGGCAAGCCGACTGACTGGAAGCGGCTTCGCGAACTCTGTTTTCTCGGCAGCGCGATGCGGGGCGCGCGCGAGCCGCGCGAAGCGTCCGAGGCGATTGGCCGCCAGCGGCTCGAACTCGCCGCGTTGCTCCACGGCGGACTCGCGGTGAAATTTAACCAACGCGCGCAGGCCGGAAACTGGCCGCATCCGTCGTGCGTGGCCGCCGCGATCGAAGGCCGCACGCTCGGCGCGCCGTGCGAGGCGGTGCTCGCGGCCATTATTTATTCAACCACCGCCGGTCTCACCGCCGCGTCGGTAAAACTGCTCCGCCTCGGCCAGAATGCCTGCCAGACGTTGCTCGCGGAGGCGCTCGCGCAAACGCCCGCGCTCATCGCCGAGGCGCTCGCGGTCGGGCCCGGCGACATCGGTGCGTTCAACCCCTGGTGGGATGTCGCCGCGGCGCGCCACGAAGCGGCGGATTTCCGCTTGTTCATTTCATGAGATTTTTTAACCACAAAGGCACAAAGGACACGAAGCTAATACAGGAAGTGTTTTCTTTGTGCTCTTCGTGTCTTTGTGGTTAAAAAACCTTATGTCACGTCCTCCACGCATCGGCATCGGCGGTCCGGTTGGCTCCGGCAAGACCATGCTTTGTCTCAAACTCTGCCAGAAGCTCCGTGAGCGCTACGAGATGGCGGTCGTCACGAACGACATTTACACGCTCGAGGATGCGCAGTTTCTTACACGCAGCGGCGCGCTGCCGGCCGAACGCATCGTCGGAGTCGAGACCGGCGGCTGTCCGCACACGGCGATCCGCGACGACACGACGATGAACGAGCAGGCCGTGCGCGCGCTCGAGGCGAAATTCCCGCAACTGCAACTCGTGCTGGTCGAAAGCGGCGGTGACAATCTCTCCGCGACGTTTTCGCCCGAGTTGGTCGACGCGTTCATCTACGTCATCGACGTGGCCGAGGGTGACAAGATCCCGCGCAAGGGCGGCCCGGCGATCCGGTTCAGCGATCTTTTGATCATCAACAAAATCGACCTCGCGCCGCACGTCGGCGCCGACCTCGGCGTGATGGAGCGCGACGCGAAGCTCATGCGCGGCGAGAAGCCGTTCGTGTTTTGCGATCTCAAGCGCGAGCACAACCTCGACCAGGTCGTGGCGTGGATCGAACGCGAGGTGCTTTTTGCAACCGCGAAGGCCCACTGATTTTTTTTAACCACGGATGAACGCAGATGAACGCGGATCCGGAGCAGACTGGCTGAAAAATCCCCGTGTTTTTGGCTGCATGCCTTCTTCTCCGTCCTGTATTTATCTGCGTCCATCTGCGTTCATCCGCGGTTAACAAACTCTCATGCCTTCCGTGGCCACCAAGCCGACTTTTGTCGGGCATCTTCATCTCGAGGCCGCATTGCGCGACGACGGCCAGACGGCGCTTGGGCGGCAATCGTTTCGCGCGCCGTTTCACATCAGCAAACCGTACTGGGACGGCCACGTGCTGCAGGTGCAGATCGTCAATCCCACCGCGGGCATCCTCGCGGGCGACAAACTGGAACTGGCGGTGCGCGTGAAAGCCGGCGCGACGCTGCTGGTGACGACGCCGGCGGCGACGCGGGCGTTCATGATGCGCAGCGGCGCGGCGGAATGCCGGCAAAATTTCTCGGTCGAGACGGGAGGCTGGCTCGAATACGCGCCCGAGCCATTGTGCCCGCACCGCGACTGCGACTACGTGCAGACGACGCACCTCGAGCTGGCGGACGGCGCGGAGACTTTCTATGTGGACACGCTGGCGCCCGGCCGGGTGGGGCGCGGCGAATCGTGGGCGTGGCGGCGGCTGGGTATTGTGCTCGATGTGACGCTGGCGGGCGAACCGGTGCTGCGCGAACGCCTCAACGGCTCGGGCGCCGACATGGCGCGGCTCGCGGCATTTTACGGCATGAACGAAGCGTGGTTTGCGACGGCGGTCATCATTTCGTCGCGCCTTGCGCCGGAAGATCCGGTGTGGGAACGCGTGTGCGCGCTGCATGGCGGCGGACGCTGGCTCGGCGTGACGCGCCTGCGGCGTGGCGGTTGGATTGTGCGCGCGGTCGCGCCCGGCGGCCAGGCCCTGCGCGACACGCTGGCGGAACTGCGCGGAATTTTATCGGACAAACTGCCGGCGCTGCAAAGCGACCTGCGAAAATTGTAGATTTCGCCCCGGACAAGAACCTTCCGTTAATCACCTTGCGAAGTGGTGCGGCCGACTTCAACTGAAGCCATGACTTTACCCCAACGACGGCCCGCACCGACAATGAATGAGCCTGTTCCCATCGCACGTTATGCGCCCCGGATGCTTTTAGCCCGAATTCTCCTGGCAGGCTTTTTTCTCCTCGTTGTAATCGGGCCGACATCGATTCGTGCAGAGGATGCCATCGACGCCTACAACAACGGCGTGGTTGCCGCCAACAACCGAAATTATGATTCGGCGATCGCCGATTTCACCGAATCAATCCGACTCAACCCGAATCGCGCCGGAATCGACGGAACCTACAGAGCGCGGGGCTACGCCTACATTGACAAAGGTGATCGCGATAAGGCCATTGCCGACTTCACTGAATCCATCCGCCTCAACCCAAGTGACACCGCCACCGACAACGCCCGCGGCGTCATCTACGCCCACAAAGGCGATTACGATAAGGCCATCGCCGACTTCACCGAAGCCATCCGCGTCGACCCAAATTACGCCCAGGGCTACAAAAACCGGGGCACGGCCTACTACTCGAAGCATGATAACGACAAAGCCATCGCTGATTACACCGAAGCCATCCGTTTGAAGCCAGAGGACGCCGAGGCCTACATAAACCGGGGCAACGCCTACTCCCTTAAGCATGATAACGACAAAGCCATCGCTGATTTCAGCGAAGCCATCCGCCTCAATCCAAATCACGCCGAGGGCTACTCCAACCTTGCCCGATTATTGGCCGTTTGTCCTGACGACAAAATCCGAGATGGCAATAAGGCCGTGGAGTATGCAAAAAAAGCATGCGAATTAACGGAATGGGAAGAGGCAGATTGCATCGACACGCTCGCTGCAGCTTGCGCCGAGGCAGGTAATTTCGACGATGCCGTGAAGTGGGAAAATAAGTATCTTGAATCCACATGGTCGAAAGACGTTGCGGATAAAGCGCGCCAGCGGCTCAGTCTTTACGAGCAAAAGAAGCCGTATCACGAGGTCCTTCCGGAAGTGCCGAAAGTCATCAAGGACCCTGACGAATACAACGCCTACATCACGGCGCTCAACACGAAGGATTCAGCCCAGAAGGCCGAGGCCATGGTGGCCTTCACGGAAAAATATCCCGACAGCGTGATGCAGATCGATGCGATGGAGCAGGCGATGGCGGCGTATCAACAGGCGGGAAACGTGGCGAAAGTGGAGGAGGTGGCCCAAGGCATCCTCAAGATCGCGCCGGACAATGTCCGCGCGCTTGCGATCGTTACCTACCTGCAACGTGCCCGTGCCACCGGCGGCGACAAAGACGCGCTGGCAGCTTTGGGTGACAATGCTGAACACGGCTTGAAAGCGTTGGAAACATGGAAAGCGCCCGAGGGCACGTCGACGGAAGATTTCAAGAAGCTGCAGGATCAGATGGCGGAAATTTTCAACGGCGCGGCGGGATTTGCCGCGCTGCAAAAAGGGGACTACGCTGCCGCGCGCGGCTATTATTTGAAATCCGTCCAGATTGATTCAGCAAACTTGCAGGACGTATATCAGCTTGCCATCGCCGACCTGCAAAACAAGTCGCTGGATCCCGATGGGTTTTGGTATATCGCGAAAGCCATGCAACTGGTCGGCGAGCAAAAGAATGAAGCGGCCCAGAAAAGCATGATGGCCTACGGCAAGGCCAAATACCGCAGGTACCACGGCGGCGACGACGGCTGGGACCAGATGGTGGCCGCGGCTGCAGATCAAAAGACATTGCCGGACGGCTTTGCCGCCTCGATCAAGGTCGCGCCCACCCCAGCCGAGCTGGCGGTGCTCGCGGTCATCCAAAACGATCCGGCCACGCTTTCGTTTTCCGACTGGGAGTATGTTCTCTCCTATCGCGACGCGTCGCCGGCGAATGCCGCAGCGGCCGAAAAAGTCTGGCAAACCATCCAGGCAAAACAAAATAACGGAACCGTAAAACTGGCGATTTCAGTGAAAGTTATCTCGGCCGACCAAGGCACCATCCAAGCGGCCGTCACGGATGGAAACCAACAGGCCAACAAAGCCGACCTCGAAGTCACCCTGGCGGAGCCGCTCTCACAACCGCCCGCGCCGGGAACCACGATCGAAGTCGTCGGCGTGTTGTCGGACTATACGGCAGCGCCGTTCATGTTTCACATGAAGGACGGCAGCGTGCGTGAGCCGGCGCCGGCGCCTGGTCCAGCGGCGACAACGCCCTAGCGTTTTTGCGGGGTGAGGGCACCCCGCCCACATTGAATGACATCAGATATTCAACAGAATTGGATTAAGGTTGAGCGCGACCTCCGGGCGCGCTTAGAGCGCGTCGGGACGCCGCGCTCCACCAGCTGAAACAACGACCGGCAGATTTTTCTTAAAACAAGAAGTACCGCTGGGCTAGTGGCAGCACCTTCGCCGGTTCACAGGTCAGATGCACCCCGTCGGCTTTGACGGTGTAAGTTTCGGGATCGACTTCGATTTTGGGGAGCGCGTCGTTCAGCACCATGTGGCGTTTGCCGATTTTGCGGCAGCGTTTCACCGCTTCGAGGTGGCGCGTGAGGCCGAGTTGCTTCGGGCCGGTTTTGCTGCGGAGCGACGCTTCGCTGACGAAGGTGAGGCAGGTGCTGCCGAGCGCGCGTCCGGCCGCGCCGAACTGCGGGCGGTAGAACGTGGGCTGCGGCGTGGGGATGGACGCATTGGGGTCGCCCATGTTGGCCCACGCGATGAAACCGCCTTTTAAAATCAGTTCGGGTTTCACGCCGAAGAGCGCGGGCTTGAAGATGACGAGATCGGCGAGCTTGCCGACTTCGAGCGAGCCGACGACGTGCGAGATACCGTGGGTGATCGCGGGATTGATGGTGTATTTCGCGAGGTAACGCAGCGCGCGGAAGTTATCGGCTGCGGCGTGCGTGGGGCCGGTGAGCCGGCCGAACTGCATTTTCATCTTGTGCGCGGTCTGCCAGGTGCGACAGACGACTTCGCCGATGCGGCCCATGGCCTGGCTGTCGCTCGACATCATCGAGATGGCGCCGAGATCGTGGAGGCGGTCCTCGGCGGCGATGGTCTCGGGGCGGATGCGCGATTCGGCGAAGGCGACGTCCTCGGGAATCTTGGCGTCGAGGTGATGGCAGACCATGAGCATGTCGAGATGCTCGTCGATCGTGTTGACCGTGAACGGGCGCGTGGGATTGGTCGATGAAGGCAGGACGTTGGGCTCGCCGCAGACGCGGATGATGTCGGGCGCGTGACCGCCGCCAGCGCCTTCGGAGTGGTAGGTGTGAATCGCGCGGCCCTTGAAGGCCTTGATCGATTCCTCGACGAAGCCGGATTCGTTGAGCGTGTCGGTGTGGATGGCGACCTGCACGTCGAGTTCGTCGGCGACGCCGAGGCAGGTGTCGATCGCGGCGGGCGTGGTGCCCCAGTCCTCGTGAAGTTTCAGGCCGATGGCGCCGGCGAGCACCTGGTCGCGCAGCGGCTGCGGCGTGGAGCAGTTGCCCTTGCCGAGGAAGCCGAGGTTGACCGGGTAGGCCTCGGCGGCCTCGAGCATGCGGTGCATGTTCCATTGGCCGGGCGTGCAGGTGGTGGCGAGCGTGCCGTGGGCGGGGCCGGTGCCGCCGCCGATCAGCGTGGTGACGCCGGAGCTGATGGCTTCGTCGATTTGCTGCGGGCAGATGAAGTGGATGTGCGTGTCGATGCCGCCGGCGGTGACGATGCAGCCTTCGCCGGCGATAGCTTCGGTGCCGGCGCCGACGATCATGGGATTCTTTTTCTTCGTCACCGGATCGGGATAAATCGAACCGAGGCCGCTCTGGATGCCGGGGTTGCCGGCGTGGCCGATGCCGACGATGCGGCCGTGCTTGATGCCGATGTCGGCCTTGATGATGCCGAGGATGGGATCGAGGATGAGGGCGTTGGTGATGACGAGATCGAGCGATTCGGCGTCGGTGGCGACGGACGACTGGCCCATGCCGTCGCGGATGACCTTGCCGCCGCCGAACTTGATTTCGTTGCCGTAGCCGCCGCCCTCGGCGATGAGGTCGCGCTCGACCTGCACGAACAATTCCGTGTCGGCAAGGCGCACCTTGTCGCCCACGGTGGGGCCGAACATCTCGGCGTATTGGCGGCGGGTCATTTTCATAGAAAACTGAAGGCTGAAAACTGAAAGCTGAGGATGAGGATGAGAAAAGCTGAAGGTCTGAAGGCTAAAGGCTGAATTATTCGGCTAAGAACGTTGGTGGTGACTATTTAGTGACAGGTTCGATTTCAGCCTTCAGCTTTCGGTCTTCAGTTTTTTGGAGGGTTTGTCTAAGCGGCCATTAATTTTGCCGTTTAGACCGAAGACTTCGCGGGTGCCGGCGAGGGCGACGAGTTCGACACGCTTGGTGTCGCCGGCTTCGAAACGCACGGCGGTGCCGGCGGGGATGTTGAGGCGGAAGCCGCGTGCGGCGGCGCGGTCGAAGGTCAGGGCTTCGTTGACTTCGAAAAAATGGAAGTGCGAGCCGACCTGGACGGGCCGGTCGCCGGTGTTGGTGACCTCGATCTTCTTCGTCGGCAGGCCGGTATTGGCGTCGAGCCGCTCGGAGTCGGGTGCGGTGATAATTTCGCCGGGAATCATGAAGACAAATGAAGAGTTATGAATGGAGAATGCAGAATCGGAGAGGAGTTTCGGATTGGTGTATTATTCTGAATTCTTCATTCTGCATTTTAAATTAGCGGAGCTTCGCTCAGCGTATGGGGTTGTGAACTGTAACAAGCTTGGTGCCGTCGGGGAAGGTGGCCTCGGCCTGCACTTCGTGGATCATTTCGGACACGCCTTCCATGACATCCGAGCGCTTGAGGATCGTGGTGCCAAAGCTCATGAGTTCGGCGACGGATTTCCCGTCGCGTGCGCCTTCCATGATTTCGTAGGTGATGATGGCGATGGCCTCGGGATAATTCAGCTTGAGGCCGCGCGCCTGCCGGCGCCGGGCGAGGTCGGCGGCAACCACAACGATGAGCTTTTCGCGTTCGCGAGGGGTTAGGTGCATCGGAAGAAAAGTCGAGAGTCTAGAGCTGAGAGTCGAGTGGTGAGAGAATTATAGGCGCGGGAAAGTGGGCTTTGGCTCTGGACTCTAAACTCTGATCTCTTGACTGGTTTACACCTGCAAATGTTCTTTCACCACGTCGTCGGTGAGCGTGGCGATGGGGCCGGAGAAGGTGACGGCGCCGCGATCCATGGCATAGAAACGGTCGGCAACATCGCGACAGAAATCAACGTATTGTTCGACGAGCAGGATGGCGAGGGCGCCTTCGCGCTTCAGCTCCTTGACCACATTCATGATCTTCGTGGCGTCCTGCCGGGACTCGGCCGTTGCTTCTTCCTCGGAGATATTGCTGATCTTGAGTTTTTTCAGGGTGTCGCCGATCTGGTCGATGATGGACGGCTGGATGCCCTCGGTCGGCTCATCGAGGATGAGCAGCTTGGGGTTGGTGAGCAGGGCGCGCCCGATGGCGAGCTGCTGCTGCTGTCCGCCAGAGAGCACGCCGCCCTTGCGCGAGCGCATCTCGGTCAGCACGGGAAACAATGCGTAGACGCGGTCGAGCATGCGGCGCGCCACCGCCCCGCGGCAGCGATGGACCACGAGGCCGACATGAAGATTCTCCTCGATCGTCAGATGCGGAAAGATGTCGCGGCCCTGCGGCACGTAGGCGATGCCGGCCCGGGCGCGCACATCGGGCGGCAGGTGATCGATGCGCTGGCCGGCAAAGGTGATGGAGCCTGCGCGCACGGGCAACACGCCGGTGATCGACTTCAGCGTTGTTGTCTTGCCCACGCCGTTGCGGCCCATGACAGCGACCACCTCGCCGGAATTCACCTCGAGGGTGACGCCGCGGAGAATGCGCGAACCGCCGATGTCGGCCTCGACGGATGAAAGCTGGAGGAGCGCGCTCATCGGGTGCCGTGTTTGCCGCGACCGAGATAGACTTCGCGAACCTTGGGATTGGCCTGCACTTCCTCGAATTTTCCCTCGCAGAGCACATGGCCCTGGTGAAGGACGGTGACCGGGTTGTCGCGGGCGATCTGCCGGACGAACGTCATGTCGTGCTCGATGACGACGATACTGTGTTTGCCTGCGAGGCTGATGAGCAGCTCGCCCGTGCGATGCGTCTCCTCGTCGGTCATGCCGGCGGCCGGTTCGTCCACGAGGAGCACCTGCGGATCCTGGGCCAGCAGCATGCCAATCTCGAGCCATTGCTTCTCCCCGTGCGCGAGCAGGCCGGCCTTCCAATCGCGCTTGGCGTCGAGCCGGATGAGTTTGAGCAAGTCGGCGATGCGATCGCGTTCGGTGGAGGACGTGCGCTTGAAGAGCGAAGCGAAAACGCCCCGCGGGCCCTTGAGTGAAAGCACGAGGTTGTCCCAGACGGTGTGCTCAACGAAGACACTTGGGGTTTGGAACTTGCGGCCGATGCCAAGGCGATTGATCTCGTATTCTTTGAGAGTGGTCAGGTCGTGGGTGCGGGGACCGGCGTCGAACTCGATGATACCCCGGTCCGGCCGGGCACGGCCGGTGATGAGATCGAAGAAGGTGGATTTGCCGGCGCCATTCGGCCCGATGACCGTGCGCAACTCACCCGGGAAAAGGTAGAACGTAAGATCCGAGATGGCCTTGAAGCCATCGTAGGTCTTGGAGACGTCTTCGACGGTGAGGATGGGATGGCTCATGGGCGGTCGGGAGATTTGCGGCGGCGCCGCCACAGTTCCATTAGCTTGGGCGGCAGGCTGACGACGCCCCCCGGCAGGAAAAGGACCACGCCGAGAAAAATTGCCCCGAGGATGATGAGCCACGAATCCGGATAGGCGTGGGTGGCCCAGCTTCGGAGCGCGTTAATGCCGATCGCCCCGATGATCGGCCCGATGAGGGTGCCACGGCCGCCGACGGCGACCCAGACCACGGCCTCGATCGATTTTGCCGGCGTCATTTGGTCCGGGTTGATGATGCCCGCCTGCGGAACAAACAACGCGCCGCCGACAGCCGCGATCATCGCGGCCACGACGAAGACAAACAGTTTATAGTTGGCGGTGGCATAGCCACTGAAGAGCACGCGATTTTCACCGTCCCGGATCGCCTGTCGCACGAGGCCGAACTTGGTCCCATTGAGCCAGTAGCAGCCGAGGGAGACGAGCAGCACCACCACGGAGGTGACCATAAAAAGGCCGCGCATGGTGGCGGGCCCGGCGACTTTATCGACGAGCGAATGGCCCAGGATGAACTTGAAATCCGTGAAGCCATTGTTCCCGCCCATCGTGAAATCGTTCTGGAAAAACAGGAGCATCGCGCCGTAGGTCAGGGCCTGGGTGAGGATGGAAAAATACACGCCCTTGATGCGCGAGCGGAAGGCCAGGAATCCAAAGACGAGCGCCAGCAGGCCCGGCAGCGCAAACACCATCATCACGGCAAAACTGAAGGAGTGGAACGGCCGCCAGAACGGCGGCAGAAACGTGTGCCCCAGGAAAACCATGAAATCCGGCAGGCCGGCTGGATTCTGCCCCGATTTTGCGTAGCTGCCCAGCGGGCCGATCAGCAGCATCAAATACATGCCGAACATATAGCCGCCCAAGCTAAAGAACAGGGCCTGTCCGAGGCTCAGCAACCCCGTGTAACCCCAAAGCAGGTCCACCGAAAGGGCGAGCAGCGCATAACAAAGATATTTTCCCCAGAGGGTGAGCATGTAATCGCTGAGCAGGCCATGGGCATTGAGCACGGGAAAAATCACGGTCAGCAGCGCCAGAAAGACACCGACCACGGCGAATTCCATGTGGCGGGAACGTAAGAAGCGGCCGGTGTCAGGCGAACTCATGCGGTTTGGGCGAGGGTGATCAAGGGTGTATCTTCAAGTTGGCATAGTCCGTCGCTGAGGGCCCCGCACCGGCTCCCGCCCCAGCCCGGAGGGTGAAGTCCAAAATAGATCGGCGCGGCGTTCCAGCGGCAGACATGGGCTAAAAGCCCACCTTCTGCCGCTGCGCCTTGCGGCGATCCATTTTGGTTTTTCACGACGGGCCATGACAATTTGAAGACACACCCTAATCAAGGCTGCGGCTGCGGGCCGAGAAGAGGCCGGTGGGGCGCCATTGCAGGAACAGGATGATCGTAACCAGCACGAGAATCTTTCCCAGCACGGGGTTGAGGAGAATCTGCTGGATCGATTGGTCGGCGAGGCCGATCCCCAGCGCGCTCACCACGGTGCCGAAGATACTGCCGACTCCGCCCACGACGACGGTCATGAAACTGTCCACGATGTACTCCTGCCCCATCGACGGGCCCACCGTGCCGAGCTGGGTCACAAACACGCCGGCCAGCCCGGCGAGTCCGCTGCCGAGGCCGAAGGTCAGCATGTTCACCCGCTCTGTGCGCACGCCCATGCAGGCGGCCATCGTCCGATTTTGCATCACGCAACGGATGAGCAAACCGAGCGGGGTCTTGGTCAGCGCCAGCCACACGCCGAAGACAATCACCGCCGCGAAACCGATCACGAAAACACGGTTCCAGTCGAAGGTGATGTCAAACACAGTCCAGTTGCTGCTCAAGTAAACCGGGCTGTCCACGTTCACGTTGTTGGAGCCGAATGTGAGCTTGAACAATTGCTGCAAAATCAGCGAAACCCCGAAAGTCGCGAGCAGGCTTTCGAGCGGACGGCGGTAGAGGAAGCGGATGACGCTGCGCTCAAGCGCAATGCCCACCAGGGCTGCGCTAAGAAAACCGATGGGAATCGCGGCCAGGAAATAGAGTTGGTAGGCCCAGCCGGTCAGGTGCATCCCGGGCAGGTGGATGGCAATCCTGACAAACGGCAGGGTGAAATCCATCCCCTCGCCAAAGACATGCTGGGTGATGTAGGTGGCATAGGCGCCGACCGTGATCATCTCGCCGTGGGCCATGTTGATGACCCCCATCAGGCCAAACGTGATGGCGAGGCCCAGCGCCACCACGAGCAAAATACTGCCGGCGCTGAGGCCGCGAAAGAGCGTGCCGAAAAACTTCACCACGGATTTGTGGTGATCAATCGCCGCGAGCGCGGCGCCTGCGGCGGCTGCGACCTCCGGTTTGGCGTTGGCCACGGCCTTGGCCTGGGCGGCTCTGATCAGGTCGTAGCTGTGTGAGCTATGCAGCTGGCGCAACTCATCGAGAGCCTTGAGCTTTATCGTGTCGCTGGGATCGGCCAGTTGGATCAGCGCGATGGCCTCGCGCAACGCGAGCTTGGCTTCGGCATCAGTCTCAATCTGGCTGCGCGCCTGCAGCACCGGGAGTTTGTCAGGCTTTTGGGCAACACCGATGGTTTGGATGGCTTGCACGCGCTTGGCGAGGATGGGAGAACCGAGATCGAGCAGGTCGATAATCGATCTCATGGCGCGCCGGAGTCTCGCATCATGTTCCACCGCGACCAACTTGGTTGCGACCAGGCGGAGCGGCTGGCCAGCGGCGTCTTTCAGCGGTTCACCATTGTCCACGCGGATTGCGGCCTGGGCGCCGTTCGCGTCCTTGTCATCGGTCAGCTCGACGGGAATTTTGGTCCCATCAGGCGCGGTGTAAACAAACAGGCTGTCCTGCCGCCAGGCGGTGAACAACTCGCGGATCGCCTCATCACCCTGGCCGGCGAGGGATCCAATAATCGTGCGCTTCTGTCCGTCGTCCGTCGTGAGGATCGCCCGGACAATGGTCTCGCGGGCGGTTTCTGGCGCCGCCATGGCGGGGTTATGGGCCAGCAGGCCAACGACCGCGCCGATGGAGAAGAGCAACGAGCGGAGAAAGGATTTCCAGGCCATGGGATTGAAACTGTTCGAGGTAGGGCGCGTTATCCTAACGCGCCGGTTGGCCGCGGGTAAAATCAAACCCGGCGGATTAGGGATAATCCGCCCTACCGGCGCTACCGCGCCAGAATCCAATAGGCATGAGTTTTGGCATAAATTCATTGAGTAGCAATGTAGGCCGGGTTTTGAAATGAGTTCTTAGCAGGCGGAATGCCGAGAGGTTGCCCGAACATGGGCCTGTAGCATTAAAAAAGAGGGGGCGGTTCCCGTTGGAACCGCCCCTCGTCAGATGAATGGAGTCGAAACGCCTGACGACAGCCAAGCGTTTGGCTGGAATCATTATTCCTTGGCTTTGAAAGTGCCCAAGAGATGCGGCTGCCCGTAGACGTCAGGGAAAGTCTGAAGGATCTTGAACTGTCCGTCAGCTTTGCTCTCGCCGATGTAAACCGTCTTGGTCAAGTGCATGTTGGGCTGGGTGGTGACTTTGCCACCGGGGCCATCGAACGAGACGCCCGATTTCCAGGCTGCGCGGACTTTGTCCACGTCGAAGCTGCCGGCTTTTTCAACGCAGGCCTTCCAGAGATAGACACCATCGTAGCTCAGCACCATCGGGGAATCCACCACGCGGCCTTCTTTGACGACGCCGTCGGCCGTGGTCGTCTTGAGCCAGGCTTGGAAGTTCGCCAGGAACGTTGTGTTCGCCGGGGTATCGATGGACATGAAGTAAGTCCAGCAACCGAGCTGGCCCACCAGATCCTTGGCCGGCAAGCTGCGGAATTCATCCTCGGCGATCGAGTACGAAACCACCGGGCACGTGTCGGCGGTGAGGCCGGCGGCTGCATATTCCTTGAAGAAGGGCGGGTTGGTGTCGCCGTTGAGCGTGCTGATCACACAAGCGTCGCCGCTCGAGGCGAAATCCTTGATTTCAGCCACGATCTGCTGGTAATCCTTGTAGCCGAATGGCGTGTATTTGCCGGCGGAAATGATCTTGCCGGAGCTGTCTTTCTTGAAGCCGCCGCCGATGTTCTCGAGGGGAACACCTTTGCTCAAAAGATACTCCAGCAGCACGAGGTTGGTCGTCTGCGGATAGACGTAATCGGTGCCCAGCAGGTAGAATTTCTTTTTGCCCTGCGCGAGGTAGTAGTCCACCGCGGGGATGGCTTGCTGGTTGACCGCCTCAGCGGTGTAGCAGACGTTCTGGCTTTCTTCTTCGCCCTCGTATTGCACGGGGTAGAAGAGCAGGCCGTTATCTTTTTCGAAGACCGGCAGGCAGGACTTGCGGCTGACCGAAGTCCAGCAACCGAAAACGACGGCGACCTTGTCCACTTCGAGCAGCTGTTTGGATTTTTCGGCGAAGGTGGGCCAGTCCGAACCCGGATCCTGGATATCAGGCACAATCTTTTTCCCGAGCACGCCGCCTTTGGCGTTAATTTCGTCGAACGTGAACAGGAGGATGTCGCGCAGGGACGTTTCGCTGATGGCCATCGTTCCGGAGAGATCGTGGAGGACGCCGACTTTGACGGTGTCGTCGGCACGAAGTGAGGAGGAAAACGCGGCGGCGGTCAAAAGGCCGACGGTGAATAGGCAGCTTAGTGTTTTTCGCATAGAGAACACCATTAAGCATATAGCAGGCCAAAAAAAACCGGGCGGCGCTTTTTCAGCGCCGCCCGGCAGAGTGAAAACCACCATCCATGAAAGGACGTGGTCACGTTTTAAGGGAACGATTAGAACTTAAAGCCGACTTGAACGCCGGTGAAAATGGCGTCCTTGGCGGTCCAGCTGCTATACTTGGTATAGGAAACCTGGGCTTTAACCGTCAGATTGGCGGTGAGGGCATAGGCTGGGCTGAGGCTGGCTTTCCAGTATTTCGGACCCGAGACGCTCACAGCCGCTTTTCCGGCTCCAAAGGTGGCGCTGCTGACATCTTCACCGCTGAAGGCGGCCCAAGTGCTCAGCTTGTCGGTGAAGGAGTAATTGGCGTAGACCAGCCAGTTGGAGCCTTTTTCGGTGGGAAGGCCAGCCAAGGCGGAGGCCAAGTTAGGTGCTTTGCCGCCGTCCTTGTAAATCTCTTCTGCGGCCACGCTCAACTGCTTGTTGATTTGGTAGGAGGCCCAGATATCGAGGACGTAAATGTCCTTCGACTGGACCAATCCGTATGGATTGCTGGGACCGCCCTTGCTGTCATAACCGGCACCCAGCCACAGGGTGAGATTTTCAACACCGGTGTACTGGCCGTAGGCCTCGAGGCCAAAATTATGTTTCAGATGGCCGTCACCTTCCGTGGCTGCGGCGTTATTGGAATTCAGTGAATCGACCACGGCGCCGCCAAAGACCAAAGTCTTGTCGACGGTATAATCGGCTTTGACGCCCTCGTGGTAGCCGGGGATCGGCGCGAGGAACTGCTGGTTGGCCAGCGTGATCATGTTGTCGGAGATGAAATAGTAGGATTCATAGCCGAGATAACTCAGGAATTTTCCGGCCGTGACGACCAAGCCGTTGCCACAATCGTAGCCAACGTAGGCGTCGAGCAGGGTTACTTCTGAGGTACCATTAATGCCGCCCTCGGTGGCAGGCCGGTAATAGAAGCTGACCGTGCCGGTCACTTCTTTGGTGGGAGTGATGGTCGCACCAAGCAATGCCGCATCAACGTTAAATGAATCCGCCGATGTGTTTGCATTTCCGGCGGTACCTTTGGTCGAAGTGTATTGATAAGAGCCGACAGACCACCCGGTAACTGAGAGGCTATCGTTAATTTTGATCTGGGCGAAGGCCGGAAGTGCAGCGGCGAACGCGGCAACGACGGCTAGTTTCATGTGTATCTTCATGTTTTGTAGTTAGATGAGTTTATTTTTTGCTGACCCGGCGTAGTCTCCGAACCAGCAACATCAGCAACTAGCTTGCCAATTCATGGCCGGGCAAGCTTTTTTCTTGGGTTAACGGCCTGCCCGGGCGCAATTTAACCGCCCAAATTATGGAACAAAACGAGGAGAAGGTCTTACGCGGCGAAACAGTTTCGCTATTGATTGGCGATAGCCAGTCGGGCTATTTCACCGGCGATTCAGGCGCAATTTGGGTGCGAGCGGTATCGACCCAATCGCTGATGAGCTTGATTTCGGCGGCGGTCAGAATCGCATCGCGGTGGATCCAGGTATAGGAATGCAGCGGCATGGAGCCGTCGTTCACCTCATGCGCGATTTGCTTGAGTTTGCGGTCAGCCTTCTTCGCGTTGTAGGCGCCAAACTCGGAAAAATTGAGATGCTGCTTCCCGTCGTCGATATGGGACCCGAGCCACCAGCCCACCGGCTCTACCTCGGCATACCACGGATACCGGGTATGGTCGGAGTGGCAATCGTAACAGGCCTTGGTGAACACGCGCTGCACCTCGGCGGGCACGGCGACCTTGGCCGTGATGTCCTGGGGGCCGGGAACGGGGGACAGGTTTTTCGCCGGCCGCACGAACTGGATCGAGAGAAAAAGCAGGGCGAGAAACCCGAGGAGGAGTTTTTTAATCATGGGGCGGCGTATTTTGAAAACGACTTGTCATTCTGAGATCCTGAGCAAACCGCGAAGCGGATTGCGTGGATATAGCCAATGAACCATTTCGCGCGTCGCGCGGTAGGGCGCGTTATCCCTAACGCGCCGTTATAGGCGCATTCTGATGGCGGATTAAGGATAATCCGCCCTACCTCGGGAAGCAGAATTCGAACTGTGACTCGCATGAGTTTATTGCCAGCCCAGCAAATGATAATGCCAGAACATCTGGAGATTTTTAATCCGCACCGGCGGTGGCTTCCTTCACCAGCGCGGCGATGGCGGGCGGGAGGGCGAGCGCGCGGGCCAGCTCCTGCGCGCGCGGGCTCATCTTGCGCCAGGTTTTTTTCAGGATATCGACGAATTTTTCGCGCGGATAATCGGCATGCTGCGTCGCGAACGCGCTGATTTCGTTTTCCAAAAACACCAGGCAGGCCGCGTCCTCGAGCGCCTGGCTGCCGGGATTCGTCTTGAGGGCGGTCTTCGACACCCACGTGGCGACCTCTTCGGCTTCGGCCGCAGGCACGCCGGCTTGGAGGAGGAGTTCGCGCGCCCGGTCGGCCTGCTTTACATAGAGCGAGCGCCGCCAGGCGTGGTAGCCGGCGCGATCCATCGCGAAGTTTGTGCGCGGCACGCTCCAACGCTCGAGGTGCTGGCATCGCGCGGCGAGCCGCAGCAGGGGCGGCGCGTCGAGCCCGAGCCGGGCGACCCAGGCCTCCATGCGATCGGCATAAACAAATTCCGCCGGCCGGCCGTCGTCCGCGCGGCGCGGATCTGCCGCATGCGCGGCATCGACCAATTCACGGGCGCGGAAGTAAATATCCATCGGCCTTCAGCCAAAGACGGAATGGCGGGAAATGAAAACGTAAAATGGAGCGATTAATGGTTTGTGCCTGCCTGCCGGGCTACCAATCACTCACAGCTGATTTACCACAAAGGCACAAAGGGCACCAAGATCTCTCCAAGGATATTAATTCCACGCTTCGTGTCCTTTGTGTCTTCGTGATAAATCAATAAACCTTTTCTTCCAGCAGCGCGAACAACTCGGCTTCGGTAATCCGCTTCTGCTGCATCGTGTCGCGCTCGCGCAGGGTAAACGTGCCGTCTTTCTCGATCGTTTCGAAGTCGATGGTCACGCACCACGGCGTGCCGGCCTCGTCCTGCCGGCGGTAGCGTTTGCCGATATTGCCGGTTTCGTCGTAGAACACGTTCCACTTGCGCTTGAGCTTGCGGTAAAGTTTTTCGGCGACGTCCACGAGCTCAGGCTTGTTCTTAATCAGCGGGAGCACGGCGACCTTGATCGGCGCGAGGCGCGGGCTGAAGCGCAGCACGGTGCGTTTCTCCACGTTGCCCTTTTCGTCCTTCACGTCCTCCTCGGCGTAGGCGGCGCAGAGCACGGCGAGCAGGATGCGGTCGACGCCCACGGCGGGCTCGATCACGTGCGGCACGAATTTTTTCTTCGTGGCCTCGTCGAAATGCTCCATCGGCTTGCCGCTGGCGGTGGCGTGCTGCGTGAGGTCGTAGTTGCCGCGCGCGGCGATGCCCCACAATTCCTGCACGCCAAACGGATACTTGAACATGATGTCCACCGTGCCCTTCGAGTAGAACGCGAGCTTCTCCTTCGGGTGCGCGTAGAGCGAGAGGTGCGACTCCGGCAGGCCGATGCTGAGCAGCCAGGCCTGGCACCACGCGATCCATTCCTGGTGGCACTTGGCCCAGTCGGCGTCCTCGTGGATGAAATATTCCATCTCCATCTGCTCGAACTCGCGCGAGCGGAAGATAAAGTTGCGCGGCGTGATCTCGTTGCGGAACGATTTGCCGATTTGCGCGATGCCGAAGGGCAGTTTCACGCGGCCGGTGTCGACGACGTTCTTGAAATCGACGAACATGCCCTGGGCGGTTTCGGGCCGCAGGTAGGCGACGCTGCTGCCGTCGGTCATGGCGCCGACGTTCGTCTGGAACATCATGTTGAACGAACGCGGCGGGGTGAGGCTGCCGGGCTCGCCGGTGGCGGGCGAGGGGATGAGCGGAATTTCCTCGGGCTTGGCCTCGGTCATGTCGTGCGGCTGGACCGGCTCGATTTTGCCCTGGATCGCTTTCTTGCGCTTGAAATTTTCGGCGGCTGCCTGGAGCTCCTCGGCGGTGCGCTCGCTTTCCAGCGCGGAGACGTAGCCGACCGTTTTGCCATCGACTACCACCGCCGCGAAAAACAACTGGTCCGCGCGGTACCGCTGCTTGCTCACCTTGCAGTCGACGAGCGGGTCGGTGAAGCCGGCGACATGGCCGCTGGCTTCCCAGACTTTCGGATGCATGATGATGGACGACTCGAGGCCGACGATGTCGTCGCGGCGGCGGACCATGTCGTTCCACCAGCAGTCGCGGATGTTTTTCTTCAACTCGGCGCCGAGCGGGCCGTAGTCGAAAAAGCCGTTGAAGCCGCCGTAGATTTCGGACGAGGGAAAAATGAAGCCGCGGCGTTTGCAGAGCGCGACGATGCGCTCCATGAGGTCGGTGGGTGAGTCGGCGGTGGACATGGAAGGTGAAAGCTATCGGGACGCGGGGCGCCGGGTCAATCGCGGGGTGAGGGCACCCCTCCCACATTTCAAGCAAGCCACCGCGAAGGCGGATAAATTCCGAGGTTGCGCGCGGGGCCGCTTCGCGCACCTGTTGGCAGGATGAAGATTTCGTTTACGACCAAGGAATACGCGCGCATGCTCGAGCTGGCCTATCTCGGCCGCTGGGTCGTGGCCTCGCGCAAGAGCGAGGACGCGCCTCCCACGAAGCGTTACGACGACATTGCGCAAAAACTTTATGAACTGGCTTCCTCGCTGGGCTGCGCCGATCTCGTCGAGGAACGCGCCGGCGGTTTGCTCGGTCCTTCGGCCAAGCTCGAGGAGAACGAACATGTGCGAGAGTTCATCGGCGAGTTCGAGAACGACACGTTTTGGAGCGAATTGGTCACGCGCCTGGCCGAGGGCGACTATGCCGCCGAACAGGCCAAGCGCGCGCTGGCGGAAGCGCCGGGCGTCGAGCCGCCGCCCACGCCCGACGAGCGGCTGAAACAAATCGAGGACACCTATTGGGACGAATTCGAGAAGCACGATCTGGCGAATGTAATCGTGCTTCGTGGCGGCCGGGGCTGAGTTTTACATTTCGTTTTTACAAAACAGCCAAGCTAAAGGCCTTTGGCTTAAATAATAAGGTTAACACCCTATATTTAGTCGGGATATGTACCCATGTATACGGGAAAACGCGATGTCATTTGCTAAAACATAGCTAAAAATAAGCTTGCGATAGTAAAATTTTACACCAATGTTTACAACATCATGCTGGTGCTCCCCTGCAATCCAAGCGTTCGGCGACTGCTTTCGGCTGCAGCCGCCGCGATTTTTATTTTGGCCGGTCAGGCGAATGGGCAAGTCATCACCGTCAACCAAAGCTTCACGGGATCGACGGCCCCGGGTTGGAACTTCGGCGGCAACGGAGTCTACACACCGACGCTTTCAAACACGTCGAGCGGCCTTACCCTTACGACCAGCGTCGGCAATGAAGCGACCTACGCCTACGATACGAGCTCATTCGCCTCGGCCAACGCGACGATTGCCGTCAAGTTTCAGTACTCTGCGTCAAGCGGCACCGCGCAACCGGCCGATGGCATGACTTTCTTTCTGGCTGATGCTGCCACAATCGGTTCGTCGGGATTTTCCCCAGGAGCTTATGGCGGAAGTTTGGGTTATGCCCAGAAAACCAGTGCCGGTACTGGTGGCGTCAGCGGTGGAAGCACCAACATCAACGGAATGAATGGCGGATATCTGGGCCTTGGTCTCGACGAGTTTGGCAATTACTCCAACGGCACGGAAGGCCGCATTGGCGGTATCAACACCCCCAATACCACCCCCAACGCCATCGCGGTGCGCGGGCCCGGCTCAGGGCTGACCGGCTACGACTATCTCGGCGGAACAGCGGCGGGTTCCGTTCCGAATTTCTCTGCGGGCACGAGCGCCACTCCCGTGGTAACCAATTTCGAACTGACGATCAGCGCAACCAATCAGGTCGTCGTGTATATGGACGAGTCCGGTGTGTACACCCAGGTCTTCACCGCCGATCTGTCCGGCTACACGCGGCCGAACAATCTGATCCTTGGTTTCACGGGATCCACCGGTGGCGCTAACTCCACCCAGCAGATTTCCAACGTCATTCTCACCAGCGTGCCGGCCAACCTCTGGACCAATATTTACGGCGCTGCCAACGGCACGACAAACTCGGGCAACTGGAGCAGCACCGCCGGCAGCGGCAGCAGCACCACGTCAAATTGGGTCAACGGGGCCGTCCCGGCCGACCAGTCGCCTGGAACGCCCGCGGACGTTCTGCTCGACAACACCTATGTCAGCACGGCGCAGACGATCAATGTCGGCAATGGGGTTGGCGCGAATCAGGTGATTCGCGCGCTGCAAATTGACGCGCCTTTCAGCTACACCCTCAACGGTGGCAGCATCGAGTTCAACAACGAGAACAACGGAAACACCGTTCTCGGCCCCTCGGGCATCTTCGTCTCGCAGACGCACGGCTCCGCCACGCAGACCATTAACTCCAATCTCAGCGCGGACAACGCGATCGAGATCAAGAACGGCAGCGGTGGCGCGCTCAACCTCACCGGCAACCTCGCCAACGGCGGCAACACGGTCACGCTTGATGGCACGGGCACGGGCGTCACCACGCTTTCAGGAATTGTTTCCGGCACCGGCGCCATCGTCAAAAACGACAGCGGCAACGACACGCTCTCCGGCGCCAACACCTATTCCGGCGGCACCACGCTGAATGCCGGCACACTTACGGCCGACCACAACACCGTCGCTGGCGTCAGCGGTGCCCTCGGCACCGGTGGGCTGACCATCAACGGCGGCACCCTCTCCTCCGACAGCAACAACACGGTCGGCAATGCCATCACGCTCCAAGGCAACGCCAAGTTCAACAATGTCACGACCAGTGGGACGCTCACCCAAACTGGCGGCAGCTTAGCGCTGACGATGGATGGCGCCACGCAATCCGGCACGGTCAATCTCTCCAATAACAACACGGCGCAGACGCTCACGGTCAATGTGGACAGCGGTTCCTCCTCGACCATCTCCGGCGTGATCCAGAACGGCGGCACCAGCGCGGGCAACCTGACCAAGAACGGCACCGGCACGCTGACGCTGAGCGGGACCGACACCTACAGCGGCACTACGACGATCAACGCCGGCACCCTCGCGTTGGGCGCGAGCAACGTCCTTGCCACCACGTCCAACTTGAACATCGCCGGCGGCACTTTCAACCTGAACAAAAATTCAGACAAGGTAAACAACCTCACTTTTTCCAACGGCGGCACGATCGATTTCGGCGCGGGCAGCACCAGCAATAGTTTTGTTTTCAATAATCTCACACCGGCACCGTCCGGCGTCCTCACCATCAATAACTATAACGGTTCCGATAGCAGCAGCTTCCCCGGCGCAGGTTCCGGGGATTTTCTCGGCACGCTCACCCCCACCATCGCCGCCGCCACCCTCAATCAGATTTATTTTTCTGGCTATGGCACTGGCTCGCTGGAAAACACGGTGCAGACCGCTGCCGGCAATGGGCTCGGCAATGCCTACCGCATCGCCCCCACGGTCATCAGCTGGGGCCCTTACACGTGGACAAGCAACAGCAGCCAGAATTGGGGTAACAACGCAAACTGGCAGGGTGCCACGGCTCCGCCCAATACCGCCAACCCGACTAACGTCTTCGTCGATTTCGGCACTGGCACCCAGAGCGCGGTTTCATTCAATGCCAACAGCACCATCAATGCGCTTCGTTTCGACTCGAGCGCGATTGCCTACACCATCACCGACAGCGGCACGCATACGCTCACGCTGCAAAACGGCACCAGCCTGGCCTTTGTTCAGCAACAGTCGGCCCATAACGAAGTGCTCGATCCCGTTAACATTGTGCTCAAGAACAACACCGTCTTCGACGTTACTGGCGCGGGCAGCCTCACGGTCGGGTCAAACATCAGCGGCGCTTTCAGTGTCACCAAGACCGGCTCTGGCGGCACGCTCATCCTCAGCGGCCCCAGCACCTATACGGGCGGAACCAGCATCCAAACTGGCACGGTGCAAATGCAAAACACCACGGCCCTCGGTACTGGCACGGCCACCGTCTCCAACGGTGCCACCCTGCAATTGGCGAACGGCATCTCGCCCACCAACGCGGTCACCATCTCCGGCACCGGCACCGGCACCAACGGCGCGCTCGAGAACGTTTCCGGCAGCAACACGCTTTCCGGCGCGGTCACGCTGGGGGGAGCCAGCCGGATCAACTCCGATGCGGGCACCCTCACGCTTTCCGGCGGGATCACGGGTTCCGGCAACAATCTTAATCTCGGTGGTGCGGGCAACACCACGGTCAGCTCGGCCATCACGACTGGCGCTGGCACGGTCACCCTTGATGGCACCGGCACCACGACCTTCTCCGGTGCCGCCAACACTTACACCGGCCTCACCACCGTCAACAGCGGCACGCTCAGTCTCAACAAGGCCGCCAACACCGCGGCCATTGCGGGCGATCTCACCATCAACGCCGGCACCGTCAACGAGGCGGCCACCGGCCAGTTCGCCGCGACCTCCAATCTCACTGTCAATGGTGGCACCTTCGCGATCACGGGTGGCACGGGCGACACGCTCAATTCGGTCAACACTTCCAGCGGCAGCACGGTCAGCATGGCCACCGGCTCCACCCTCACGATCAGCAGCAGTGGCACCAGCACGCTCAACGGCGTGGTTTCTGGTGCCGGCGCGCTCGATACCAGCGGCACCGGCAACATCACGCTGGCCGGCAGCAACACGTATTCCGGCGGTTCGAATTTCGCCAGCACGGTCAGGGCCTTAAACAACAATTCGCTCGGCACCGGTGCAGCCACCATCAGCAGCGGAGGTAATCTCCAGCTGCAAAACAATGTCACGCTGGGCAATAACTTCACGCTGAACAGCACGGGCACGAGCAGTGTCAACGGCGCCATCGAAAATATTTCCGGCACCAACGGAATCTCCGGCACGGTGACGCTATCGGGCAATTCCCGCGTCCAATCTGACAGCGGCACGCTCACGTTTTCCAACAACGTCGGGCTTGGCGCCAACACCCTCAATGTCGGCGGCAATAGCAACACCACCATCTCCGGTGTCATCTCCGGCACCGGCCCCGTGACCAAGGACGGCACGGGCACCCTCACGCTTTCCGGTGCGAACACCTTTACCGGCACGACCGCGGTTTCGGCCGGCACGCTCACCGCTGGCGCCGCGAACGTCCTCAATACCACCACCGGCGTCACCGTCAGCAGTGGCGCCACGCTCAATATTAATAATTTCAACCAAACCGTCGCCAACCTTAACAACAGCGGCGCGCTCAGCTTCGGCTCCACTGGCGGCGAGACCCTCACCCTCACCGGGACCAACACGCTTGGCGGCACGATGACGGGCGCGGTCGGGACGCTCCTCCTCGGCGCAGGGACCACCCTCACGCTTGGCGCCAACTTCAGCGACCCCAGCCTCAACATCATCCTCGCTGGCGGCACGCTCAATCTCAATGGCACCACCGACGTCTTCGATAATCTCACCGTTACCGGCAGCTCCACGATCGATTTCGCCAGCGCCGCCAACTCCATTCTTACCGTCAATAGCATCGGGGTCAGTTCCGGCATGCAGTTGTCCGTCAACAACTGGTCCAATAACGCGGATTTCTTTTACAGCAATATCGACCCGAGCGCACAAGGCACCGCGCCCATTGACCAAATTGTGTTCGATTCGCCCACCTACACCGGCAGCGCCACCAAGTGGATGTCTTATATCGATGGACCGGGCAGCGACCACCAAGTCACGCCCGTGCCCGAGCCGGCCACCTACGGCGCGATTTTCACCGGCGCCTGCCTCGGATTTTTCCTTTTAAGCCGCCTTCCCCGCCGGAAGCCGGTTGTCGTCAAGGTGTCTGATCGCCGGTTCTAACAAAATTTTCCGCATACGAGGGTACTAAAGGTGGGCGCGTATAACGCGCTCGGGGAGCGGCTTGAGGGGTCAAGCCGCTCTACCTTTGGCCCGTCATCCTCAAATGATCCTTTTCTTCATCATCGTCACGGTCATCGTGCCCGCCATTATTCTTGCGGGGCTCATTGCTCTCGCTGCGCGCGACGGGCATGCTTCACGCAAACGCTGAGCTTCGCTCACGGATCAAATGCGACCTAATGCGTTTTAACCACTGATGCACACTGATGGTCACTGATCCGGAAAAACAGATAAAAAAGGGTTTGAGCCCCAACTTCATATTATCAGTGCCTATAAGTGTACATCAGTGGTTAAGTCGGTTTTCTGCCTGCTTGTAAGTATTAGTGCCCTTTAGTGTGCATTAGTGGTCAATGCGACTTAGTTGACCGAGCGAAAGATCAGCAGCCTCGCCGGTTCGGTCTCGCTCTTGGGTGCCCCGACGCAGAAGACGCCCAGCGCCGCGTCAAACGTCGAGGTCCTGGCGCCCGCCGCCGTCGGAATGCGTTCGTGCGTTTGATAATGATCGGCGTCGATTTGGTCGATCACGTCGATGAAACCCTTGCCGCCCGAAATATAAACCCGTTTCGCCGTGGCATCGTAGAACATGTCGTCCGTATCGCCGTCGATCGGCACACTGGCGATGGACTTTCCTGTCGCGGTGTTGAAAACAAAAAGCGTCGCCGGGCGCCGGCAGGCCACAAACAACCGGCCGTCGTCCTCATCGAGCGCGAGCGCGCAATTGCCCTCGCCTTGATCCACCGGCCACGTCGCCAGCAGCACGGCTTTCTGGCAATCGACCAACGCGACTCCGTGGGCACCCGGCACGTTGGCAAAAAGGCGGTGCCCTTTCTGCTCGATCACAATGCCCTGGGGTTTGCCCGGTAGCGGAACCTTTCCGACAACTTTCCCGTCGGGAAGGCTGATAATCGCGACACCGATTTTCCCAGCGGTCATGCAACCGACGTAAAGCTGCGTTGCCGCGGGGTTGTACTGAAGTTCGTCCAAGCTGCTTTCGAGATTGATCTCGGTTTGCACTTTCAATGAAGCGGCGTCGTGAATCGTCAGCTTGTCGGTGCGGCTGACATATAGCTGGCCAAACTCCGGTGCGTACCGGACGGCCGCTGGTCTCGATCCACCCAGGCTTGGCCGCGGCTGGCCGGACTTCAGGTCGATGACTTCAACGGTCTGGTTCGTCGGCGCGGCGACGAAAAGCAACTGGCGCTTGGCATCCACCGACATGTGATTAAAGCCGCCCGTCAACCCGGGCACCGGGATCGTTTGTGACAACACCAAGGCGTGGTCGGCGGCTCGCAATCCCAGGCCGAATGTTGCCGCCAAAAAACCGAGCAGGATTTTATTCATAAAATTTCTTTTTCACAAAGGTGTTTCTTTTTTGTCATTCCGAGCCGTGCGAGGAATCTCCGAATTTGAAATCAATAAGAATAGCAGAGATTCCTCGCACGGCTCGGAATGACAATTTCGCCCTGTTCATGGCGGCCCCACCCGGTAAACGCGGACTTCCGCCGCTTGGAAGAGCCGATGGGGCACGGCGAGGAAGAAAAGACCCTTGTCTGCATCGAAAAAAGATGTGCGCGCGCCGGATGCCGTGGGAATTTTATCGGTCACGACATAAGTATCAGGATTCTTTTGCGAAATCACGGTGATGAAGCCCTCTCCGCCCGAAGCATAGAGGCAGTGGCGCGCCGCGTCGAAATACACGTCGTCCGAGTCGCCCACGAGGTCAATGCTGGCGACCACCGTCCCGGTGTCCGTGTTCAGCACCACGAGTTTGGCGGGATGGCGGCAGCCGATAAAAAGGCGATGGTGCTCTTCATCCAGCGCCATGGGAAAGTTGGATCGGGCCTCGTTGAACGCCCAATGGGCCACGACCATTTTTTTCTGCCGGTCGACCACCAGGACTTCTTGCTCGTCCGGCACATTGATGAAAATCCGCGAGCCTTTTGTCTCCAGCTGAAAAGATTCCGGGTGCCCCTCGATTTTTATGTCGACCACTTGGTGTCCGCTGGCCGGATCGATGGCCGCCAGTCCGCCGTCGCCATATCCGACCCAGAGCAATTTGGCTGCGCGGTCGTAGCGGATGTTGTCGGCGTCATCTTTCAGGTCGACGCGACCCGTCTCAGCGAGCGTGCCGGCATCGAACAGGCGGCAGATTCCGTCGCTGGCATTGGCGACGATGCAGCGGTTGCTGTCCGGATCGAAGCCGACGCCTTGCGGATGGGAAAAGCCGGTGATCTCGTGCACGACCGCGCCCTTTTCCGCGTCGATGATTTCAAGGGTATCATTGCCCAGGGCCGCCACCAGCAGCCGGTTGTTTTTCGAATCAAAACTGAAGTGGTCGATCCGTCCGCTCACCTCGGGCAGGGGGATGGTTTTGACCAGCGTGAGCTGGGTGCCGTCGCTTGCCGCCGCGCGCTGCGGCGGTAACAGCAAGCCGGTGGATAATAAAATCAGCAGCATTGCTTGCATGGAGGCGGAAGATCCCGGCTGTCTGTTCATCTCGGGGTTCATTATTTGTCCTAGATGGCCGACCGAAGGAAAAGTTTCACCACAAATAAGATTACGATTTCGTCACGTTGCTGCGGGGGTTTCGCGCGGTAGCGCGGGTAGGGCTCGCTCCCCGAGCGGGCCGCGGCGCGTTGAGGGCAACGCGCCCTACCTGTCGGGCAGTTCATCGGCGCCCAGCTTGCCTGAGGCGGCAATTCCGCTTGTCACCACGCCCAAAGCGGCTTGCGGAGCGCCCGGGCTGCATTCTTGATGGCTTTGCATGTCGACGTCTCTCCTCGTTCTTGCGGCCGGCCTGGGCTCGCGCTACGGCGGACTCAAGCAGCTCGACCCGGTGGGCCCGGCCGGCGAGACGCTGCTCGATTACGCGGTGTTCGATGCCGTGCGCGCCGGCTTTGGGCGCGTCGTCTTCGTCATCCGGCGCGATTTTGAGACGGAGTTCCGCGAAAAAGTCGGGGCGCGCTACGCGGGGCGCGTGGCGGTCGATTATGTTTTTCAGTCGCTCGACGCACTGCCGCCGGGATTCACGCCGCCGGCCGGGCGCGAGAAACCGTGGGGCACCGGCCATGCCGTGTGGTGCGCCCGCGAGGTCGTGCGGGAAAACTTCGCTGTCATCAACGCCGACGATTTCTATGGGGCCGAGGCTTTGCAGAAACTCGGGCAATTCTTGCAGGGATCTGAAATTTTAAATCTTAAATCTGAAAGCCAGCCAGGGCGAACCCGGCCACCGGCCGAATTCGCCCTGGCTGGCTACCGTCTCGCCCACACGCTCTCCGCGCACGGCGCGGTTTCGCGCGGGGTGTGCGAAGTCGGGCCGGATGGCGCGCTCCGTTCGATCACCGAGCAGACGAATCTCTCTCCGGCCGACGCGGGGCCGGGCCGGAAATTTTCCGGCGATGAGATTGTCTCGATGAACTGCTGGGGCTTCACGCCCGCGCTTTTTCCGGCGCTCGACGCGCAATGGGAAAATTTCCTCCGCAATCAGGGCGGCCAGGCGAAAGCCGAGTTTTATCTGCCCGCCGCGGTGTCCGTGATGATCGCACGCGGCGAGGCGCACGGGCGCGTGCTGCCGACGGCCAGCACCTGGTTCGGCGTCACCTACCGTGAGGACAAGCCGCGCGTGCAGGCCGCGCTCGCCGAACTCGTCCGCCGCGGAGAATATCCAGAAAGGCTTTTTTAGCGATTGATCGTAGGTCGGGGTTTATCCCCGACATCCTAACCTGTCGGGCCTGAAGCCCGACCTACAAAACTGACACCCAAATCTCTTCGTGCCCTTTGCGATCTTTGTGTTAAAAATGCCCCGATGACTTTCTCCCGTTCCGATGCCGATGTCTTCACGCCCGACGGTTCCGCCCCGGCCGGGGCGCTCGCGCGCGTGACGCACCTGTGCGTCGCGGCGCATCAGGACGACATCGAGATCATGGCCCAGGCGGGCATCGCCGAATGCCACGGAAGCAAGGACAAGTTTTTTGGCGGCGTGGTCGTGACCGACGGCGCGGGCAGCCCGCGCTCTGGCCCTTACGAAAAATTTTCCGACGCGCAGATGTGCGCGGTGCGGCGCGAGGAACAGCGCAACGCCGCCGCGCTGGGCCGTTATGCCATTCAAATCCAGCTGGCCTATCCGAGCGCCGCGGTGAAAACCCCGGCGGCGGCAGCGCACGCGGACCTGGAGAAGATTTTTTCCGGCTGCACGCCGCAGGTGGTTTACCTGCACAATCCCGCCGACAAGCACGACACGCATGTGGCGGTGCTGTTGCGCTGCCTCGAGGCGCTGCGCGCGTTGCCGCCCGGACGGCGTCCGCGGCGCGTGCTGGGCTGCGAGGTGTGGCGCGATCTCGACTGGATGGTCGAGGCCGACAAGGTCGCGCTCGACGCGGGCCGGGAACCCGGGCTCGCGGCGGAGCTGCTGAAGGTCTTTGCCAGCCAGATCGCGGGCGGCAAACGCTACGATCTCGCCACGCTGGGCCGGCGGGCCGCGAACGCGACCTTTCATACCTCCCATGTCGCGGATAAGCTCGAGGCCATCACCTGGGCCATGGATTTGACGCCGCTCGTGCAGGACGAACGGCTCGATATCGCTGCGGTCACGCTGGCGCACATCGACCGCCTGCGGGCCGAAGTGGCTGCGCGGCTGGGACGGTTGGGCTGAATGGGCTTCTCGGGGTCGCGCATGTCGGGGCATAAAGCCCCTCCCACCAGCCATTCCTGCCTTGCTGCACAACCTCCCACGAGTCAGGGTGTTCCAGATGGCAAAGGGATTGCTTCACAAGTGAAACTATGTATTATTGACCCCTTTTTCCATGGATTCCGTTGGTACAGGTACAGAACTGCTGGTCATTGGCTTTTTGCTGCTGGCCAACGGACTGTTTGCGATGGCCGAGATCGCGGTGATTTCATCGCGCAAGGCTCGGCTGAAAAAACTGGCCGATGACGGTAGTGCGCGCGCCCGCGCGGCGCTCACCCTGGCCGAGTCGCCCACGCGGTTCCTTTCCGTGGTGCAGGTCGGCATGACGCTTTGCAGTATCGTGGCCGGCGCGGTGGGCGGGGCGAGTTTCTCCGATCGCTTTGCCGCCTGGCTGACGGAGGTGGCGCCGACGCTGTCGGCCTACAGCCACATCGCGGCCTTTGTGCTGGTGGCGGGTGGCATCACGTTCGTCACGCTGCTCTTTGGCGAACTCGTGCCGAAGCGCATCGCGCTGGGCAACCCCGAGCGCATCGCAATGACCGTGGCCGGGCCGATGCAGGCGCTCGCCTGGCTGGCCCGCCCGGCCGTCTGGGTGCTCATGACCATGACGGATGCCGTCGTGAAATCCCTCGGCATTGCGCACCGCAAGGAGGCGCCCATCACGGACGAGGAGCTGAGCATCCTCATCGAGCAGGGCCTGCACGCGGGCACGTTCAACAAGGCCGAGCAGCAAATGGTCGAGGGCGTGCTCGGGCTCGACCAGCTGCCGGTGACCGCGTTGATGACGCCGCGGCCGAAAATCGTTTTCCTCAACATCGACGACCCCGATGAAACCAACTGGCGCAAGATTGTCGCCAGCGGGCACTCGCATTTTCCCGTTTTCCAGGGCAATCGCGACCAGGTCATCGGCATGGTCGCGGTCAAGGCGCTGTGGGCGCACTCGGCCATCGGGCTGCAGACCAACCTGAAGAACCTGCTCGTGCCCGCGCTCATCGTGCCCGAGACGCAGCAGGCGATGCAACTGCTCGAGCAATTCAAGAAAACCGGAAAACACGTCGCCCTCGTGGCGGATGAATTTGGCGGTATCCAGGGATTGGTGACACTGATCGACGTGCTGGAGGCCATCGTGGGCGACATGCCGGCGATGGGCCGGCGCGGCCAGCCCGAGGCGCGCCAGCGCGAGGATGGCGCGTGGGTGCTCGATGCCACGCTCTCGACCGGCGCGTTGAAAACGCTGCTCCTGCTCGACGCGCTGCCGGGCGAGGACGACGCGGATTACCAGACGCTGGCCGGCTTCATTGTCACGCAGTTCGGGCGCATCCCGGCGACGGGCGACCATTTTGACTGGGCCGGCTGGCGCTTCGAGGTGATGGACATGGACCGCCACCGCGTGGACAAGGTGATCGTCAGCCGCCCGCCACCACCCGCGACGATCCAAAAGGCCGCGGGATAATCGTAGCGATAAACAAGCGGTGAGTTAATTGCGTACAAAAACCGTTTGCATCGGATCGATAATTAAAGAGACTTGTTTCATGGCAGAGCCATGCAAGATCAATTCACCGGCCAGCCTACCATCATCCGAGGCTGGCGCCTCCCAGCAGTCGCCGACCAAACCGCTGTTTTGGATGATCACCGGCAGCGACTTTGGGCGTTCGATCAATTGGTCAAAGCGGCAGCAGAATGCGGTATCAGAGAAGATAAAGACCGTGCGTTCGCCCTCCTCGAAGGCGACCCGCCATTGCGAAGAGGCCCAATTCAGCCTCGATTAGCAGCCTTAGGTGCAGCTATTCGCGCGTTTCGGGCTACACTGCCTATTGTCCCATTTAGCAAATTTGGGTTTCACCTAGATGCGGAGGATCCATTTGAGACTAACGGTCCGAAACTGCGCCGCGTCGGAGGAGGTGTTGAAGCATTGGCGTTCATTGACGATGACAATTCGGCCTATAAATTTTTCTATTTCCGCGAGGGCGGCGATGTGGGTGCAACATTTGAATTCCACGCGGAGAATGACCAAATCATTGCCACAGCTGTACCCGGCAATTACCGCATGTTGTTGGCCAAGCTACGTATCATTCATGAGCTGGGCATGCCGACGGAGCTTATCGGCATAACCCCGGAAGGCATCTTGGTTGCAAAGCAAACGTTTGGTCGGTCGCTCGAGGCTGGGACGGATGTGTCGCAAATCGACCCGCACCGGCTGATTTCGTTTCCCGCGCGATTCCTACGTGCAGACCGGGACCACCCGCGACTGTCCTTTATCGATAACGAGCCTTGGTTGGTTGCGGACACACACGATCGCAACGTGGTAAGAGATGAAACCGGCCGACTGCGCATCATCGATCTCGTGGCTGCGCCTCTGCCGCCGGCGCTACTGCAGGGATTCCCGCTGCTGCATGACTGGATTGAACGTGTGCGCCGCAACCCCGCTGCGTCACTGCTTACTCAACCCAATGACGATGAGTTGTGAAAGGAGCTCACCCTATTGACGGCAGGTCACAAGTGCCAAGATTGGGTGCCGAGGGCCTTGTTACTTGTTACTTGTCACTTGCTACTTGGAACTTCACTCACATCCAGCACCTGCAAAACGTCTTCCGCCTGCTTTTTTGTGGCGGCTTTCAGGTCGCGCCAGACGAGCTTGCCGTCCTTGAAAAGGAAAGCCTGGCGGCTGGCCATTTCGCCCATGAGGGGGACGCTGCGGGTGGGAACACCGAAAGCCGAGATGACTTTTTTGTCCGGGTCAGCGATGAGCGTGAAGGGGAAGTGATGATTGTCCTTGAAGGCTTTTTGTTTCTCCACGGTGTCGGTGCTCACGCCGATGACCGTGACGTTTCGTTTTTGTAGCACGTCGTAGGCGTCGCGCAGCGAGCAGCCCTGCGCGGTGCAGCCGGACGTCTCGGCCCGCGGATAAAAATACACGAGCGTGTAGCCATGGCTGAGCGTGGAAAAATCGAGCGGCGCACCGGTCTCGGTGACGCCGGTGACGGCGGGCAGGCTGGCGCCGAGGGCGAGCGGATCGGCCTTGGCAAAAAAAGCGGAGAGAAACATGACGAGAAAAGTACCGGCGAGTTGGCGGGGTTGCATGACGCTGAACCAGTAGCGAGACGTGAGCATTTCGCAAGCGGACGGATGATTTATCCCACCGAAGACCGAATTTTTTTTAATTAGGAAGCCATGAACCCAAGAGGAGAGAAGTTTCGAATGCTCATTTCATGGCTTCCTGGTTTCCTAATTAAATTAGTGCCCGCGCCGCAGGAAGCGGCTGATCCACGCCGAGGTGAGCTGCGTCGTGATGACGGAAAACGTGAAGAGGTACAGCCCAATGCCGATGTGGAGATCGGCCACGTCGGCGGATTTCATCGCGACAATCAGGATGGCGACGACGAACACGTCGAGCATGGACCATTTGCCCAGGTGCTCCACCCATTCGTGCAGCCGGCGCACGCGCGCGAGGTCATGCATGCGCTCGGTCCACACGATGGCCAGCAGGCCGAGCTTCACGCACGGAAAGATGACCGTGAAGAGCGTGAGGATGCCGAAGAGAAAATATTCATGCGACTGAAACAAGGTGAAGAGGCCGCTGACGACCGAGATGGCGTCCGAGAAAACCCAGAATTTCGTGACGTGGAAAAACGGAAAGAAAATGCCGAGCCCGAACAAGGCGAAAGCCACCACGAGCAGGATGGGCACGGCGACCCGCGACGATTTGGAGTCAGTGGTGCGTTGGTCGGACATGCGCGGGCGCAACCTAGCGGGCAATAGCTGTTCCGCAAGCCTCCGTGAACGTCCAACATCCAACTTCGGACACCCAACGTCCAACGAAGACGAAACGCAAACTGTGAACCGTGAACCGATAACTTATTCAAGTCCCGTCACCGCGATATCCGATGGATACTCGACGCTGAATTTGAGTGGCAGCTCGCGTTTTTCGCCGGGCTTGAGGTCGAGCCGCCAGACAAGTTTGCCCTCGGCTTCGAGGGAGGCCTCCTTGGGTTCGTCCGCGGTGCTGAGATCACCCTCGGCGGGCGTCAAAAGCTTCACGACGAGCTTTTCGTTGCGAGAAACCGGGACCAGATCCTTGAGCACGATGTGCTGGGCGGTCTTTTTGTTGTTGGTGATGGTGACAAGAAATTCATAGGTCACCCGCTTGCCCTTGCTGATGAGGCCAGTGTCCTCGGTGAAGCGGTTCACGACCTTGCGCTTGATGGCGATGCCCTCGTCGGCGCCGAAGGCGAGCTCGAATTTTGCGCCGGGCATGACGGTCTTGAGTGAACTCGTGGCGACGAAGCTGTCATCGAGAAACGCATTAACGTCGCCAGCCAGCAGCGGGTAATCGGTTGAATCTGCCGCGGAAGCGCTGAGAAATGCGGCCTCAAGTGCACGAGGCGTGGATTGATACTGGAGCTTTGCGTCGAGCGTGGCGGTGGCAATGCCGACTTTTTGCGCCGTGTTGTCGCTGGGGATCGTGGCTGCGACGGGAATCGTGAACGATGCGCTGGTGACGGTGTTGTCAACCGAGGCTGCATTGTAAGAAGCCTTTCTATCAATTCTTGAGCCCGCCATGGTCTCAGAGGCGCTATAACCGCGGCTTGGTGCAGCGGAGACCTGGAACTTTTCGATGACGATTGTATCATCACCCCCGGAGGCGGATGTCGGTGCTGGTTCCGGTTTCACCACATCCACAATCCACGGATTCAGTTCGGGCGCCTCGCCACCGAGGCTGGGTTCTGCAGTTGAAAGCGTGAGGGCGATGTCCTTCCAGTCTTCGCCGGTGCTTTGTCGCACCAGGCCAAAATAAGTGAGTTCGACGGTGTGTTCGTCGCTGTGCAGGCGTGCGTCGTAGGTGGGCGTCCACGAGGCGCCGGGCACGGCATAGGCGAGGGTGAGGTCGAGTGAGCCGGCGCTGGCGGCGGCCACGTGCACCGTTACGGTTTTGTTGCTGTGGCCGGGGTCGGCTTTTCGGGTAAGGTTGCCCAACTGCGCGCCGGCGGCGGTGATTTGATCCTGCAATGCCTGGCGTTGCTCATCGAGCGACTGCTGCTCGGCGGCAAATTTACTGCGGTTGTCGTCCGCGAAAGCGAGGAGCTTCTGCCAGTCGTCGAAACTTGGCCGCGGCGCAGCTGTGTCCTTGGCCGGCGGCGCGGCGACTGCATCCTCAATCTTGCCGAGCAGGGTACGCTGATGGTCGAGCACGGCGCCGCGATCGTCGAGGAGGCGGACTTTTTTCTCCAAGGCGGTGATGCTGTCCTCGATCGCTTTCACACGCGGATCGGATGGGGCGGCGACAAAGGTAGTGCGGGCGGTGACGTCGAGAATCGTGACGCCGGCCGTGCCGTGGCCCGAAACTTGGAGCGACTCATCAACGAGGGCGGCGGGCAAGTTTTCAAAAGCGAGTTCAGTCTGGCCGGCCGGCAAGTCGAGGTGGGCGGTGCGCGTGACAATGGCGCCCTCGGTATAAACGGTGACGGCGGTGATGCGGGACTCGACGGGCGCGGCGCGGAGCGCGGTGATGAAACAAACCAACAGCAGGGTGGGGCGGAGAGTTTTCATGGAAGAGGATGGGAGCATGCGTGAAAGCATGACGTTCCGCACGAAGATTTCTTAGCCGGAGCGAGGTGATTAAATGAACAATGGAAACCAATAAAAGGCAGGGCGCGCCAAGGGGTCGCGCCCTGCCTTGCTCCGTCAGGCAATGACATGAGAACCACGTTTATCAATCGCCTGAGCGAAAGTGCGCCGGTTGCGGGGTGAGGGCACCCCGCCCACATTTTCAAACGGTGAACCGTTAACTTACTCCAGCCCTGCGACCGCAACTTCGGCCGGGCGTTCGATGCTGAACTTGAGCGGCAACTCGCGTTTCTCGCCGGGCTTGAGGTCGAGTGTCCACTTGAGCGTGCCGTCGGCATCGGGCTTCACTTCGGTCGCATCCGGCGCGAGCATGGTGACGACGATCTTCTCGTTGCGCGAGACCGGCACCTGGTCGAGCAGCACGACGCGTTCGAAAGTTTTTTTGTTGTTCTGGACCGTGAGGGTGTAGTCGTAGGTCACGCGTTTGCCCTTGCTGATGAGGCCGGTGTCCTCGGCGAAGCGGTTGTTGAGCTTGTGCTTGATCGTGATGGCGTCGTCCACCCCGAGGGCGAGGTCGAATTTTTCCCCGGGCATGACGGTGCGGAGCGAACTGGCGGCGACAAAGGTGTCGTCGAGGAACACATTCATGGCGCCGGCGAGCAGCGGGAAATCGGAGGAGTTGGTCACTTTCGCGGTGAGAAACGCGGCCGCGAGCTGCTTGGGGATGGCGAGGTATTCGGGTGCGTCGGCGAGGCGCACGCTCGTGATCGGCACTTTTTGCGGCGAGTTGTCGCTGGGAACCGTGGAGGCGACGGGAATTTTAAACGATGCACTCGTGGCCTGGGCGTCGAGCGTGGCTACGGCGAAAGGAATATCTTGAGGCGCAGCGTCGATGAGACCGCCGGTCATCGATTCCGGAGCGGCGTCAGCAACGTTATTCGTAAAGTGTTGGAGATTGGCTGCCTGGGCTTTATCGCTGAACATCGCCCCCCGCAGTTCTTCCATGGCCTCCTTTTTCGCTTCCATATCGACAACATCGACGATCCATGGAAACAGCTGCGGAGGCGCGCCGCCGAGGCTGGGGCGTGCAGTGGAGAGGGTGAGATCGACATTGTTCCAGTCCTCGCCGGTGCGTTGGTGCACGACGCCGAAGTAACCGAGCTGTACCGCCCGGTCGGCGCTGAGCACGCGCGCATCGTAACTCGGGCTCCAGCTTGCCTCGGGCACGGTGTAATTTAGCGCGAGCTCGAGATGGCCGGGGTTGGCGGCGGTGAGTCGCACGGTGATGTGCTTGACGCTGCGGCCATTCGCGCCGCTGAGGTCGGCAATTTGTTTTTCAATGGCAGCGCTTTTGGCGTCGAGATCGCTGCTCTGCGCGTCGAGCGATTGCTGCTCGGTGTTGAGCTTGCCCAGTTGTTCGTCAAAAAACCCGAGGAGCTTGGTCCAGTCCTCGACACTTGGGCGGGGCGTATCCTTGGTCGGCGGCGCAGCGGAAGCAGTCTTGATGGAAGCGAGAAAGTCGCGTTGCTGGTCGAGTACGGCGCCGCGGTCGGTGAGCGCGCGATGTTGCTGCTGGAGGCCGCGCAATTCGTCTTGGAGGGATTTCACCCGCGCATCGGGCGTGGCGGTGAGGTAGGCTTCACGCGCAGTGACGTCGAGGATGGTGGCTTGCGCGGTGCCGCGGCCGGCGACCTGGAGCGATTGGTCCACGATGGAGGACGGAAGATTTTCAAAAATCATTTCAATCGGGCCGGGCGCAGTGACATCGAGCGAGGCCGTGCGCGTGACGACGGCGCGGTCGGCGTAAACGGTGACGGCGGTGATGCGGGACTCGACGGGTACGGCGCGGAGCGCGGCGGAGAAGCAAACTAACAGCAGGATCGGACGGAGAGTTTTCATGGGAAATAATACGGGTGTGAGGGTATAACGTCCCACCCGGGGATTTCTTAGGGCAAGGCGCGTTCCGCGCATTTGAAATCTGAGATTTCAAATTTGACATAGTGGTAGCACAGCTACCACTCGTCCGACCGAAAAGGCGCGGCGGGCAGGCCGGCGCCGTTGTAGAGATTGGCCTCCGGGTCGTTGCTCCAAGCGTAGCGGACGGCGACGGGATCTTTTACGTCGGGCGAACTGACGAGCAGGGTTTCGCCGTCAATGCGGCCTTGGGCCGGATGAAAAATTTTGTCCGCCCCGGCGAGTTCGAGCGACTGCACGGGATTCTCGTGCGCGATCAGGCCGTTGTTGGCGTCGGTGAAACGGACGCGTATCGCGCCGCCTTCCCGCGTGGCGCCGGCGAACATCGGGCCGGAATCATCGCCGGGGATGCCGTAGAGGCGGGTTTCGGCGATGAGCGCGAGCCGGCGGCCGACCTCCTGTTTGTTGCGCGGGTGAATGTTGTCGTGGTCGCCGAGGTCGATGGCCACGGCCATCGCGGTCTGCGGCAGGACGAGGGCTTGCGCCTGGCCTTCGCGCACGAGGGCCCATTCGGTGCCGTTGGCATTTTTGAGAAAACTGAAGTTGGCCAGCTGCACGAAATAAAACGGCAGGTCGCCCTGGCCGAAATGCTTGCGCCACGCGGTGATCATGGCGGGGAAGAGCGTGCGATATTCCGTCGCATGGGGCGCGTTGCTCTCGCCTTGATACCAGAGCACACCGCGCAGGGCGTACGGCAGGAGCGGGTTGATCATGCCGTTGAAAAGGCCCGCGGGCGTCCACCGGTCGCCGGGGCCGTGCGGCGGGCGGAGTTGGGGATGAAGCTGCCTGAATTCAGTTTCCTTGCCCGCCGTCTTGGCGGCGGCCAAATCCTTTTGCCACAAGGGCAAGGCGGCATCGTAGGCGGCTTTTTTCTGCGGATACTCGGCGAGGCCTTGTTGCCAGCGTTCGCCCACGAAGGCAAAGGCGGGATCGCCCAGCGCGAGCGGGCTCATCCATGCTTCCACCGGCGTGCCGCCCCAGGTGCTGTTGATCAGGCCGACGGGCACGTGGAGTTTCTCATAAATATTCAGGGCAAAAAAATAACCGACGGCGGTGAACAAGTTTACCGTCTCAGGCGAGCACACGGCCCAGGAACCATCCAGCTTGTCCGTGGGCGTGTCGGATTCCGCGATCTTGACCTTGAAGTGGCGGATGAGCGGATAGTTCGCCGCGGCGACTTCTTCGTCGGCGTTGTCCACGCGGAAAGTTGTCCCCGACGGATTGCGCACAGCGAACTCCATGTTCGACTGGCCGGAGCAAAGCCAGACCTCGCCGACGAGCACATCGTGCACGGCGATCTTGTTTTTGCCGGTGACGACGAGGTCAGCCGACTCGGTGGATGCCGGCAGCGCATCGAGGTAAGCCATCCAACGGCCGTCGCTGCCCGCCGTCGTGCTGGTGGCGTCGCCATGAAAAGCGACGGTGATGGACTCGCCGGCGTCGGCGCGGCCCCAGATCGGGATCGGTTTATCGCGCTGGAGCACGGCGTGATCGGCAAAAAGCGGCGCCAGCGAAACGTCGCCGCGGGTGATGGCGGCGAAAAAAAAGAAAAGCAACGCAGTTAACGAACGGGAAAGGAGCATGGGAGAGCCCCGATGGGGCGGAAGTAACAAGTATCAAGTAACAAGACGAGCCGTGAGGCGTAAACTCTGAATCTTGTTACTTGATACCTGTCACTTGTTACTTGTTCCTTCGAGCGTCGCGCGATGAAGGAAGGCATGCAACTCCGCGGCCAGTTTTGGACCGAAACCTTCGACTTGCCGGATTTTCTCGATGCTCGCCGCGCGCAGGCGGTCGATGCCGCCGAAATGCGCCAGCAACGCGGCGCGGCGCACGCGGCCGAGGCCGGGCAGGTCGTCGAGCGTGCTTTCGCGGATTTTTTTCGAGCGAAGGTCGGCGTTATAGGTATTGGCGAAACGGTGGGCTTCGTCGCGCAGGCGCTGCAGCAATTGCAGCCCGGCATGGTTGATCGGCAGGTTGAGCGGCGCGCGCCCGTCGGGAAAGACGATGGTTTCCTTTTTCTTCGCCAGGCCGATCAGCGGCGGCGGCTCGAGGTCGAGCGCGAGGAAGGCCTTCAGCGCTGCGCCGACCTGGCCGCGCCCGCCATCGACGACGAGCAGGCTGGGGAAACTTTTCCCCTCGTCGCGCAGGCGTTTATAGCGGCGGCTGACGACTTCCTCCATCGCGCGGAAATCGTCGTTGCCGATGAAACTTTTGATCTGGAAGCGGCGATAGTGGTCCTTGTCGGGCTGGCCGGCGGTGAAGCGGACCATCGAGGCGACGACGAAGGTGCCGGAGATGTGCGAGATGTCGAAGCACTCCATCGTCTGCGGTGGCGCGGGCAGGCCGAGCGCCGCGCCGAGCGCGGCCAGGGCGTTTTCGCCGCTGCGCGCCAGGGGCCGCGCGCGCTCGAACTTGCGCGTTTTCTCGAGGGTTTTTTCCAGCGCGAAGATGACGTCGCGCAGCTCGGCGGCTTTTTCGAACGACTGCTTTCCGGCGGCGGCCTGCATCTCATGGCGGAGTTTCTCGAGCCATTCCCGCGACTTGCCCTCGAGGAAGGCGCAGGCGGTTTCGACGCGGTGGCGGTAGTCTTCGGCCGTGACGATGTTGGGAAAGCCAGAGAGCTCCTGGCGCACGTCGTCGTAGAGCCGCCAGGTGCCGTCGGGAAGTTTTTGCGGGTGCGCGTCGCTGAGCAGGATGCCGGTCTGGCGGCGCATCTGGGCGAGCGTCTTGCGCAGCAGGTCGCCGTGCACGAACGGGCCGAAGTAGCGCGATCGATCGTATTTTTTTATCCGGGTGAGCCGGAAGCGCGGCAGTTCCTCGGCTGGGTCGACGCGCACGAGGAGGAAGCGCTTGTCGTCGGTGAAGTCGGTGTTGTATTTCGGCTTCCACTGCTTGATGAGGCGGCTTTCGAGCAGCAGCGCCTCGGGCTCGGACTTCACTTCGATGGTGTCGAAGTCCGCGATCATGGAGATCAGCGCGCGGATTTTCGGGTGCAACGTCAGGCCGCGCGAACGTTGGAAGTAGGACGAGACGCGCTTTTTCAAACTATTGGCTTTGCCGACGTAAATAATTCGTCCCAAGCGGTCTTTCATCAGGTAGACACCCGGGCAGTCGGGCAGGTGGCGCACCTTTTGCTTAAGGGTGTGATTTAGCATTGGCATAGTCCGTCGCTGAGGGCGCAGCCGGTGCGGGGCCAGGCGGGCGCGAAGGTTTGGGCTAAAGCCCTGACCTTCGCGGCCAACGCCGCCCGGCACCGGCTCCCGCCCCAGCCCAGAGGGTGAAGTCCAAAATAGATCGGCGCAGCGTTCCAGCGGCAGACATGGGCTAAAAGCCCACCTTCTGCCGCTGCGCCTTGCGGCGATCCATTTTGGTTCTTCACGACGGGCTTTGCCAATGCTAAATCACACCCTGGAAGGTTAACTGGTTCGGCGGCTGGCATATTTTTACAGATTAGCCTAGGTTTTATTCCTGCTTCCCGCAAATATGCTTTCTGTGTCCAACGCTTCGTTCGCTGCCAAACGCTTTGAGTTGCTCACCCTCGGCGACGAGTTGCTGCTTGGCCTCACCACCAACGGACATCTCGCCTTCATCGGCGCGCAGCTGGGCCGCCGCGGCGTGACGCTCCAGCGCAACGTGACGCTGACCGATGACGCCGCCGCCATCGCCGCGCAATTTCGCGAGAGCTGGGCGCGCAGCGACGTGGTCATCACCACCGGCGGCCTCGGCCCGACCTGCGACGACCGCACGCGCGAGACCATTGCCGAAGTGCTCGGGCAAAAGCTCATCTTCGATCCTGCGGTCGAGAAAGTCATCGCTGAGCGCTTTGCGCGGCATGGCCGCAAGATGCCACCAAATAATTTGAAGCAAGCCTACCGCCCCGAGCGCGCCGAGGTGCTGCCCAACGCCAACGGGACTGCGCCCGGCCTCTGGATCGAGCAGGACGGCAAGGTGCTTTGCCTGCTGCCCGGCCCGCCCAACGAGCTGCAGCCGATGTTTACCGAACAGGTGCTGCCGCGACTTGCCCAGCTTGGTTTGCTGCTCGACCACGAGGCCTATGTGCAGATCCGCGCCTCGGGCATTGGCGAAAGTGCGCTGGAGGCGAAACTGCAACCCCTCTTCGACCGCCACGGCGATGCGCTGAGCGTGGCTTTCTGCGCCCACACGGGCCATGTCGACTGCCGGTTGAGTTCGCCGGGCGAAAAACTTCCGTTCGACACACTGCAGGCCGTGGCCGACGACTGCGCGCGGCTGTTGCGCGAGGATTTTGTGTGTTTCGGCCATGACTCCTTGGCGAAAGTCTGCGCCGATCACCTTCGGGCCCAGGAAAAAACGCTCGCCGTGGCGGAGGCGGCGACCGGCGGCCTGCTTGCGAACGCCTTCACCGATATTTGCGGCGCCGCGAAGTTTTTTGCCGGCGGCTGCGTGTGTTGTCCCAACGACGCCAAGACGCAGTTGCTCGACGTGCCCGAATGCCTGCTGTTGCAGCATGGCGCCGTCAGTGCCGAGACGGCCGTGGCCATGGCCACCGGCGCAGCGGAGAAACTTGGTGCCGACTACGCAGTGGCCATCACCGGTTTTGCCGGGCCCTGCGGCGGCACCAAGGAAAATCCCATTGGCACCATTTATCTCGCACTGCATGCGCCGTACGGCGTGTGGTCGAAACGGCTCAGTTATCCCGGCCCGCGCCGCACGGTGCAGGAACGCGCGGTCAACGCCGCGCTCGATTGGCTGCGCCGCGAACTGGTGCGCGCGCAGGCGGGGCTCGTCGCCGCGACACCCAGATTGGGTGTTCCGCAATGAGGCGCGGCGCCGAACATTCAACGCTCAACATTCAACACCCAACGTCCAATTCCGGACGCTGAAGTTTTGAGTGCTGAAACTTGGGCGTTGAGTGTTGGACGTTCGCGGCGGTTCAAGGACTCGCCACGAGTCCTTGAACTGCCGCGAGGTATTTCTCCTGCGTGTGCTTGATGATGTCGGCGGGCAGGCGCGGTGCCGGCGGCTTCTGGTCCCATTTGATGGCGAGCAGGTGATCGCGCACAAACTGCTTGTCGTAGCTCGGCGGCGACTGGCCGGGCGCGTAGCTCTCGGCCGGCCAGTAGCGCGACGAGTCGGGCGTAAGCACTTCGTCGATGAGGATCAGGTTGCCGGCGGCGTCGGTGCCGAATTCAAATTTGGTGTCGGCGAGGATCATGCCCGCGCGCGCGGCGCGGTCGCGGCCGAAGGTGTAGAGCGCGATACTGGCGGCCTTGGCTTTTTCGTAGAGCGCCGGGCCGGTGAGCGCCGCGCCCTGCGCGTCGTCGATCGGCTCGTCGTGCTGGCCTTTCGGGGCTTTGGTCGTCGGCGTGAACAGCGGCGCGGGCAGACGGTCGGCCTGGCGCAGCCCGGCCGGCAGGCGGTGGCCGCAGACCTGGCCGGTTTTTTGGTAGGAACTCCAGCCGCTGCCCACGAGGTAGCCGCGTACGACGCACTCGATCGTGAGCGGTTTGAGTTTTTTCACGATCATGCTGCGGAGCTGGAGATCCCGGTCATGCAGGCCGCGGCGCGCATACTCGCCGGCCTGGTCGGGCAAAAGATGATTGGCGATGAGGCCTTGCGTCTGTGCAAACCACCACAGGCTCATTTGCGTGAGCAGGATGCCCTTGCCCGGGATGCCGTCGGGCAGGATGACATCGAAGGCGGAAAGGCGGTCGGTGGCGGTGAGCAGCAACGCGTCGCCGAGGTCGAAAAGCTCGCGGACCTTGCCGGAGCCCACGCGGGGGTAGGGCAGGTCGTTGATCTGGGTGACGGCGGCGGACGGGAGCGAGGCGGCGATTTCGGCAAAAGTCATGATGCGAGCGAAGCGGGTAGAAGCGGACGGCGTCAAAGTTTTTGTTTTTAAACCGCGAATTCATGCGAATGGACGCGAATCCCTGTGACCAATCCGCAGAACATTCCAAGCCTTCACCACAAAGACTCAAAGGACGCAAAGATCGAGCCGGGAGTCTGAGATATTGGTTTCCGATCTTGCTCGGATGTGAACACGGAGATCACAGAGTACACGGGAAAGACATGTTTTGTCTCTCTGTGAACTCTGTGCCCTCCGTGTTCAAAATTAACCTTGCACGGGCCGATGTGGGCCGTAGGTTGCCCGGCTCCGTGCTTGTCCCCATCGTCTAGCCCGGTTAGGACACCACCCTTTCACGGTGAGAACCGGGGTTCGAATCCCCGTGGGGACGCCATCTTAAGTTCTTAGCAATAAGGACTTAATATTTCCTGACTCAGATTTGCCAGTTGACGTGGCAAATCGGTCATGAAAACAAAACGTTCGTTCGTTATCTCACAATTCACGAATCCCTCCGGGGAGGTCGTTTGTCGGGTCACTGGTTGGCTGGACGGAAAACGCGTTCGCAAGAACTTCGCCACCCGCGCCGAAGCAGAAGCCGAGCGGCAAATTCTCGAGGTGCAGCGGCTCCAATCGGAGACCGGTATCCGCACCGCGATCACGCGGCTGGAAGATGCCCAGCTCAAGGAGGCCGAAGCGGCGTTTACCCGGCTGGTTGGCCAGCCGCGCTCGCTGTTGTTCTATCTCGACTTTGCGCTCACGAATTACCGCGAGCCGGAAAAGCAAAGGCCACTGGCCAACGCCGTGGCGGATTACATCGCGGCCAAGGAACATGAATTCGCCCAGGACCAGCTTTCGCCACCCCAAGTAGCGCGGATTCGCTGGGACCTGAAACGGCTGGTCAAATATTTCCCGGGCAAGACTGTCGCGGAAATCACCGTGTCGGGACTGGTTGGCTTTTTGGAACGTCGCCGGCCCAGCATGAAAACATTCAACAATCAGCGCGGTGTCCTCGGCACCTTTTTCAAATTCTGCTTTCACCGTGGCTGGATCACGGAGAATCCCGTTTTGAGAGTGCCGCACTACCGCATCCGGCAACGGCGTGGCATGGCGCAGACCCTCACCGCCGCGCAGGCCGCCGCGCTCATGGAGTTCATGGAAACCTACGATGGCGGGCGCTGGGTACCGTATTTTGCGCTGTGCCTCTTTGCCGGCATCCGTCCCGGCGTGCCGCATGGCGAGATCACGAAGTTCAAGCCCGATGCGGTGAATCTGGAGGAAGGCGTGATTTACATTTCCGCCGAGGTCTCGAAGGTGCGCGAGCCGCGCAGGGTGGCAATCCAGCCCAACCTCGCGGCCTGGCTTCGGGCCTACCCGCTCGATAAATACCCGATCATCCTCGGGAACTTCAAAAAGCGGCGGCAGAGATTCGCGAAGAAGCTTGGCCTCACGCACGATGTGCTCCGGCACACGTTTATATCGATGTTTGTCGCGAAATTCCGCTCCATCGGCGAAGCGGCGATTCAGGCGGGTAATTCCGAGAGCATCATCCGCAAACATTACCTCGATCTGAAAACCACAGCGGAGGCGGAAAACTTTTTCGGCATCCTCCCCCGGCACGCCGATCACTCTGCAAAAAGCTCAGTCTTTCCAGCGCTGCGCATTGCCGTTTGACCGGTTCCGTTGACAAGCAACTAAAGGCATGGACACACCACCATCGACCTACATTGAAAATCAGCTCACGGACATCGTCGGCCTCCGCCTTAGCGGAATTTTCCCCAAAGGCAAAGAGCCGTCGATTCGCACCCTGCGGGCGTGGACGAAGCTCCGGCGCATCCCACACCACCGCGTCGGACACTTCATTTATTACGATCTGTCCGAGGTCGCCGTCCACATCCGCACCAAATTGAAAGTGCCAGCCCGCGGCTAGCCCTCACCGCCGCCATCACGCTGCGCTCTGCTGGCCAGCAGAGCGCGGCGCTTTTGTGATACGACACCGTGTCGCACCGCGATGCAGCCGCGCACAATGGGATCAGCACGACGCAACCACGCTGTATCTATTAGGAATCCCATGGGAAACGTAAAGTGGGCACGAACCAAAAGCCCATACTATGAAAAACAACGATAATTCATTCTTTGCGGAGCCAGACGATGTCCGGCAGGAAGCTCGCTTCCTCGCCTCCGAAGCCGTCACCCGGCTCCTGATCTGGGTAGCGGAAGGCGCTTCGCTCGAAGAGCGTGGCGTGCGCGCGACCGTGGCACTCTACTGCCTCCGGCGCGATTTGATCGGTGATGCCACAATGGAAGAAATTGGTTACGCCGGCGGCCGGTCGCGCCAGGCGGTGCATCAACTCGCGGACAGCTTCCGCGAAACGACGGGGCTGGCAATATGAGCCCGACCCCTGCGCCCACCATCGCGGCGGAAATCAACCGCCTTCATGAAGAAGCCAAGGGGTGCTCCGCCGCCTCGCGCCAAGCCTTGCACGATGCGCTGACTGCCGCGTGGCGGGCCGGACAGCTCCTGCTCGCGGAAAGGAAGCGTGTGCGCCACGGCATGGGCCATGGTGCGTGGCTCCTGTGGCTCGAAGCGAACTTTCGCGGCACGGCGCGGACGGCGCAGCGTTATATGAGGCTCGCGCGGTGCGTCGCTGACATCGATTCGTTGCAGGGCATGAGCCTGCGCCAAACGTATGTTCGCCTCGGCATCGCGACGGAGCCGAAAACGCCGGGCAAGCGCCCGCTGACCCACAGATTGCCGGCCTACATCACCCTCGCCAACAAGCTCGTCCGCGCGCTCAAGCCCCAACCCGGCAAGACTGCCGATGAGCAAGGCGAAGCTTATCGCCGTGACCTACGGGCGCTCTATGAAAAGCTCCGGCCATGGTTCGAATAGACTGCCTTACCAAATCTCGGTATTGATGAGAAAATGCCGAGGTTTGGTATTGGCCCGGCCGGGGGCTGGGGTCGGATTCGACCCCAGTTAGGCGCGGCGGCGTTCGGGGTCGCGCGCGCCGTGGCAAAGCGCCGAAAGCGGCGCGCGAAGCTCCGGCGACTCCCATCGAGCCCGGCCCACACCACGGACAGACCCCATCACGGCCCAAAGAACCTGCCCCTTTCAACCCCAATACATCTTCCGCAGGACAACGACACAGGGCGTGTCGCGTTGGAATGCGGCCGATCCTCCGGTCAGCGGCGAATTGACGAGAGGCGGCTTATGCATGAACACAACCAAACCGTTTCCTCCGGCCTCGGAATCTCTCTGGACGGTGGATCAAGTTGCCACCTATTTCGGCTGCACGGTGCGACACGTGCACAATCTCATCCGAGGGGGCCTGCCACACCTGTATCTCGGCCGCCTGCTCCGATTTGACCCGGAGGAAGTCCGTGCCCACCTGCTCAAAACCCGTGTCGTTCGCACGGCATGATCATATGAGTCCAGCACCGCGAAAGCTGTACCAACCCTGGCCATTCGGGTCATCTTCCTTCGTGCCGATGATGACGTGATCCATCAAAATAATGTCCATCGTCCTTGCCGCCTCGCGCAATTGCCGCGTTACGGCCAGGTCGGCCGCGCTGGGCGAGGGATCGCCGCTTGGGTGGTTGTGGACACATACAATAGCGGTGGCCGATGCCAGCACCGCGATGCGAAATACCTCGCGTGGGTGAACCAGGACGTTGCTGGCCGTTCCAAGGGTCATGCGGTTGCGACACATGGGTCGGTTTTTCCGATTCAGGCATATCACGTAAAAACTCTCCTGCATGGGAGCGTCGTCAAAGGCTCCGGTCATGTATTCGACGACTTTCGGCGGCGTGTTTAACGGCTCATCGTTGCCGACGCGCACCAGTGAATACTGAATCGTTGCTTCATAGACTTGCATGTTGAACGCGAAATCGCGCTGCGCCCGGTTCCGGCAACGTGCCGGGTTATTCGGTTCAGCCCGATCTCGCGCCCCGCGCTCACGCCGAGGCAAAGCGCGACCGGGCCGATGTCCGGTCGCGCGTGGTGGAGGCGAGGAACGAGCACAACCTTGCCCGGCGTGATAAAATTGGGCGACAGAGGGCAGGCCCCTACTTACCACCGGCACCTGCCGAACAAGGCAGGCAGGTGACGTCGAGTGTTGCAGGCAGTCACCAACGGCGGCGCGTCAGAAAAGGCTAACGCCATTTTCAAATGATGACGCTGAAGCGACAACCGGGCGGCCAGCATGGAATTTCCATGCGCGGCCGCATCGCTCCGCGAGGGTACGGGGCGCAGGTCATCTGCGCCGGTTGACGCGCGCCGATAGGCGAAAGGCATACCGTATTTACGCAATTCCTAACCTTACCGTTTCGGTAAGGAGTGCAGCGTGCCCCTGATAGAAAACACCGGTGTGTTTTCATAAGTAACAACGCGAGGTCGGAGATTTTAACGATGCTGACTGCGAAACCACAGTTGAATTTGAAGAGCGCCAAAGAATATTTTCGTGAGCATTTGCGCGTGGGTGATTACTACGCTGAGGGTCAAAAAGTGATGGGTGAATGGTTCGGACTGGGTGCCGAAAAGCTGGGACTAAAAGGCACGGTAAAGGAGTCGGAGTTTCTGGCGTTGTGCGATGGATTGAACCCGGCGACAGGTCAGCGATTGACGGCGAGGATAAATTCCAAGCGCCGGGAAGACGGAAAGACCGTGGCGAATCGACGGGTATTTTATGACTTTACGTTGAGTCCGCCCAAGAGCGTATCCGTGGTCGCGCTTTTGCGGGATGCCCGTATTATTGAGGTGCACAACCGTGCCGTGAGGCAGGCGATGACGGAGCTGGAAAAGCTCGCGGAAACACGGGTGCGGAAGTCGGGCCAATACGGGGATCGGGCAACGGGGAACCTTATCGGGGCGGCATTCCGGCACGACACCAGCCGGGAGCTCGACCCGCACCTGCACACCCATTGCGTGGTGCTCAACGCCACGTTTGACCCGGTGGAGAACCGCTGGAAGGCGGTCGAAGTCCAGGGCATGTATCGCGCCCAAAGGTTTGCCGAGAACCTTTACTACCACGAGCTGACCAAGGGTCTCCGGGCGCTTGGTTACGAAATCGAGAACAACGCGCGCGATTTTGAAATCAAGGGCGTGCCACGCAGCGTCATCACCCGGTTTTCCAAGCGGCATCAGCAAATTGATGCCGAGACGCAAAAACGGATCGAGCGCGAAGGACTGCGCGGCGACGTGAAGGCGCTTCGCCGCCAGATGGCGGAAAACAAGCGCCAGCGGAAAATCAAGGATTCAACGGCGGATCGGTTGCGCCCTTATTGGGGAAAACAACTATCGGCCGATGAAGCCGGGGCGCTGGCTGCAATCAAGCCGGCGGTGACGATTTCCCGCCATCCGGCGGACATTGCCGCCGTCGTTGCTTGGGCGGATGAACATCTGTTTGAGCGCCGGTCAGTCATCCGGGACTATGAATTGATGTCGGCGGCACTGGCGCGTGGTCGAGGAGAAGCTTTTGACCTCGCCGCTTTGCGCGAGGCCATTGAAAAACGCGACTACGTCCGTGAAGACGGCACACACAAACTTACGTCGCGCGACGCGATGCGCTGGGAATTGGGAGTTGTGATGGCCGCCCGTGACGGCCGTGGCCGATACGCGTCGCTCAACCCGGATTATCGGTTGCCCTCAGCCTTGTCGGCGGAACAGGCAGTGGCCGTGAAACAGATTCTTGGAAGCGGGGATTTTATCACGCTGTTTCGTGGCGGAGCTGGAACAGGCAAGAGCTTTGCCCTGAAAGAAGTCGAGCGCGGTCTGGTTGCGGGCAGGCATCCGGTCGTGGTGCTGGCACCGCAGCGCCAGCAGGTGCAGGATTTGCAGGCCGATGGATTGCCGGCAGAAACCCTCGCCCGGTTTTTGGAAACGAAGCAGCTCCCGCGCGGCGCGGTCGTCATGGTGGATGAGGCAGGCCAGATAGGTGCGCGGCAGCTCTACCAATTGATCCTGGTGGTGCAGGCCAACCATGGCCGGCTCATCCTGTCCGGCGACACCCGCCAGCATGGGGCCGTGCAGGCGTCGGATGCGCTGCGCTCCATCGAAAAATACAGCAGTTTGAAAGCAGCGGAACTGAGGGAGATTCGGCGGCAAGACCCCACGCGGGCAATATCAGAGGAAAAGCGCGTGTTCGTGACGGCTTACCGCAATGCTGTCCGAGCGGCTTCGTCCGGGCGCATTGCCGAATCTTTCGATGGCTTGGATCGGCTGGGCTGCATCCGCGAGATCGCGCCCGATGAGCGCCGCGCCGTGCTGGCCCGGGAATACCTCGCCAGCCTTGACCGCCACGAACGTGTGCTTGTCACGGCCCAAACCTGGAACGAGGTGAACGGCGTAAACGAAGCGATCCGGGCGGAACTCAAAGCCTGCCGGCGGATCGGCTCTGGCGTCACATTGAAGACCTACCAAGCGGTTGATCTTGGCGAGGCACAAAAACGGGATGCCCGGTTTTATGAGCCGGGCCAGTTCGCCTGTGTGCTTAAACGCTACGGGCGCTTTGAAAAAGGCGATCTCTGCCCCATCGATGGGACAAACGAACGCGGCTTGGTGCTCATCAAGGATGGTCGGCGGTCAACCATGAGTTATCAGTATGCCGATCGGCTGGCCATCGCGGTCGAGAAAGAAACCGAGGTGGCACCCGGCGACCGCCTGCAGCTGAAATTTAACGGCAAATCCAAAGAAGGGCACGCTATCGCCAACGGCGAACTCGTGACCGTGCGTGGCATCGACACCGATGGATCGCTGACGGTTGAAGACGACCGTCTCACGGTAAAGACACTTTCACCGCAACAACGTCTGTTCAACCGGGGCTATGCGGTCACGTCTTATGCCTCGCAGGGCAAGACGGTTGACACGGTGCTAGTGGCAGATGCGGGCTGTCGCGCGGCGACGAATGAAAACCAATGGTATGTCGCCATCTCGCGCGGGCGTGAGCGGGTCATCGTTTTCACCGACGACAAGACCAGTCTTCGCGCCAGTATCGAGCAAAGCGGCGCCCGTGACCTGGCTTTGGAAATAAAACCTTCTGCATCAGAATCATCCGCCCGTCATGGGCTGCATAACCGCCTGTCGGCCTGGACACACCCGTTACTGCCCGCAGACGCCATGCAATTCACCACCCGAAACGCCGTGCAGCACAAAATTACCTTATGAGCTCCAATTCTCTGAAAGAAGCACTCCAACAATACCGGGAGGCACATCCGCCGTCCCTCGAATCGTATAACCGGGAGTATCAACCGGTGCGCACGGTACAGATTCACTTATGGAACGGTGAACACTGGGTGTTGCCATGGGCGCATTTGGTCTCCGCGTGTCATCAAGGCACTGGCGAGAGCGGGCAACTGGTGCTCATGTTCGCTCATCACGAAGTCGTTTTGCAGGGTGCCCACCTCGTCTTGATCCTGACTGAAATCGCCAGTTTCCATGTTGATTGCCTGCGCGAAATACCGGAAAGCTTTCGTGCGCAAACTTGCAAAGACGAACCGTTCATCAGTCGCATCTCGGTGCGTCCCCTGACGAATTCTGACAAAACCGAACAGCTTGATTCCCCGCAGAAAGAAGACGGGAAGAGTGGGTTTGCAGGTATTCAAAAAAACGCCATCGCGCCTGCTCTCCGCTTGGATTTCACCGAGCTTTGCCCAGATGAGCAGCAAAAAAAAGGGCGAGCGTGCAGCTTGGTCTAAAGATAGCAGCAGTTTTTGCCTTCTTCCCAGTGGCGGCCAATTTTCTGCCGGTAATCATCAGAAAGCAGGGTTTGACCACTTCCAGCTGCCTTCGACCCAGTTAGGCGCGGCGGCGTTCGGGGCCGCACGCGCCGTGGCAAAGCGCCGCAGGGAACGGCGCGCCGGAGCTCCGGCGAAACAAAAAGCGCCAAGCTACCTCAAGAGTGAACCCGTATTTAGCAGAGCCCCGATTGAGTCTGGCATGATTGGAGGAAGAGAAAGGAATGGGTAGGCGTATAGCCAACGAATCGAATTATGTTTCGGTTTTAGTGCAGCGTGACGCCGTTTTTTACAGTCTAACCAACAGTGGTGTCACTTGAACCATTATAAAAGAACAAGTTGCGGGTTTTCCCCTCGCGTACGACCAACGAAACTACCACCTTCGGTGGTAATGCATTAAGGGCAGCGTGACATTTCATATTTCATGACTACGAAGGAAAAAAAGAAGCCCGACCCAACGGATGTTCTCGGTCCGCGTGAGGTTGTAGCCAAGTCGCACGAAAAAGGATGAGAGATAGGTGATGCCTGCGGCATTAAGGTTTTCAAATTCGCCGAAGCCGGTCAGTCCCATATGGGCCAGAGGTGGCACGGGCACCTGTGCAATCGGGATGACCATGGCCGAGGTCAGCAGAACTGTGGAATAGTATGAACCCAGCCGTGTGAAGCCTAGATCTGCGACGGGGCGTGCCCGAACTGCGTGGGCCAATAGTGTACGGTCTATCCATGCTCTCACTTCTGGGAGCCTTTGCTGGAGTTGCTGCAGGCTCATGGTGAGCACGAGGAGAATAACTCCGGCTGAGGTTTTGGTGCTGTTGGATGACCGAAGCCAGTCGGGATGTAACCTTTGCTGCGCATCCATGAGAGTGTTTCCAGCCATTTGGCTTTGGGTATCTGCAGCTTGTCGGGATGCCAGCGTTCGAGGACTTCGGTAAGAATGGCGTCGTCGCTGACGAGCCGCTGCCAGATGATGAGATCGTTCCATGCGGCATAGAGCGTGGCGAAGCGTTCACAACGCTCAGTTTTCCACGTCTTCATCTCTTCGATCAGGCGACGGATGGCAGCAGCTTGTTTGGGCCAATGTTGCTCGAATAAATCCCGGTGACCACCGGCTTTGGCGAGTGGACGGTATTCGCTGCCATAACCGTCTGAACGTGGAACGGCCTCGAACCATTCGCAGTCCTTCATTTTGGTTTCGACCTGTGCGATCAGACTAGGATCGTGCGGGCCATTTTGAAAACGGGCTGGTCGGCTATCAATTTCTGCGAGTTGCGCGATGTATTCGGTTAGATAGATAACCTTCTGGAGCTTGATTTGTCCAAAAGTTCGGTCGCTGTGCAACCGGTCCACAATTTCAGCAGCAAGCACGGCACGGATAAACTCGGGGCTGGAATGCAGTAGGATAATTTCAGCCTCGGGATCTTTTTCATCCATTTGAGCCATAGTGGCAGCAAAGCGCTGTTCAGCGGGGGCGAAGGTTTCTTTGAGGACGGCCTGGAGGAGGTGGTCGGCGTGGGTGCGGGAGTGCTCGATCTCCGCTTCCATCGCGCTACAGATCGTCATCAACGCCTCCACTCGCTCCACGACGGCGGCTTGCTCGGCAATGGGTGGAATGGGAATAAGAACATGGCGAACATTTGGCAAATTTAGCCCGGGCTTGTCGCCACGAGAGAAACCGAGCAATTGCGCACGGGGTCCTGCCTCGGTTATCAACGCCTGATAAATCCATTTGGCTAAGTCTGTATCTATGAGACGAGTCAATGCAATATGTTGGCTCACATAAGCCTCATCAAATTCGTCTTCGATCAATGCAGTTTTCGCTAGATTGCCGCCTGTAATCGTAATGAGAATGTCGTTTTTCTGAACCTTCGCACGAGTCCCTTCCGCTTTGTCTGGCAACTCAACGAATGTTTCGTCGTCGAGATTTAGATTGTCTGTCTTTATATTCTGAGCGCGGATAAAAAGTGCGCCGCTATCAGCGTAGTATTGCTGCCATCCTCTTGAACCACTCGTCACGTATTCGCATAGATCGCCATAACGACACCATACCCAGCTCTTCGGAATCTCGAATTTGGTCTCAGCGCCAGTGATTTTAGGCAGTGGCTTTTCTGGGCGAAGTTTCTTGGCAGCGATGAGGCGGGCTTTCTCGGCTTGGATGCGGTGGATGAGCTGCTTCGCTGGTTCCACTTCAGGGTGAGCGGCACGCCAGCCGGCGGTCAGCTTGCCTTGAATCGCCTCATGCAGGACGGCTTGCTTGAGCTTGGCTAGGAGGGATTGCTGGTGGGTAATTTCGTGCTCAAGCTTTAGTTGTTCGAGCCGAAAGCGATTCAGCCGATTGGCAATCGTTATTTGCTCCGACAGTTTTGGGAGCTTCACCTTAAGGGGTAAAATGTGCTTTGGCTTCAGCTCGGTTTTGATACCGCCCGGAATTTGCTCTCTCAACAAATCGCTGAACTCGGGGCTTTTGAAGAACCACTTCAGGAATTCCACGGAGATGCGGCCTGAATTGAACTCGTAGGCGGAGTAGTGAATCGTTGCTAACACATCGTCCTCGCCGCCGTGGACAGCGATCGCACCTTTGGCCGCGTTGATACCCGAAATGACCAAATCTCCTCTCTTCACGCGGATCATGTCGGTCTTGGTGTCGGTCTCTGCATCAAGATGGATGTTTCCTGAAAAATCTATTTTCTTGATCCGCTGTAGGCCGAGCTGATTGGCATGCTCGTATTTGATTCGTCCGTCTCGCTCGGTGAGGAAATCGGAAAGCTTGGTGTGTTTCCAGTTCATCCGAGCTGCTTTTGAAGTTCGCTGAGAATATTGTGCGCCTTTTCTAGAGAACCATTCAGTCGCGCCATTACTTCTGCCGCCGAAAGATCTTTTTTCGATTCTTCGCGGTGTGGATTCTTCACATCCAAATCGAAGCCCTTCTTTAAATCACCGACCTTCACCCGCCAAGCGACTTCGTTTTCCTCGCGTTGATCCCACCATGCGATCATGGGTGTGAACTCGTCGAACTGGATGACCTTCGTTTTTGAATAGCTTTTCTGTCCCTCGGGCAGGCGGTGTTCGTAATACCAGATTTCCTTAGTGGGTGTGCCCTTTTGGAAGAACAGCAGATTCGTGGAGACAGTGGCGGGGTGGAAGGTGGACTGCGGAAGGCGGACGATGGTGTGGAGGTTGCAATCGGCGAGAAGTTTTTCGCGGATGCGCTCCTTGTAGCCATCGCCGGTAATGCAGCCGTCGGGCAGGACGATGGCGCAGCGGCCACCAGGTTTGAGCAATTGGAGCATGAGGATGACGAAAAGGTCGGCGGATTCCCGGCAGCGGAAGGATTGCGGGAAGTTCGTCTCCACGCCCTCGGCAATGCCTGCGCCGAACGGTGGGTTGGCGAGGATCACGTCCACTTGCTGCTTCGGCCCGATGGAGCTGTATTCGGTCTTGAGGCTGTCCTGGTAATGGTAGTCGGGCACGTCCATGCCGTGCAGGATGAGGTTGGTGAGGCCGAGGACGTAGGCGACGGGTTTGTATTCCCAACCGGTGATGGATTTCTGGAGGACGGCTTCGTCGTCGAGGGAGCGGACTTCTTTTTCGCGGATGAAATCAATGGCGGCGCTCAAGAAACCGCCCGTGCCGGCGGCGGGGTCGAGGACACGTTGGCCGAGCTTGGGCGCGGTCATCTGGGTCATGAGCCGGGTGATGGCGCGCGGGGTGTAATATTCACCCTTGTTGCCGGCGTCGCGCAGCTCGATGAGGATAGATTCGTAGATCGTCCCAAAGATATGGCGGTCGTCGGAATTATTGAAGTCGAAGCCGTTGAGCTGATTGATGACCTTACGCATCGCGTAGCCTGACTTCATGTAGTTGTTGGAGCCGTCGAAGACTTCACGGACGAGGGCGGCGCGTTGTGCGGCGCTGGTGGATTTCAACTCGCGCAGGCTGGCGAACAGACCGGCGCGGGCGTCGTTGATGAATTCGAGGAGTTCGTCGCCGGTGATGCCTTCGGGGTTGGCGGCCCAAGTGCGCCACTGGAATTTTTCTGGGACGACGGACTTGTAGCGGGCGCGGATGAGTTCGAGTTCCTGGTCTTTGTCATCGAGGATTTTCAGGAAGAGCATCCAGCCGAGCTGCTCAAGTCGTTGGGCGTCGCCGGAGATGCCTTGGTCTTCGTTCCGCATGATGTTGCGAACGTTTTTGACGATCGAGGAGATGTTGGGCATTCAGAATAAGGTCAGGCAATTTTGTAGAGTTCGTCAGTCAGCGTATGGATGACGGCATCATAGGCAGGCTTGCCACCGAAGGCGCGGATTATTTCGACTGGCGAGCCAAGCTTACTGAGGGGATCGAGCCGGATGATCTCCGGGTTCTCCAGATCAAGCGCACCGCCATCCGCATATTTGTCGAGCAGGGCGTTTATGACCTTGCGTGCGAAATCGCCGTATTTGGTGAAATAATCGCGCTTCTTCACCTGATCAGCACGCTCCTTGCGCGTGAGAGGTTTCTGGTCGTAGGCGACGTGGCAGATTAAATCGAACGGATCGAATGCCGACCCAATCTCCTCATTCAATGCAGCGAAGATCACACCCTGCTGTTCCAGCTCTTCAACAATGGCGCACTTCCTGTCGGCTTGCATCCAGGACGTGAGAAAAGAATCGAGCGAAGCGTAGGTTGTGCGGATGTTCTTGCGAGTGTAGTCGCGCAGGCTCTCGGTGATGATCTTGCCATCGTCGCCCATGTATTGGACGCGCTCTTTGATGACGGTGACTTCCACACCGTTGATAGTGACTTTGCGGCGAACCTGGTATTCGGCTTTGTCCTCGGAAAGGATTGAGACATCAGGTTTCTCTACCTGAGGGAAAACGATTTCGTCTCCGGTCAGATCATCGGTGACGGGCGTATCATCGGTCTCATTCTCCGCGTCGGAAATATCGTCGGTTTCGCTGGCTTCCTTCACCCGGACTGGATCGCCGTCGAAATCCTTGTCCGCAAAGAGAGCGGTCACGTTCCGGAAATCCATAATTGTGAAGTAGTGTTTCCCGAAGTCCTCATTGATGCGGGTGCCACGCCCGATGATCTGCTTGAACTCAGTCATAGAGCCGATATTCGAGTCGAGCACGATAAGCTTACAGGTCTGCGCGTCTACACCGGTGGTCATGAGCTTCGACGTGGTGGCGATGACGGGATAAAGCTCGGTGGGGCTGATGAAGGCATCGAGGTGGCGTTTGCCCTCTTCGTTGTCTCCCGTAATCTGCATCACGTAGGGATGTTGGGCTTGTAGTAGAGGATGTAGTCAGCGCGCTTCTGCGCTCCACGCGCATGAATTTTCCCGCGGACATAAATTCGCCCATCAGTGAAGCCGACTTCTTCGCGAACCTGAGTGTCGATGTTCCAGCCGGTCGCCACGAGTGCAGGGGTGATGAATTTGGTGCAAATATCCCGCTCGCTGAGAAGTTTCTTATTCATGCGGCGCGGGTATTGGGTGGTTGAGGGCGGCCTTGTAATCCTGGGCGACCCAGCCGCACGCGATAAGCTGTGCGTCGATCTTTTCCCTGGCCTGGGCTTCGGGCGTCATGCTGGAAAAGTAGTCCTAACCCCATGAGGCACATGGGGGCAAAGGTAAACTGCGCGATAACCGTCGCTTCACCCGGTTGACCAATGCGCACAGCAAGAAGGCCGAAAGCCACGAACACGCTCGGTTTGAGTTCTGCCCGCTACTGCAGCTCTTTTTCGCCTGCCCGTAATGCATTCTCCAGGCTTAGATTACGGCCTTCCACGATTGCTCCTAAGATAAGAATCGCAGCGCCACAATGCTTCACGGTTTCAGCGTTGGCGTTGGCATCGCTAGGATCATCCTCCAGCCGTTTGATTGCTGCCGAAAGCTTGCCGCAATGGCTTGTTAAGGCGGCGAACAGCGTCTCACCGTCATCCCTCATGTCGGGGGCACTGATCGGCAATCGTCTTACGATGGTGAGTAAATCATCCGAACTCATGGTGCCCCCATGCTGGCCGGCTGGTGCTCCATGGGAAGAGAAAAAACATGAATCATAGGTTGCGTTGGCCATTAAGAATGCCATTCTTATGGCATTGTTATGGCACGTAGAAAAAACTTACTTAAAACCACAACGCTGACGATTTCTACGACGCCTCAGATCCGGCTCCGCCTTACCCAGATTGCGAAAACAGGGCTTTGGGGTAAAAATGTAGCAGAAGCCGCAGAGCGCCTTTTGGGAGACGGCATCAGGGGATTTATTCGAGACGGTATCCTTAAGAGGCCGGACCCGAACGGAAAGTGAAACATCCCTGCAAAAGGATTCTTGTGAACAAGTCTGAGAGTATCTTGTGAAAATATTTTGGGGAAAAGATGTCAGGTACTTTTGATTCCCAATCGCTGGATTTTTAACCACAGACCAACTTATCTTATGAGCGAAAAAGTTCTAGCTGTCCCGCGTCCTGCAATTGAAAATTTCCTGAAACAAGGATTTTTTGAGTCCAATGGGGCCGACTTGATGGGCACCATTGCCGACCAATCGGTATTTCTTGATCGGAAGCAGGCCGAAGAAGACCCCTCCCATAAACAAATTATCCCGTATATCCTTGTCACCAACGATGGGCGTTTCTTGCTCTACAAACGAACGAAAAAGCAGGGCGAGAGTCGCCTGCACAACAAGTTATCTCTCGGCTTTGGCGGACACATTAACGACATCGATGGCAATCGAGAGACGGATACAAACTTAATTTTAGCGGCAATGATTCGAGAGCTTAACGAAGAAGTTTTCATTCCAAGCGTGCGGCAGGTGAGCATCGTAGGATTTATCAATGATGACTCGAACTTAGTGGGAAAGGTGCATCTTGGCGTCGCTTTCGTTGTGGAGGCGGCAAATGACCGGTTTGTTGTCAACGAGCCAGAGATGATCGAGGCCAAATGGTGTGACGCAAAAGCGATTGAAGAAATTTTCCCCAATTTGGAAACCTGGTCCCAACTTCTTTGGACAGAACATGCGCGACCGCGCACTGAAAGTGCTCGATCTAATGAGTCCGAAATGTTCGCTTCGCCTCTTTCCGTCGTCCCGCAGCACGCCTAGGAAACCTTCCGGTGTTCTCCATTTTTGCGCGATCGTTTCAGCGGGGAGAAATCAATCGCAGCACTGCCCCACGCGGGGCGCTACCGCGCGGGGTGGCCCCTTAAAATATTTGCCACGGATTTGTCAGCGGCCTTATTTCTGACTTGTTTTTGTTCGATTTCGTTGCACCTTTTTCTTTGTTCTATCGCACTCAATAACAACATAAAGCCCGCTTAACGAAGCCTTTCTGTTGTCAGGATTTCTGCCCTTCGAATCCCCGTGGGGACGCCATCAACGGCATTTGCGGAAGGCCGTGGGCGTTTCGCCAAAGTGCCTCCGGAACTGGTTGGCAAAATACTGGCTGGTATTAAACCCGCAATCGAGGGCGATGTCCGTCACGCTTCGTGCCGATTCCTGACGCAACAGACGTGCGGCCGCATCGAGCCGGGCAAGATTGAGAAAATGGATCGGGCTGTCATTCGTAATTCGACGACAGATACGGCTAAAACGGGTGGGGCCCAATCCACAAGCTGAGGCCATGCCTTCGAGTGTCCAGTCCTGCTCAAGGCTGTTAAGGTTCTGCCGTAAATCGGCGAGGAAACGTTCAACGGAGTGTTCCGGACTGGCAAGGCGACGGCACTCGGCGAGGTTCCCGGCCCGGAGCATATCCAAGATGCCCAGCAGTAGTTCATTCAATCCGACGGCGATACAAGAAGTTCGGTCGTCACCGGGGTTCTTGGCGACGGCCATGGCCATTCGCTGAAAGCTGCGAATCACTTCTGGCGACGCACGCCATACAGCCGATTCCGTCAATCGCAGCCGTCGGGTCAATTCAGCTTGGTCTTTGAGGGAGAGCACGACCCAGCCTGGCCACCGCCAAGGTTGATCCGGTCGTTGGGCGCCAACGGTGACGATCGTCCAGTGGAGCCGGCCGGCGGCGATAGATGGATCGCCTTGGCGATGAACCTGCCAGGGACGAGTGATGGTAAGATTACCCGGTCGCAAGGGGTGGATCTTGCCGTCGACCGCAAACCGCATCGAGCCGGTTTCGAGCAAGCAAATCTCGACCCCTTCATTGTAGTGGAAATCCATACCCCAATCCTGTTTACCGCGGGCATCCCAAAATCCCTGGCTCAACAACCCTGGCAGCTGCCCGGCCTTAATCCGGTCGCCGGGATAATGCCCCCGGCTAAGGGCGTGGAAGTCGATCTTCCCTCGACGAATCGAGTTCAGCAAGGGCCGGTGCGTATCAATCAGATCGCCACCGGAGCTTTTGCCATAAATGCGAGGATATCGTTTCATGCCCGATGAGCGTGTGTAATTTCCTGCGCGGCAAATTTCTTAACGACGCAACGGGTATAATTGAGAGTGACAGTCCCAGAGGCAAGCAGCCACACGCCTCCAGGCCTTAACTTTGTTACCCCGGATTAGTACAACCCTCTCATCAACGCCCCCTGCGACTCGCCTCACTGGCCGCTCCATGTCATCTTCCATCTGGCAATCCTTGATCACTTTTGATCTGCGAAAGTTGAGGCGATCCGAAGGCTGCCCATCACTTTCGCTCCAATGAAAACGGGATTACTCGCTGGCAAAGTCATCTTCCTCACCGGTGGTTCCACCGGCATTGGCCGGGAATGCGCCAAAGCCTACGCGGCCGAGGGAGCGATGGTGTCGTTGGTCGCACGCGGCCAGGACGCGGCCGCGAAAGCCGCGGCCGACCTCGGGCCGGAACATCTCGGCCTGACGTGCGATGTTTCGCAAGGAGAGGAAGTGAAAGCCGCGATCGAAGCGACCCTCGCCCGTTACGGAAAGTTGGATGCCGTTCACAACAACGCCGGCATCGCTATGCCGTCGAAAGCCATTCACGAAACGTCCGAGGCGGAATGGGACGCGCTGTTCGATATCAACCTGAAAAGCGTTTTTCACACCACCCGTTACGCCTTCGATGCGCTCAAATCGACCAAGGGGTGCATCTTGAACACCAGCAGCCTCGTCGGCGTGATCGGGCAGGAGATTCACGCGGCCTACACCGCGACGAAGGGCGGTATGAATACGCTCACGAAATCCATGGCGCTTGATTATGCCAAGTATGGCATACGCGTTAATGCCGTCTGCCCCGCTGGCACGTGGACGCCCATGCTTCGCAAATGGTGCGCCGAGCAGCCTGACCCAAGTTCAATCGAAGCTTACCTCGATGAGATTCATCCGCTGGGTTATTGCCCTGAAGGCGATGTGATCGCCGACCCGTGTGTGTTCCTGCTTTCAAGCAAGGCACGCTTCATCACCGGCCACATCATGCATATCAGCGGCGGCGCGGAACTCGGTTATCGGCGGCCGATTTGAATTTATGATCAAGACCATTTCAACCCGCGATATGCGGTATCCGATTGGCTCGGGCCGCGGCAGCGACGCGATTCACAAAGATCCCATTTATTCCTACGCCGTCACCCTGCTGCGGGACGAGCAAGGACGCACCGGCAGTGGACTCGCCTTCACGCTGGGCGAAGGCAACCAACTCGTCTGCGAAGCCGCGAAGTTCTATGCCGAACGTCTCGCCGGCCTGAACATCGAGGAAATCATGGCCAATTTTGGCGCGCGGCAAAAGGCCATGGCCGACGAACAGCAGTTCCGCTGGCTCGGCCCGCACAAAGGCATCGTGCAACTGGCCCTGGCGTCCGTGACCAACGCGTGTTGGGACTTGTGGGCCAAGTCGCGCGGGGTGCCGCTGTGGCAATTGCTGCTCAGCCTCACGCCGGAACAGATTGTCGCCACGCTCGATCTTTCGTATCTCGAAGACGAACTTACGCGCGATCAGGCCGTGCAAATATTCCGGGACGCCCAGCCAACCCGAACCAGCCGCGAGCCCGTGTTGCAGTCAGGCTATCCCGGCTACGACACCAGCGTCGGCTGGTTTAATTATCCGGACGAACAGGTTCGCGAGAACTGCAAGCGCGCCCTGGCCGAGGGGTTCACCGCGCTGAAACTCAAGGTCGGATCGCCCGATCCCGAACGCGACCTCCGCCGCGCAAACATTGTCCGCGAAGTGGCCGGTGGCCAGGCGCGCGTGATGCTCGACGCCAACCAGCAATGGACGTTGCCGCAGGCGCTCGCCATCTGCCCGCGTTTGCGCGCGATGAATCCATTCTGGATCGAGGAGCCGACGCATCCCGACGACGTGCTGGGCCACAAGACGCTGGCCGACGCCGTTGCACCGGTGAAGCTCGCGCTCGGGGAGCACGTGCCGAACCGTGTCGTCTTCAAGAATTATTTGCAGGCCAAGTGCGCCGGATTCATCCAGGTGGATGCCGTGCGCGTGGCCGGGGTGAGTGAATTCATCGCCGTGAGCCTGCTGTGCAAGAAGTTTGGCGTGCCGGTCGTGCCGCACGTCGGCGACACGGGCCAACTGCACCAGCATCTCGTCCTGTTCAATCACATCGGCATGGATCACCCGGTCGTTTTCCTTGAACATATTCCGCACCTGCGGGAGCAGTTTGTCCATCCGGTCCAGGTCAGGAACGGCGTTTATCAGGTACCGCAGGACATCGGCGCGAGCTGCGATCTGAAACTAAACTGATCGGAATCCCTGTCCCATCGCTGAAAAATTACGATCATGTCCTTGCCCGGCCCGATCATCGACGCGCACGTCCACCTCTGGGATCCGGCTCGCTTGCGCTACCCCTGGCTCGCCGCGGTGCCGGACCTTGCGCATCGGCACACGCTCGACGGTTTTGCGGCGGCAACGGGCGGGCTGCCGATCACCCGCCGCGTGTTCGTGCAGTGTGAGTGCGATCCGGCCCAGGCCCGCGAGGAAGTCACTTGGGTGGCGGCCATGGCGGGGATCGACGCCATTGTGGCCTACGCCCCGCTCGAGCGGGGGGAACCGTCTGCATCCGAACTTCAGTGGCTGGCCGGCCAGCCCAAGGTGCGCGGGGTGCGACGGGTTTTGCAGGGCGAGCGCGCTGCGGATTTTTGCCTGCAGCCCGGCTTTGTGGCGGGAGTGCGGGCGCTTGCCCGCCACGGTTTCACCTTCGACCTCTGCATCCGGCATGATCAGCTCGGAGCGGCGGCCGAACTTGTCCGGCGTTGCCCGGAGGTGACCTTCGTGCTGGACCATCTTGGCAAGCCCGCGATCAAGGACCGGATTTTCGATCCTTGGCGCGCCCAACTCGCCCAACTCGCCGAACACCCCAACGTCGTGGCCAAGCTGTCCGGTCTCACCACTGAGGCGGATGCCGTGGCCTGGACCCCGGCAGATTTGCGGCCCTATGTGGAGCATGCACTCGCTTGCTTCGGGTGGGATCGCCTGCTCTTTGGAGGTGATTGGCCAGTGGTCGAGCTTGCCGGTGGATATCCGCGCTGGGCTGCGGCTCTGGCCACACTCATCGAACCAGCCACCCAGACCCAACACCGCGCCTTGCTTCACGACAATGCCGCGCGCGTCTACCGCCTTGCACCCACCACATCCCATGTTCTCGCTGCAAAATAAAACCGCTCTCGTTACCGGCGCGGGCTCCGGCATCGGCGAAGCGATCGCCCTGGTTTTCGCCCGGGCGGGTGCCCATGTCTGGGTCGTTGATCGCGACGAGCCGTCCGGCCGTCGCACAGTTGAGGCCATCCAAACCATCGAGGCCCGGGCTGATTTCGCGGCGCTCGATGTTGCCGACGGCGCGGCGGCTCTCGATCTGGCCGCGCGTCTACCCGTCCTCGATATCCTGGTGAACAATGCCGGCATCGGTCACGTGGGCAATTTGCTCAACACCGCAGCCGCAGACCTCGACCGACTGCATGCCGTCAACGTCCGCGGGCCCTTCAATCTTTGCAAGGCCTTCGTCCCCGCGATGCTGGCTCGCGGGCGCGGGAGTGTGATCAACCTTGCCTCCATTGGCGGAATCATCGCGGTCCGCGACCGCCTGGCTTATACCGTGACCAAACACGCTGTGGTGGGGCTCACCCGCGCCCTGGCCCTCGATCACTCCCATACCGGCGTGCGTTTTAATGCGATCTGCCCAGGCCGCGTTGAGACGCCCTTCGTCAAGTCGCGACTCGCCGAGTATCCCGATCCAGAGAAGATGTACCGGGAAATGGCCTCCACTCAGCTCAATGGGCGCATGGCCCGACCTGACGAGGTTGCCGCCGCCGCCCTCTACCTCGCCAGCGACGAGGCTTCCATGGTTACCGGATCCTGTCAGATGATAGACGGTGGCTGGAGCGCCGGCAAATAGCCGGGTCTGTCTTTCCTGAGTTCTTCAGTTTCCTTTCCCATGAAAATCATTCGCTATCAGGATCCGCAGGGCCAGATCCACTTCGCCGCCGAGCAGCCCGATGGCTCCGTGAGGCGCATTCAGGGCGACATCTACGGTGCCCATTCCGTGACAACCGAGAGTGCGATCGTGACGAAGCTACTCGCCCCGGTTTTGCCCACCCAGATTCTCTGCATCGGGCTCAACTACCGGCAGCATGCGGCCGAGATCGGGGCCAAGGCGCCAGAGCGGCCGATCCTGTTTGTGAAGGGCGTCAATGCGCTGCAAAATCCCCGTGACCCAATCCTGATTCCGACCCACGCGGCCAGCGATCAGGTCGACTACGAGTGCGAACTTGCGATCGTCATCGGCCGGCCCTGTAAGAACGTCTCCCGCGAGGACGCGCTCAAGTACGTGCTTGGCTACACCTGCTGCAACGACGTGAGCGCACGCGACTGGCAACTGCAGTGGGGAGGAGGGCAGTGGTGCCGGGGCAAGTTTTTCGACACCTTCGCCCCGCTCGGGCCCTGCCTCGTTACTCCGGAAGAGATGCCCAATCCCAATGCGCTGCGCATCAAGACGGTGCTCAACGGCCAGGTCGTTCAGGATTCAAGCACGAGCGACATGATTTTCGACGTGCCGACCCTCATTAGTTTCCTCAGCGGAAGCACCACGCTGTTGCCGGGTACCGTCATTTTAACCGGGACTCCGCAGGGTGTCGGCATGGCGCAGAAACCGCCCCGCTGGCTCAAGGTCGGAGACACCGTGAGCATCGAGATTGAAGGAATCGGGACATTGACGAACCCAGTGGAGCGCGAACCTGCGGTATGATCGTGCGATGTTAGTAAGGAGCGTCGCATTGATGCGACGTTTGGTTCACGGGTTTGTACGCACAAAGGCTTTCATCGTGGCGCATTCACGCGTTCCCGCCGCTGGCGACGGACGGATGGAGTAGCGACCCACCGCGGCCGGCACAATGAAGGTCTCGGCGTAGTGGACAACAAACGGAGCGAAGGCGTTTTCGGGGCTTTCCACCACCGCTTCCGCTCCTTCAACCAGATTGAGCACGTTTACGCCGCCATGACGTGTCCCGCCGGTGTCATGGGGAACCGAGGCGGTAAATAAATGGCGGCGCGTTTCGATGAATTCCGCTTCGTGGAGCCCGGTTCGCTCTTCTCTCCATCCGGCGCCCCGACCCACTTCCCGCACTTGGTTGATCAAGTGGGCGGCGGCATACACCTCGTCGCGTACCCACAGAATATTGGCCTTTCCGTGGTCGAGATGAATCGGGCGGGGCTTCCCGTCCAATCCCAGCCGATCCCAGTCCCATAGTTTGAAAGTGAAGATATAGGGCGTTGCGCTGATTTCGAGGACCACGCTTCCAGCGCCCGAACAATGCAAAGTGCCGGCCGGAATGAGAAAATGGTCGTGCTTTTTCGCGGGAAAGCGCGCCACAAACCTCTCGTCGTCGAACCGTTTCTCGCCTCGCTGCGCAGCTTCGAGATCGGCGACCATTTCATTCAACGCGGCGCCTTCCTTCCGGCCCAGGTAGACCGTCGCTCCCGGGTTCGCTTCCAAAATGTAATAACTCTCGTCCTGCGTGTACGGCATGCAAAAGTGCTCGCGGATATAGTCTCCGAGTGGATGCACTTGAAGGGAAAGGTTACCGCCACCGATCGTATCGAGAAGATCGAATCGGATTGGAAATTCCGCGCCAAATCTTCCGTAAACGGGCTCGCCGAGAAGTCCCCGCGGCTGCGCAAAAACCAGGTCGCTCGCCGGCACCTCGACGGGAATATCCCCGAATCGCAGGACCAGGCTATTCTCTTCCGGCACACAATCGAAGCCCCAGGCGAAGTTCGGCGCCGAAGGATCCAGATCAAAGGTCTCCTTCATCCACTGCCCGCCCCAAGGTCCCGGATCAAAGAAGGGCACGACGCGGAACGGTCGCGTGACACAATGAAGGAGTGCCCCCCGGAAGTCCGATCCGGCCACCATTTTGGGGTCGTTGGGAACGCAAGTGTCGAGGAGAAAGTCCCAGCGGGAAAGCGTTTGCTGCTTCCAACGGTCGCACACGCGCCAGTCGACGAAAAAGGCCCGCTTGTACTTGAGCGAGGGTTTGAGTGAGCGATTCTCGACGCCCAAGTTTGAAATCTCATTTTTCCGCTGGCGCGACTGCGCAACCCAGCGCGACAAATCAGCGTAAACGAAAATCGCCGGTTCCGGTGCGATCAAGGCCGCTCCGGGACCAATGATAATCACCGGATTCTTGGCCCGCGCGAGCCCGGCCCGAATCGATGCAATCCTGTCTGGGCGGAAGAAATCGCCAAGCGACCGACAGGTCAGACGGCCGAAGACGGGATCGTTCCCGCCAAGATCCGGGGCAACCATCAAGTCGATCGTCTCCGGCGACTTCATCGCGGTGCGGGAATTGATCCAGATCACCGACCCAGACACGGCACTTAAAGCTTCGCGGATCTCGTCCTCGAAAACCCCCGCGTAGCACTCGATCGCGATAACGGGCGCACTTGTCTGAACCTGCGCGCTTTCAATCGCGTCCCGCAGGCGTGAAACAATCGCGCCCCATCCCCGCCACGCCAGCCCGTCGCCCTCGGGAACTTCGACCGATGGAAACTTATCGTAGTTGGATGTTTTCACGACAAAAGATGTTTTTCCCGGGCCAGGACGTCGCAACCGATGAGCGCCGCGTCATCGCCAAGGCGCGCCGGAACGATATCGATAGTGCCCCACGGGGTGTGTGCAAGCTCCCGAACCGATTTGACCAAATCGGCAAAAAAATCATCGGCCCCGGCCATGATTCCGCCGCCGACGATGACCCGCTCGGGATCGTAGGCATGCACCAGGTTAACCACCATGGCCGCCCAGACCCCGATGGTTCGGGAGCGTAATTCCACCGCGCAGGAATCCTGTTCACGCGCCAGTCGAAAAAGCCCCGCGTAGTCGATTCGGTCGAGGTTTCGAAGCCGGCTGTGCGAAAACCCGGGGTGCTCACGAACGAGCTCCGGAAGAACCGAAGTCGATGCTTCGGCCTCGGCACAACCCCGGTTTCCGCAGGTACAAAGCCGGCCGCCCCACCGGACGGTGAAATGCCCGCCGAGGATGCCAGCCTGGCGGTGCTTTCCTCTCACGAGCTGTCCTTTCATGATCGCCGCCGTTCCCAGTCCCGTGCCCAAAGTAATACCGACGACATCGTCGCAGCCTTTGGCGGCACCGGCCCGCCATTCGCCGACCAAGGCGGCCCGGGCGTCATTCTCGATCACGAAATCCAAACCAAACTCCCCGCGCGCCCACTTTCGCAGATCGAGCCTGGACGCATCCACGTACTTTCCGTAGGTCGTCAGGACCCGCCCGGTGGAGGAATCAACGAGGGCCGGGAAACCAAAGCTCACGGCGCCGCACTCGCTGCGTTTTACCCGGGCGCGGTCAAGCAGATCCCCGAAAGCCGAGGCGATGCGGGGCAACTCCAATTCAAATCCTTCGCCTGATCTTGCCTCCAAAGTGGTTCGGGCCAGGACGGATTCGTTTTCGACCAACCCCAACTTGATCCGTGAGCCGCCAATATCCGCAGCAAGAGTCATCATGAGGGGGTAATTGGCCGCGTTACGCCTGGTTACGGCTTCGTATTTGGCCGACCCCGGTATGCGGAAAATAGGGTTTGCTCACAAGGGCCCTTTCGTGCACCCTATCGGACAAAACGTGCAAACCGCCACCCATCACACAAAGTTCAAGCCACGCGTTCTCGTGGTACTGGGATGGAACGACCCCCGCACGATTCGAGTTCTCGGCCAATATGGCCGCACGGCCGGCTGGCATCTCGAGACCAGGCATTTCTTCGATGAGATTTTGCCCATGCAGTGGCATGGCGACGGGCTGATTGCTTCGTTCCCGCAACGCGACGAGATCCGCGGCTTTATTCGCCGCCAGGCACCGCGCCAGCCCACGGTTCTGGTTGGACGCAACCTAAGTTTGATCTTCCCCAATCAATCCACCGCGGACATGGGCCAGGTCATGGAGAACAATGTGTTGGCCGGCCGACTCGCCGCGCAGCACTTTATCGAGCGCGGTCATACGCAATTTGCCTATATCACCGCCTACAGGGGTCTGGTCTCCAAAGACCGGTACGATGGCTTCCGCTCCACCCTGGCTGAGTCGGGATTTAAATGCCACCGACTCGCCTACGAACGCGATCGGTCCGCGGCGGGCGATTGGCGGCATCGGCAAGCCTGGCTGGCCCGGCAGCTGCGTCCCCTGCCTCGGCCACTGGCCTGCTATGTGCTCGACGACCAGCTGGCCTCCGAGGTGATTGAGGTCTGCCTGGGAAACGGCTGGCGGGTGCCCGAGGACTTCGCCGTCATGGGCACCGGCAACATCGAAGTTGCCTGCGAATGTTCGCATGTGCCCATCTCGAGCGTCGACCTTGGGGATGAAGAGATCGCCCTCAAGGCCGCGACCTTGCTGGATCGCCTGATGCGGGGCCGCAAGCTGCCCGACCGACCGATCATGATCGATCCACGTGGCATTGTCATTCGTTCCAGCACGGATTTTCTCGCAGTCGCCAGCCCGCTGCTGCGCCAGGCCGTGGACTTTATTGGCGCCAATCTGCGCCGTCCCTTTAGCCTTGAGCAAGTCGCCGAAGTGGTCGGGGTCTCCCGTCGGACGCTTTACAGTTTGTTTCGGAGCCACCTCTCGCGCTCGCCCGCGGAATTCGTGGTCCAAGCCCGTCTCGATCGCGCCCGGCAGCTCCTGGCGGCATCGCCCAATCAAACCATCGCGAACCTTGCGGCCCAAAGCGGCATCGGGTCACCGCGAACGCTCACGCGTCTTTTTCTTCGCTATGAAGGCGTCAACGCGCGCACGTGGAAGAAAACGCTCCGCCAAGCCCCGCGCCCCTCTCCTGGAGAAGGGGCACATGCTGCGGCCATCTGACTGCCGCCGGGATCATCTTCGGCTGGCGCTCCCCCTTACATCGCGGGCGGGGTAAAGGGGATGTATTGGGCAAAAAGCCAGCAGAGGAAGATGACCACGGGAATCTGGAATAACAGCTGAAGAACGGAAAAGCCAACCAGGTCCCGGGCCTTCAAGCGCAGGATTCCCAGCAGGGGCAGCATCCAAAATGGATTCAGCATGTTCGGCAGCGCCTCCGAGGCGTTGTAGATCTGCACCACCCATCCCAAATTGACCTGATGCCGCACGGCCGCCATCAGGACATACGGCGCCTCAATGATCCATTTGCTTCCACCCGACGGGATAAAGACCCCGAGGGTCGCCGAATAAAGTGCCACGAAAATCGGAAAACTCCTTGGCGTTGTGAATAAGACGAAGAGGTCCGCCAGCCATTTGGCCAGGCCGGTTCCGACAATCATGCCGAAGATGACGGCATAAAAAGGAAACTGGATCAGCACTCCGCCGGTCGCCGGGATGGATTGGGTCACGGCCCGCACGAATCTTTTCGGCCGCCAGTGAAGGAGGAGTCCCGTCGTGAGGAAAAGCAAATTATAGTTGTTCAGGTCGAGGACCGCACGAATCCCCGTGGGCGAGTTCCTGAACAGATCCACGAGATACCAGGCGAGCAGGCTCACGATGAGCAGGGTGAGGATCGGAGTATGCTCCAGCCATTCGCCCGGTTTTTTTTGGGTTTCGATTTCCGCTCCGGCCGGCTCAAATTTTATTCCGAAATCGCCGGCGGTCTTGGCGCGGTCGGGCGATGGGGCGGACCAGTATGCGATGGCGACGGAAACGGCGATCAACACCGCGGCCATGATGAAGGTGGGCCAGATAAAGAGAGTCTGCGTGAGGGGAATCAGGCCGCTAATGGCGAAAAGCTTGGGCGGAATGGAGCTTTTCGTGGCCATCATCAGAGCCGCGGAGGACGAAAGGCCGAGGGTCCAGACCGGGCCCAGGCCGAGGTAGGCCGCGGCTCCGGCCGCACGATAATCCATGCCGGTTACCCGCTTGGAGAGCTCCCGGACGAGGAGACCGCTAAAGATCAAACTGAATCCCCACGAGACCAGCGATGACAGGAGTGCGAACGCGGCCACAAAGGCAACCGCCCCTCTTCCCGTCTTGGGAATTCCCGCCAGCTTTTGAATCAGCCAGTAAACGGGCGGCGAGGAAGCGACCACATAACCTCCGACGATGATCATGGCCATCTGCATGGTAAAGGGGGCCAGGACCCAGAATGACTTCCCTCCTTCAACCGCCAGTTTCGCCGGGCTTTCACCAATGATCAGCCCGAAAACAAAAACCACCACGATGCCGATCAGGGCAAAAATAAATGCATCCGGAAACCACTTTTCGCTCCATTCCGCAAACTGGAGGCCGGAACGCTCGAGCCTCCCCATCTTGATGGATTCCGCCGCGGGCCGTTGGTCGTGGGCTGGTTTTGCCATGGTGTCGTCCGAAATATTTTCTGATTTGATGGAGCGCGGAGCCGGAGAATTTCGGTGGGGTCGGCCCGGTTCAGGAGGATGAAAGCTCAACGTCGAAACGGCATTCGGTTTTCGCGCGCACTTCATCCAATGTTATCCCCGGTCTTAGCTCGCGAAGCGTGATGCCGTGTCCGGGCTTTACGTCGAAAACCCCCAGGTCGGTGATCACCAGCTTCACGACGCCTCGGCCGGTAACCGGCAGCGAGCAGCTCCGCAGCAGCTTGGGCTGGCCGTCTTTGGTCGTGTGTTCCATCACGATGACGACGCGTTTCGCCCCGGCCACGAGATCCATCGCGCCACCCGGGCCCTTGACCATTTTTCCGGGCACCATCCAGTTCGCGAGGTCCCCGTTCTCGGCCACCTGGAGGGCGCCCATGATGGCGAGATCGATCTGCCCGCCGCGGATCATGGCAAAAGAGTCCGCGCTGGAAAAAAATGCCGCGCCTGGAATGGTCGAGATCGTCTGCTTGCCGGCATTGATGAGGTCGGGGTCGACGCCGGCTTCAGCGGGAAACGGCCCGATGCCAAGCAGTCCATTTTCCGATTGGAGCGTGACCTCGACTCCCGGCGGGATGAAATTGGCCACGAGGGTGGGGATCCCGATCCCGAGATTTACATAGTAGCCGTTCCGCAACTCGCGCGCCGCCCGCTTCGCCATCCATTCACGGATCGGCGTCTCCCGCGCGGAAGCCAGCGCACCTTGCGTCGTCCGAAACTCGATCCGTTTTTGATAGGATGGTCCCTGGACAATGCGATCGACGTAAATGCCCGGCGTATGAATTTGGTCGGGGTCGAGTTCGCCGACTTCAACCAGCTCCTCCACTTCCGCCACGACCACCTCTCCACAGGTGGCGACCATCGGATTGAAGTTACGCGCGGTCTTCCGGTAAACAAGGTTCCCGGTCCGGTCGCCCCTCCACGCCTTGACGAGCGAAAGATCGGCCCGGATCGCCGGCTCAAGCACGTAGGGCGTGCCGTCAAAAGCCCTCGTCTCCTTGCCCTCGGCAAGTTGTGTCCCAACGGCGGTGCGCGTATAGAAACCCGCGATCCCCGCGCCGCCCGCCCGCAACCTCTCGGCCAGCGTGCCCTGTGGCACGAGCTCCAACTCGAGTTGTCCACTCAATACCTGCCGTTCGAATTCCTTGTTTTCGCCGACATAGGAAGCCAGGACGCGCCGGACCTGCCGCGTCCTCAGCAGAAGGCCCATGCCGAAGTCATCCACCCCGGCATTATTCCCCACGATGGTGAGACCTTTCACGCCGCTGTCCCGCAAGGCGAGGATGAGATTCTCCGGTATTCCGCAGAGACCGAAACCACCGGCGGCGATGGTCATATTATCGCGCAGCAGGCCGGCGAGTGCGGTTTGTGTATCGGAAAAAACTTTGTTCGAGGGCATGATGAAAGTAGGGTCGGGTTAGGGGATTATTTCCACGCAGGCGGCCAAGCCTTCGCCGCCGCCGATGCAGATCGCCGCAACGCCGCGCCTGAGGCCGCGTTCTTGCAGGGCAGAGAGGAGGGTGACGAGGATCCGGGCTCCGCTGGCGCCGATGGGATGCCCGAGCGAGATTGCGCCCCCGCGGACATTCAGCTTCGCGTGGGGGACGGCGAGTTCCTGCATGAATGCCATGGGCACGACCGCGAATGCTTCGTTGACCTCCCACAGGTCCACATCCGCCACATTCCATCCCGCGCGCCGCAGCGCAATCTGTGCGGCCTGCACCGGTGCCGTGGTGAACCAAAGCGGCTCTTGCGAGTGGCTGCCAAAGGACACGAGGCGCGCCAGCGGCTTGAGGCCACGGGCCTCTGCGACCTCGGGAGTTGTGAGCACCAGCGCGGCCGCCCCATCGTTGATGGTCGATGCGTTGGCTGCGGTGATCGTGCCTGCCTCATCGAAGGCGGGCCGCAGGGTGGGAATCTTGTCGTAGTTCACCTTGGCCGGGCCCTCGTCCAGGTTGATATTTCGCGTGGCACCCCGGCTGGCTGGGATCACGACGGGGGTGATTTCCTGCGCCAGGCGGCCATCGGCCTGCGCCGCGTTTGCGCGACGAAAGCTTTCGCTGGCATAGGCATCCTGCTGCTCA